>ERZ773056.855-NODE-855-length-15923-cov-9.081674_pt1 | contig 15923 bp, 10 predicted proteins | sample MGYA00580857_ERZ773056 | MGnify/ENA primary metagenome ERZ773056 (study PRJEB29015, sample SAMEA2737996) | human oral metagenome | biome: human oral; feature: human-associated habitat; material: dental | place: China | collected 2114 ... | reverse complement strand
CCGCTGAAGCAACAAAGAATGTTCCACTAGCTATCTATACAATGTCTGGCCAATGCGCGAGGCGTTCGTGTGCAGGCAGGGCGGCAACGCGTACGGTTTCATTGGCTGCTTTCTGATTTTTTATCCATAGGTTATGGATGTCGTTAATGCGTTTATCGCAGGCCGCGTTGTCATCGCGGCGGAAGTAGCCATAGCCCGAGGCGGTTTTGCTGCCGAGGCCCTGGTGTTCGAGGGTGGCGTTGAGGAGTCCCAGGGCGTAGCGCGTCCAGTCAGGTGCGCCTTCGATGACGAAGTAGTAGGCACCGCCGGTGGCGATTTGCTGGTTGGGGATGGGCGATTCGCTGCCGTCCGCCTGCGGGGATTTGCCGTTGTAGTACTCCTGGTGGTGCACGGTGACGATTTCGCTGATGTAGGGACGGTCGCGTTCATTCAGCGGCAGCCACCAGGCGTCGTGCCAGACGAGGGCACCGCTGGGTTCGCCTGTTTCACTGTCGCCGCCGAAAAGTTCGTCCAGATAGGCCGGGGCGAGGCCGTTTTGTTCGGCGTAGTAGCGTACTGCGCCTTTGATGCTGCTGCCTGCCAGGTATGGCACGCCGTAGCTGTGATGGGTGTGGACGCCGGTTTCGAGGGTGTTACCGGTTGCAAGGCCGATGTAGAGGCGGTTTTCGCAGTGCAGTACGGTGCTGGTAAAGCGGTTGTTGTTGCGGGTCAGCCCTATCCAGCGCGCCAGGGCGAGGTGGTAGTGGTTGGGGACGGTGGTGTGGGTGATGCGTTCGATGAAAATCCTTTTTCCGTATATCCTGAGTTTCCGTTAATTATTGGTGTCCCATCTTGACCATAACCATTGATGGGCATCTCTCCGTTAGCCATGAAGAATGCGTCTACCAGCTCTTGCGTGACACCGAGCGCGCCGTTGCCCCCTATGCCTTTTGGCAAGTGATGTCGTTGCCAGTTTTCCAGATCCTTATTATGTGCACGTCCGAAGATAATCTCTTTGTTGCCGTCTGAGAACCTTTTGAGCGACATGTTGTAGTAAGACATAAAGGGGTCTATCGTTCCGTCGTCGTTATATTCGTAATATAACTTGTGTCCTGCTGCTTCGGCGGCCTTAATCAGCTCGGCATGTGCAGCGGCTGCACGTTCCCATTTTTCTTTTGAGAAGTTCTGATTGACGAGGTTCTGCCCGCTAATGTTTTTCCATTGTGCATAATCGGTGTTTCCATTAAACAACGGACTGGCTGCTAACAACAATGTTTTTGCCCTCACGGCTAACGCCATTATAGATGTGGCGCGCCCCCAATCTTGGTTGTTTTCATAAACAGCGGGAAGATGTTTAGACACATCGAGCAATTCTTTATCTATCCAATCCACCACATTGTCTACGGGGGTCTGCTCCAACATCATTTCGTTTGCAGGATCGGTTGGAGAAACTAATCTGCCCGGCGCAAAGGGTATCGCACCATAGGCCTCTACCATCAGCGAGTAATAGTAGGCATTAAGAAATCTTACCTCGTTCTTCATCTGCTCCACATAGTCCTGTGTGAGTCCTTCGCTGGGTATCACACGCACATTATTAAGGAATATAAGTCCAGTACGTATGCGCTTAGGCAATTCCACCCAGTAGTTGGCATTCCAGGTCGACGAGGGGTTCCAGTTGCCTGTTGTGTAGGCATAGGCCTCGTTCCATCCATAAGGCGACCACTCAATAGGTATCACCATGTCGTCGCTCATGATGTTGTAGCCCTGGTTGGTCATGTAACCCCACATGGGGCTGGGTATGCCTGCATAAACGCTTGCAAGCCAGTCCTCAGTGCGTATCTTGTCCGAGAATACCATTTCCATATTCAGTTGGTCGTCGGGGCTTTTGTCTAAGAAGTCACAACCAGTCAGGCTGATGAGCGAGCATCCCACAACCGCAGTCGCTATGATTTGTTTAAAGGTTTTCATATTTGTAACTTTAATTGTTGAAATTGAAAGAAACACCAAGCGACACCGATTTCATGACGGGATATTTAAGTCCGTCGTTACTGCCGATTTCGGGGTCCCACATTTTAAACTTAGAGAAAGTGAGAATGTTGTTGCCACGCAAGAAAATTCTACACTCGCGTATCTTTGCGGCATGTGTCCACTGTTCGGGTAGTGTAACACCCACTTCGATGTTCTTTAATCTGAGGAAGCTCATATCTTTGAGCCACCATGTAGATGGTTGTTCATTATTCTTGTATGTTGTTGTGCTCATTCTTGGCCAAAAAACATCTTGTCGCGGGTTGGCCTCAGTCCATCTGCTGTCGATGTTCGACCAGATGTTGCCAGCCCCAATTGATGAAGCGGGAAGCCATGTCTCACCGCCAAGTATGCGATGCGTTTTGCCTACGCCCGAAAAGAACAGACCAAAATCGAACATCTTGTATCTTACTGTTGCGCCAAAGCCATATACCAGTTGTGGGTCTATTGTTCCCCCGATGGCTGTTTGGTCCAAGTCGTTTATCTCGCCGTCGTTGTTAAGGTCGCAGTATTTGATGTCGCCAGGCCTAAGACTACTTTCGGCACTGTATCTTTGAGTGGCAATTCCTTGTTTAAGCTTGCCGTCCGCTTCGAAATCGTCTTTTGTGAATAGCCGTTCAGCCACCAACCCGAAGAGTTGAGAAACCGGCTTGCCTGTTTTCGAGCGGTATGTGCCCTTCACAGCATCGGCTTCGTCTATTTCCACAATTTTGTTATGCGCATAAGTGAAGTTGGCCAATGCAGACACTTCCCAATCTTTACCGAAACGTCTGCGGAAGTTTAACGACATGTCCACACCGCTATTGTCTACCTTTCCAAAGTTAGACCATGCTGCATTAATGAAGCCTGCTTCGGCAGGAACATTTGTGCGTTTCATAAAGATGTCGCTACGCCTTTCCTTAAATAGATCCACGCTCAAGGTTATGCTGTTGGCCAATAGTCCAATGTCAAAACCTAGGTTTGTTTTCGTAACTTTCTCCCATGTCAGGTCTGGAACGCCAACATCTCCCTCGGCACGTCCTAGGCGGTGGAGCAATCTGTCGCTGCCGAAGTAGTATTCGCCATTGTTGGCAATAGTTGACAGGTAGGCAAATCGCCTGCCGTTAATGTTGCTGTTTCCGGCTAATCCCCAGCTGGCACGTATTTTAAGCAATGAAAGCACCTTGGTTAGCCTTTGCATAAACTTTTCTTGCGTTACAATCCAACCTACTGCCACGGCGGGGAAGAAACCAAAGCGCTTTCCTGGCGCGAAGTTCTCAGACCCATTATAGCCAAAGTTAAATTCGGCCACGTAGCGGTCATCGTAGGTATATGATGTTCTCCCGGCAAAACCTTGCGTGCGGAAAGGCAAGAAAGAGCCGTCGTCAAAGTTCTTGTGGTTATATAGCAACATGCCATTAACGGCGTGCTTGTTGCCGAATGTCCTATTATAGTTTAGCGTAGCTTCTACATACACGCTTTGGTTGCCCCATTTGGCATCTTTGGCATAGCCTAAGAAATCTTCACCATTGGCTTGGATGCTCGTTATCAGGTTTCCTTCGTAATCTCTACCCGTTGCTGGATGGTAGTAGTCGGGGTTCTTGGCACGTGTTACACTGTTAGCCGAGAACTTATCGAAGGCATAGGTGAGTTTTAAGCGTAGTCCGGGCGTAACAAATTTCAAGTCTTGTTCAATGGAAGTTAGTGCCTCCACATTGCTGTGGTTCAAACGTTCGTAACCTCTTTGAGTAAGTGCTGCCCAAGGATTGTCCTTATTTATTATTCTAGGTATTTTCCCGTCTGCATATATGGCAGGGTGGATGTAGGGTGGAATACGCATGGCATTGTAAAAGGCTCGCGAGTCGGATATGTCGCCGGGCGGTGCGTTGCGCGATTGCAGGTAGCCACCGATGTTGATGCGTAGAATGGTAGAGCTTGTGATGTTGATGTCTACATTCGACCTCACGGTGTATCTGTCCACCTTCAACGACGAGTCCCATGCCTTAGTCTTGTCTCTGGCCAGAATGCCATTCTCATTATAGTAGCCGGCAACAAGGGCGTATCGTAGAACATTCGATCCACCATTCACGCTCAAAGTGGCGCGTGTGTTGTCGGCGTGGTTTTTCGATATAACATCCCACCAGTTTACGTCGGGATATAGTTCTGGGTCGGTTTTGTCGCTGTAGTTTCTCAGTGTGGCCTCGCTTACGTATGGTGCCATTCCGTCTTGGCTGTACATTTCGTTTACCAGTTCTAGGTATTTCACACTCCCAACATACTGCGGTATGCGTACGGGTTGGCTTAGGGCATGCTCGAAGCGCACGCTAACTTGTGGCTTGCCTATGCTTCCTCGCTTGGTTTCAACCATAATCACGCCGTTGGCACCCCTTACGCCATACACTGCGCTTGCTGCCGCATCTTTCAGCACCGAGAACGAAGCCACCTCGTCGGGGTCGATGTCGTTAATCGAACGTTCTATGCCATCGATAAGTACCAAAGGTTGCGTGTTTCCAGCAAAGCTACTGATACCCCTAATCCAAAAGTCGGAGTTGTTATTCCAAGGGTCGCCGCTTCTTTGAACGGCGATAATGCCAGGAACCATTCCTGCGAATCCGTTGCTCATCGAACGCGATGATACTAGATTGAGCTTTGAAGGCTCCAGATTGTTGATGGCACCCACAACCGAAGCCTTTTTTTGTGTGCCGTAGCCCACCACCACAACTTCGTTCAAGGCCGACACGTTCTCTTCCAACGCCACATCTATGACGGCAGATTTGGTTACGCGTACGGTTTTCTCCTTAAACCCCATGTAAGCGAAGCGTATCGTAACGCCTACAGTTGGAAGTTGAAGGGTGTAGGTTCCGTTAATGTCTGTGACGGTAGCCACCTGTGGGTTGTCTGCTTGAGAGACCGTAACCCCAGTGAGGGCGTCTCCCTTTGCGTCGAAAACGCGCCCTGTAACCTTTGCTCCGCCTTGGGCAAAGAGCTGAGCTTGCATGAAGAAGATGCAGAGTAACAAGAGCAATTGGCGTTTCGGAGCTTGTCTGAACACATTAATTGTCATATTCTATAGGTTTTAATTGTTTCTGTCTTATCGTCCTTTACTTAAATGGTGTGTAGGTTTTGTCCATGCAGTGAAACTGCCAGTGGTTGATTGTTGTTTATGGACAGCTCTTTATTTAGGCTATCCTATGTCCCTTTTTTGCGGTTTGCCGGTTGTAAGAGGCTTGCCCATATTCGGTAGAAGGGCTACTAGGTTGCTTTCAGTACTTCTCAATCAGTTTGCCCCTTAGCAATGCAGACGAAGCTTGTTCTTTGTCGATAATGGCTTTCACGGCAGTTAATGATGCGCCCACCAGTTGTTCCAAAGGCTGCTGAATGTACGTGATGGGGCAGTTAAAGAAGTCGAATGCGGGTGTTCCGTCAAATCCAACAAGCCTCAGGCCATTCGTAGGACAGCCTAATTCTAGCAGTGCATACATCCCTGAAAGGGTGATGAGGTTAGTGGTAAATATAAATCCGTCTGTACCTTTATCCATGCTTTCTTTCAAAAGGTAGGCCATGTCTGCTGTTGAAATGTCGGGTTCTATGCGGATGACGTTGCTTTGTGCACTCATGCCCTTGTCTGCCATAGCCTGTTCGTACCCTCTAATGCGTTCGTGCATGTGTATCAGGTCAATGTCGTAGGCCACGATGGTGGGTTGCTTGCTGCCTTTACCTAAGATGTAAGCGGTGGCTTGGCGGGTGGCTTCAAAGTTGTCGAGTGCCACATAGTTAATTTCCTGATGGGGAAAATACCTGTCGAGCAACACCAATGGTATGCCGCGCGGCACGAGCGAGCTGATAAATGTTTCTGAGTCTTGGCAAGGAACAACTATCAAACCATCCACACCGCGGGCAATAAGGTTTCTGATAGCTTGTTGCATCTTGTCTGCATTCTCGTCGGAACTGCCAAAGAATACGGTGTAGCCAAGTTTAGCGGCTTCGTCTTCGTAAAGTCGGGCAAGCGAAGCGAAGAATGGGTTGGAAATGTCTGAAACCACGATACCCAATATCTTTGAACAGCCGTCACGCAGACTGATTGCTGTGAAATTGGGGTTATATTGCAGGCGCTCGGCCATTTCCCAAACACGCTTAGCCGTTTCCTCACCTATGTGATACTCATTGGCTTTGCCATTGAGTACGAACGACACTGTTGTCTTAGAAAGCCCTAATGCTTCGGCAATGTCTTTTAATGAGCTGCGTTTGTGAACTGCCATAACTATACCGATTTAGTATTTGTTTTGCAAATGTAGGAATTAATTGTTGAAAGTCCAATATTTCAAACTTAAAATCAAGGGTTAATGCCCAACTTTAACATTTGCTAGTTTCCTTTTGGCTTTAAAAGAGTGTTAGGTGGCATGGCTGGCAGGCTACCAAAGCAGATGTTTTTTGCACCTTATACGCTGTGTTTATGTTTCAAAAATGCATCGGAGTCGTCTTGACGTTTAATACCTCTACAAATTGAGAGGAGTATAAGACAGGTCAACTCACGGGCTTATAAACCCACTAAAGCCCAATAACTCTCGAATATATCAATTCACCAACTCACCAAATCGCTAACTCACAAGCTTACAAACTCATCAACTTTAAAGCTCATCAGCTCAAAACCTCACCAGCTCAAAGTCTTAAATTATTATCTTTAATTTTACAAAGTTACTCCGGCATTCCTTTCATTCTAGCGAATTTTTTGGTTGAAAAGTAGGTTAAAAGCCACTTTTTTTACCCTTTCATGCCTTGCTACTTGTCTATTTTTAAGCATAGCACCTGCATTTTGCACCATTTAGCCTTTCTAGTTTGCTTGCCAACTCATGATTTTTGAGGCCCAATTACCCACTTTTAGCCACCAAAAACCTACTTTTTAATGGTTATTTTGCCTCTTCTGTCATGTATTTCATGGCTCTAAAAGGTTTTGTTTATACAACTGTTGTGGATGTTTATGCTAAATCGTCTCACATTTAGCGGCAAATTGAACTGCATTTAGCACCAAAATACCTTGCGTTTAGCACCAAAACGCACTCCATTTAGCAGCAAAACACACTCCATTTTGGTGCTAAACGCACCCTATTTTGCGGCAAAACGCTCCCTATTTTGCAGCAAATAGCCTCGAAATAGGTGCAAACGGCAGCCTTTTCTAATAAATATTCATTATGCCGCATACACATGCTAACCCCTTTTTGCATCAAAACAAACCTTCGCGAGAATCGATTTTTTGCGGCCAAGTGAACGGTTGGAGGAAAAAAAGGCACTCATAATGTTAAATTTTCTACTGAAAACCTGACAAAAATAATTATATTGCATGCACGCGCAAGTGGGCAATGACACCGAAAAGACGTACGTTTACAACAGCCAGCGCGAGCGGTTGTGGGGGATGTTGCTCACGACCAACCAAGACTACATCATGGAAAAGCAGAAGTAATCTGCTATCGACAAGCCGTTTTCAACTTGTGGAGAACGTATGGAACATACTTCCGCCAAGCCGCCTTCTGAAACATAACCACGTTTTGCCACAGACAAATGGGGCAGTATTTCAGGTTTTTATCGTATCCCCGTCCAGTACTTTGTGCATGAGCAGAATGTTTATCTCGGTTTTACCACACAAAGAAAATAAACTCCACCCAATTTACAGAACCATTAAAAGTCAAGACAGCTTCAATGTCTTGGTGAAAACGGTTTGTATCGCGGCTACAAACACCCTTGTACGCACACTATAAGCGGCTTGTAGTGTCTGTACAAGCCGCTTTACAGTGTAAGTACAAGGGGCTTACAACTTCGTGTTCCAAAGTTGTTTTCTTGGCCTATTTGGTATAGAAATCAATGAACCTTGTTAGGGCTTGCGTACACACAGGGCAGAACTCAGGAAACTCGTTTGTGCGCATCCTGCAATCTTGATAGCCACGATAAACGCCTTTTAGGCTATATCCAGCACCTTCGTAAGCACCAACTGTTTTCTTATTCTTCTCGGTTGCAGGTGTAGGTATTGGCGTATTCTTCTTAACGAGGTTTTCCCATTTCCCTTTGAAGTTCACTAATGTAGTGAGGTTTTCTTCCCAAGGTTCGATGTCGCGTGGGTACATTGAAATGCTTTCGGCCTCGTAGGCATATTCATCGCCCAGTCCTGCAAAGCTATGTCCAAACTCATGTACAACCACTGGCTTGAACTTCTCGTGGTGGGTCATAGACAGGTTATAAGAGTTAAGGATACCTCCTCCGCCATACTTTTCGGTGTTCACCAACACAATAATATGTTCGTATGGTGTGCCTGCCAACCAGTCGTGCAGTTCGAATAGGTTCAGCGTAGTTAGATAACGGTCGCTATAAAACGTGTCGAAGTGCGAGTGCAACGCCGTATTTTTCCATATTCCCTTAGAGGGTTCGCTCGTTCCGCTCTCCTTTGAAGGCGATTTCACGGCCACAATGTTAAATCGGTTGCGTGTAGACTTAAATGGTTCGTGCGCAAACAGAGCCTCGGTAGCCTCCTTAGCATCTTTTAAAAACACGTCCATTTCCGCATCAGTGTAGCCTTCTGCAACGTAGGCGATATGGATGCAATGGTTTGGGTCGGCTGCCTTCTGGAGCGTTTCGTAAGGCGTAACGGAGGTTTCTCCTAGTTTTCTAATCAAGATGTCCTTTGGAGCCACCGTGTGCGTTAAGCTAGCCACCACCTGTCGGCGGTTGTTTCGCAGGTCGATGGTAATCTCCACTGTGTCTTTTGGCATTGGAACGAGGAACACATTCTCGAAAGACTTGGACGACGACTTGGCCTCGTCGTAGGTAAGCCATTCTTGAAACAGCGTTGAGAAAGAGTTGCGGTAAATCACTTGCTTGTCTTTCTTCCGTCTAACAGTAATTTGTCCGTTGCCTTCAACAGGTATTTCTGCAAGCTTTTGCCGTTTGCCGTACCATCCGGGCATGACGTTTAGCTTGGCCACAGAAATCTCTTGTTTGTTTACATTCCCGGCAAATGTGTAGTCAATGCGCAGGGTTCGGTTGTCAAACTCGTCGTCGAATCGTTGCGACCACGCAGTCAAAGTACTCGCCAAGGCGAGAATTGATAGTAGTAGTGTCTTCATTTTATAGTATGATGTTAAACGATAATAATTGTCTAGAATTGTTAGGTGTAGGCAGATTGTCGCATGGTGTGGCTGCTTGTTGGCGTTTGCGGTTCGGGCCAAATGCGCAACGTGCGCACAACGGCACTGCCATTTGTGGCAAACAATGCGCTTACGCCCGCACTATGGGGCGTAAGCTGTTGGCGTTTGGTTGCCCATTGCGCAGGGTGGCTTTTAATAAACCCTCAACACGGCACCAACCTTTATCTGGTAATCTTCGGGCAAGTCGTTCATCTTGTACAAGCTCTTCACGCGGATGCCGTACTTCTGGGCGATGTCGTACATGCTCTCGCCAGGTTTAACCACGTGTGGTTTGTCCTTGAATTGTTTCTCTGCATGCTTACGTTTCTTTTTGAGATAGATGATGTCGCCTTCGGCCAGCAAGTCATTCTTAGAACGTTCGTTGGCTTTGGCAAGCGACCTAGCCGACAGTTCCAGTTCTTCGGCCAACGACTTAAAGGTATCTCCTCGTCTTGCTCGGAGATAGTAGTTGTCGTTGTACTTGTATATCGGGTGCAGGCGCATGTTGCGGCTACCCGGCAGATAGTTGCCTGCATGTTTGGCAAAGAACTTGTCGTAGTCTTTTGCCGAGTCGTACAAGTATAGCTTATAAAGCTCAATTACATTAATCAGTTTCGTGGCATAACCAGGGTCTGTGGCATATCCGCATGCCTTTAATCCCTTGGCCCATCCGCGATAGTCGTTAGGCGCGAGTGCAAAAAGCGATTTGTAACGGTCGCGTTTTAAGAACTGGCTATGGTCTTCGTAGCTTTCTTTCGCACTTTTGTACGACCTAAAACATTCGTTTTTGGCATCGTCGTCGTGGTAAGTCTTACGCCCTGTCCAGTCGTGACACTTAATGCCAAAGTGGTTGTTGCCCTTTTTTACCAGTGCGCCCTGTCCTGCGCCACTCTCCAATAGCCCTTGCGCCAACGTGATACTGGCGGGAATGCGATGTTTGAGCATCTCTTCGATGGCCAAATCCTTATATTGACTGATGTAAGTTTGGTACACCGAATTCCACCGCAGCTGTGCCGAAACGGGGAGAACAAGTGCTATTGTGGTAAGCAGAACAACTATTTTCTTCATATAAAACTGATTTTAAGCACAAAAGTAATGATTATTATTGTAACTTCGCATAGTCGGACAAGCATATTATAAGTATTTCAACCATTCTTCACCTTGTTGCGCCGTTTTTATAAACAATTAGCTATTGCAAAAACGATTAGCCCTCTCCATTAGAAAACATGGAGCTGTAGGTGGAAGTGTCGCATTAGTTTCAGATTATTATTTCTTATTCCCATCAGGGGATGCCTTATTTTTTGTAACTTTGTGCACCTAATGTTATAATCCGATGAACCAACAAACGCATTACATCTTATTAGCCTTGGGGAGCAACGTCGCGGCCGAGCTGCATATCGAACAAGCAAAAGCGCGATTGTCGGCTGTTTTCCCGCAACTGCGATTTTCGCGTTCGCTTATCACGCCTGCAATAGGCATTGTGTCGCCACCATTCATGAACTGTTTGGCCGAGGGGTATTGCAGTGCGCCGTTGGAAGAGGTAATAGTCGCGCTAAAAGACATTGAGGCGCAGATGGGAAGTGTGCCTGAAGAGCGCAAGAAAGACATTGTGAAGATAGACATTGACTTGTTGCAGTTCGACGCTACGAAACGTAAAGCCGACGATTGGAGTAGGGATTATATTCAATTACTACTTAAAGAGTTAAGCTGTAAATAAGAAATCATTGCTTAAACAGCAAAACAACCAACTGCATTTGGCAAACAATAAAAATGTAGTTGTAGCTAAGCTAATCCTAAAACAAACGTCCATACTTTCAAACAAAATGATTAACTTTGTGCGAGTAAATAACAAATAAATGATTTCAGTTGAAGGTTTAACGGTTGAGTTTAGTGTAAAGCCGTTGTTTAAGGACGTTAGTTTTGTGGTAAACAATCGCGATCGCATTGCTTTGGTTGGCAAAAACGGCGCAGGTAAGTCTACCATGCTCAAAATATTATGCGGAAAACAAAAGCCCACGGCGGGCAACGTGTCGGTTCCTTCGGGAACAACTGTGGGATATTTGCCACAAGTAATGGTTCTTGAAGATGATACAACTGTGAAAGAAGAGGCCAGAAAGGCCTTTGCCGACAATACGGAATTGAAGGCACGCGTTGAGCAGTTGAACAACGAACTGAGCGAAAGAACCGACTACGAAAGTGAGGATTACATGGCTCTTGTTGAGCAATTTACCCACGAACACGAACGTTACCTGATGCTGGGTGGCAACAATTACGAGGCCGAATTGGAGCGAACGCTCATCGGGTTGGGGTTTGATAGAAACGACTTAGACCGCCCCACGAGTGAATTTAGCGGTGGTTGGCGCATGCGTATCGAGCTGGCAAAGATTCTTTTACGCAAGCCCGACGTGCTGTTGCTCGACGAACCCACCAACCATTTGGACATCGACAGCATTCAATGGCTCGAACAGTTCTTGGCACAGAGTTCTGGTTCGGTGGTACTTGTCAGTCACGACCGTGCCTTTATCAACAACGTAACTAACCGCACGCTAGAAATATCGTGTGGAAAGGTGATTGATTATCGCGTGAAGTACGACGAATATGTTACGCTAAGGGCCGAACGAAGGGAGCAACAACTGCGCGCCTACGAGAACCAACAAAAGGAAATAGCGGACATGAAAGACTTTATCGAGAAGTTTCGCTATAAACCTACGAAGGCTGTTCAGGTGCAGAGCCGCATCAAACAGTTGGCTAAGATTGTGCCGATAGAAGTAGACGAGGTGGACACTTCGGCTTTGCGATTAAAGTTTCCGCCCTGTTTGCGCAGTGGCGACTATCCCGTTATATGCAACGATGTGCGTAAGGATTATGGCAAGCACACTGTTTTCGACCATGTTACGTTTACCATTAAACGAGGTGAGAAGGTTGCCTTTGTGGGTCGGAACGGCGAAGGTAAGTCTACCCTGGTGAAGTGCATCCTCAATGAGATACCTTACACGGGCGAATTGAAGATTGGTCACAATGTGCAGATAGGCTATTTTGCACAGAACCAAGCCCAATTGTTAGACGAAAGCCTAACCGTTTTCGAAACGATTGATAATGTGGCGAAAGGCGATATACGCTTGAAAATACGCGACATACTGGGCGCATTTATGTTTGGGGGCGAGGCTTCGGACAAGAAAGTGAAGGTGTTGAGTGGCGGCGAACGGAGTAGGTTGGCTATGATTAAGCTGTTGTTAGAGCCTGTTAACTTGCTTATTCTCGACGAACCCACCAATCATCTCGACATGCAGTCGAAGGATGTGCTGAAAGAGGCCATCAAAGCGTTCGACGGAACGGCCATTGTTGTTTCTCACGACCGTGAGTTCCTCGACGGATTGGTATCGAAAGTGTACGAGTTTGGCGAGGGTAGGGTGAAAGAACACCTTGGCGGCATATACGATTTTATACGCTCTGCGGCCGCAAATCAGCCCGATAACGCCATGCCTGCTAATATCGACAGCCTTCTGCATACGTCAGCTACTGCTCCAATCAAGGCCGACGAAAGCCCAAAAACCGACAACGAAAGCTATGCGCAGCGTAAAGAGCGGATGAAAAAGGTGAACAAAGCCGAAAAAGCCGTTAAGGAATGCGAGGCACGTATTGCATCGATGGAAAAGCGCATTGCCGAACTTAATGAGCTGCTAAGCGACGTGAACAACGCCTCGGACATGACGCTTGTGAGCGAATATACCTCCGTGCAACGTGCCTTGGATAGCGAAAACGAAAAGTGGATGGAACTGAGCCAAACGCTTGAAGAGCTGTCGAGGCAGGTGTCGTAGAGGTAGATGGTTGGCCTTTGTCTCGGTAAACATATAACTAGTACTAAATATTTAATCATCATTATCCAATAACAAAAAAAAGAAATCATGAACATGAAACAAATCTTTCCTGCGCTCTTGATGATGGCCTCGCCCACGTTGGGCATGGCTCAGGGGCAGTCGGGGCTAGTGATGTCAGACCTTGACAAGTCGGTTCGTGCGGCCGACGATTTCTATCAGTTTGCTACGGGCGGTTGGCAAAAGAACAATCCGCTGCCGGCAGCCTATTCGCGCTATGGAAGTTTCGACCGATTGCAAGAAGACAACAACAAGCGCATTAACAACATCTTGGGCGAACTGCTGAAGAAAAAGTTCAAACCAGGTAGCACGGAGCAGAAACTGTCCGACTATTACAAGCTGGCTATGGACTCTACTCGTCGCGAAAAGGAAGGGCTTGCACCTGTTGCAGCCTTGATTGCAGAGGTGGAAGGGGCTAAAACCAAGGCCGACCTTGAACAATTTCAACTTAAAAATGCCGTTTATGGTTACGGCGTTGGTTTCGGTTCGTACTTCGCTGCCGACGAAAAAAACGTAACGATAAACATCTTGACTATCGGTCAGGGCGGTTTAACGCTTGGTCAAAAAGACTATTATGTGAACAACGACCCCGCCACGGTAGCCATTCGTGAGGCTTTTCGCAAGCACATCGCACGCATGTTCCGCCTTTATGGCTTTAACGAGGCACAAGCCGATGCCCGTCGCGATGCTATTTTCCGCATGGAAACGGCATTGGCGTTGGTGTCGAAGAGCGTAACCGAACTGCGCGACCCACAAGCCAACTACAATAAGATGACCTTGAAGGAATTTAAGGAAAACTATCCCAACATAAATCTTGAAGCAATGGCTAATGCCGAGGGCGTGAAATCGGCCTATATTCAGGAAATGATTGTGGGGCAACCTGGGTTTATGGAGGGCTACGACAAGCTTTATGCAGCTGCAACGGCCGATGACTTGCGCGCACTTATCGAGTGGGACATCATTCAAAGTTCGGCCTCATACCTCACGAACGAAATTCGTTTGGCCAACTTCGACTTCTTTGGCAAGACCATGAGTGGCCGAAAGGAAGAATATCCGTTGTGGAAACGTGCCACAAACCAAGTGGAAGAGCAGATGGGTGAGGCATTAGGTAAGATGTATGTTGCCCGTTATTTCCCCGAAACGTCGAAGAAGATGATGGAACAGCTGGTGCGCAACCTGCAAATTTCGCTTGGACAACGTATTGATGCACAAACATGGATGAGCGACACCACAAAAGCAGCTGCCCATAACAAGCTAAACAAGTTCTATGTTAAGATTGGTTACCCCAACAAATGGATTGATTATAGCAAACTAACCATCGACCCAACGAAGTCGTATTACGAGAATGTGCTTGCTTGCCGAAAGTTCTCGCACGATAGGCACATTCTAACAAGAGCGGGTAAGCCCGTTGACCGCGATGAATGGTTGATGACTCCGCAAACGGTTAATGCTTACTACAATCCTACAACCAACGAAATTTGTTTCCCCGCTGGTATCTTACAGCGTCCCTTCTTCGATCCTAAGGCCGACGAGGCTTATAACTACGGCGCTATCGGCGTGGTTATTGGTCATGAGATGACACACGGCTTTGACGACCAGGGTAGGCAATACGATGCCAACGGATATATGAATGATTGGTGGACTGCATCTGATGCGAAAGGATTTGAAGAGCGCGCTAAACTTTACGCCGACTTCTTCTCGAACATCAAAGTTCTTCCCGATCTCAACGCCAATGGTCAGTTTACGCTCGGCGAAAACCTTGCAGACCACGGCGGATTGCAAGTAAGTTTCAATGCTTTCAAAAATGTTGAGGCAAAAAAACACCTTAAAAATATCGACGGCTTTACGCCCGAACAACGTTTCTTCTTGGCTTATGCTGCTGTTTGGGGACAAAACATCACCGAACAAGAAATTCGTAACCGCACAAAGGCCGACCCACATGCGCTGGGTAAATGGCGTGTGAATGGCGCTCTGCCGCATATTGACGCTTGGTACGAGGCTTTCGGTGTGAAAGAAGGCGACAAGTTGTTTATCCCTAAGAGCCAACGTTTGTCGCTTTGGTAAAGGGGTAAAACTGTAATAAGCATTATTTTAACCGTTGCTCGATGAGGTGTTGTTAAGGCCAACTAGGCCTTGCACATACCGGGCAACGGTTTCTTTTTGCTGCCATCCGTCATTGTTTGTCCTCCTGTCTTTACTTTGCGTAATGTTTCTAGTGCAAATTTTAAAATTAAAACCGTCCTGACTTTTAATCTTTCAATAAATTGATAGGTGTTTGTTATCTTTGTGGTGCCAATACAAGATAGATATTTCTTCATATACGAAGTGTAGGATAAATCAACACACTGGCTTATATATTCATCAAAAACCAACAACTTCCGAATACATCAACTCAACGACTTAGAAACACAACAACTTATCAACTTGCAAACTCAAGAACTCATAAACTTATCAACTCATCAGCTCACAAGCTCACAATCTCATCAATTCAGTTTGTTGTTTTTATTTTACAATCTCCCTTTAATTTTCACTTCGTTCTAGCGAAAAAATAGGTTATAAAGTAGGTAAATCGCCACTATTTTTAGCTTTTCACGTCTCTTGTTTTGTCTATTTTTAGGTGCAGAACCTGCATTTTGCACCATTTTACCTTTCTAGTTTGGTTGCAAGCTCTTATTTTTTCAAGCCCAATTACATGCTTTTAGCCGCTAAAATCCCACTTTTTAACGTCCATTTCGCCCTTTTCAGCCATGTTTTTAATGGATTATAAAGGTTATAATTATACAATTGCAGTGCATTCTTATGCTTTTCATCTTGCATTTAGCACCATTTTGCACTGCATTTAGCACCATTTTACCTTGCGTTTAGCACCAAAACGCACTGCATTTAGCATCAA
>ERZ773056.851-NODE-851-length-15979-cov-6.817571_pt1 | contig 15979 bp, 12 predicted proteins | sample MGYA00580857_ERZ773056 | MGnify/ENA primary metagenome ERZ773056 (study PRJEB29015, sample SAMEA2737996) | human oral metagenome | biome: human oral; feature: human-associated habitat; material: dental | place: China | collected 2114 ... | reverse complement strand
ATTACCGCCGCCGCATCCATCGTGTTCGCGCTGCTGTCCGCTTCGCCTGAACGTATCGGCAAAATGCAGGCGGCGCGCGCTTGGGTTAAGGATTTCTTCCGCGGACGCGCCAAACTGCGTGATTTGAGAACCCGCCTCAGCAGCACCCAAACGCGCTTTTTCAGCGGCAGCCAGCCCAATATTCTGATTTACGAAGACCGTGTAAAGGTGCAAAAAGACCAATATTGGGAAATGATGCAGGAGATTATGGGCGACCGCAAACAGGTGTACCACAAAATGAGCGACCATCTTTATTGGCTGGGACTGCTGGCGGACAAGCAGTTCAAATACATCAATTTGTCTTACGCCGTGTTCCGCTGGGGGCTTTTGGCTTCGCTGGCGGCGTTTATCGGCGTGAAGACACTGCCTTCGCTGCTGACCCAACCCGCCAACAATGCGGCAGAGCTGCGCTCTTTGGGTATTAATATGTTCAACGGCGTGTACGAGCCATCTGCCGTGCAACAGCTTCCCGACGGCAAACTGTTGATTGCAGAAGACGAACCGAACCACGCATTCAGCATCGTCAGCATCGATCCGTCAGGCAGATTTATCGAAGACGAGGCCTTGGATACGCGCGTGATTACCGGCTTCAAACGCCGCCTGAGCGACTTGGAAGCATTGGCGCGCGACGATGAAGGCTTTATCTACGCGCTCACTTCGCACTCGCGCACCCGCAAAGGCAACCGCTCGCCCGACCGCGAACACCTGATGCGCTTTAAAATCCAAGACGGTAATGTGTTGGGCCTGACCAGCTACGACAATCTGACGCAGGTTTTGGAAACCGACCACAAGCTGCACGACCTCATCCGCGAACGCACCAAAGCCGAAGTTTCCTTTGAAGAAATCAATATCGAAGGCATGGCGTTCGATCCCGTGAAGAAACGCCTCGTCTTGGGCTTCCGCGATCCCGAGTTCAACAATATGGCGCTGGTGGCATTCATCAGCAACCCGAAAGACGTGTTCGAGCGCAACGCCAAGCCTGAGTTTGACGAAGTCGCCATCCTCGACATCGACGGCGGCGGTATCCGTTCCATCAACTACGACCCGGTGTTGAAAAACTACGTCATCGCCAACGAAGTGAAGGATGAAAACGGGCAGAAATTCTCGCAACTGTGGACTTGGAGCGGCAACCCGACCGACGAGCCGCAAAAAATCTCCCTGCCCAATCTGCAACACATCACCAACGTCGAAGCCGTCGATTCGATTACCGTCAACGGCAAGCCGCAGATGATTCTGATGGGCGACGAAGGCAACGCTTCGCAGAAAATCACCGCCAAATATATGTTGGTGGACTACAGCCAGCTCGGTAAGGATTAAGGTTTGTATGTCGTAAAAGGCCGTCTGAAAACAGAGTGGTATGTTTTCAGACGGCCTTTTTTAATTTATGCAAGCGGGGGCGGTATTCAGCCCGATATTGCCGGTGCAAACCGCAATATCGTGTTGCGCAGGGCAATCAGTTTGCCGTGGAAGAAGTGCGACGAACCGGCCAGAACCACGACGGGCAAATCCTGCGGTCCGGCCCATGCCAGGACTTTGTCTAGCGCGACGACTTCGTCTTCCGCGCCGTGTATCACCAGCGTTTTGGCAACATCGGGAACGGCGGACGGTTCGGGGCGGTCGGTATAGTGGTGCACCGCCGCGCCCATCAGCAGCAGCCAATCGGGCGTGCGCTCTTGGGCGGCAAACGTAGCGACGTAGCCGCCGAAGGAAAAACCGGCAAGCGCAAATTGCGGCGCGTCGGGGTGTTGCGAACGGGCGTAGTCGATGACAGCGATGCAGTCTTGCGTTTCGCCGCGTCCGTAATCGTGTGTGCCTTCGCTGTTGCCTACGCCGCGTAGGTTCGGCAGGTAGCAGTGGAAACCGTGTTGCGATAAGGCTTTGGCGGCGGTTTGGATGACTTTGTTGGTGTTGGTGCCGCCTTGCAGCGGGTTGGGATGGTTGATGACCGCCACGCCCTGCGGGGCGGTTTGCGACGGCAGGAAAATGGTTTCGAGCGTGCCTACGGGGCCGTTGATGCTCAAAACTTCCGGTTGGTTCATGATGGCGTTCCTTGCAGTTTCGGATGGCGGATTGTAAAGGCGGCGGTCGGGCTTTGTCTATGAAGGATGCCCGAAACGATTTTTCAGACGGCCTTTACATCACCGCGCCTTTCCGTTATTTTCCTTCCCCCGCTTTCCACACCAAACATTCTAATCATGAAAAAAATCACTCCGGACAACCTGCCCGTCCTGCTGGCCGAGGCACTGGCGAAAAAGGATATGGCGACGATACTCGACGCGCTGGTGCAATTTTTGCGCAGGGGCGGTATCAGGCGCGCGGGGCAGCGTTTCGACCTTTTGCTGGATGTGCTGCGGCGGGATTCGGAATTGGCGGCACTGTTCGGCAGCCGTTTTTACCAATGGCTGGGCGGCGTACATGTTTATCCGGCCTTGGTCGGCTTGGGCATTTTTTCGCGCAGCGGTTTTGCACGCGAAATCGGTATCCGAATCTATGAACGCTTTATGCCGTCGTTTAAGGATTTGAATAACCTGCGCGATGTCTTCCTGCATCTGTTTCATTCGCAGAACGATGAGAAATGGCTGGAAACCATTAACTTGCGCCGTTGGTTGAAGCTGTACGGCTGCTTGCGTGCGGGCGCGGAGGATGCAACGGTTCAGACGGCCGCAAGGCATCTGACGCAGGCGCGGCTTCATGCTTTGGAAATGCTGTCGATTTGGGTGGCGGCGGAGGAATTGGAACCCGAGTTTACCCGCATCGAACCGAAACTGATGGAAGTGGATTCGGCATTCGTCGCCCTGCATCAGGAAATCAGCCGGCTGGTGGCGCATTACCGCCGACCCGATTGCAAAGAGGCATTCGATACCGCCCACCTCGAAGTGATGATGGATCAATGCCGGCAGCAGGTGGAACGGCTGCGCAAACGCGGCACCGGCGCGGGCGCGGGCTCGTCGGTCAAGGTGGCGCACCTATTGGAAAGGCTGTCACAAACGCTCGACCGGTTGGATGTATTGTTGGAAATCCAAACGGCTGAAAATGTCCGCGCCTACCGCCGCCATACCGTGCATTTGCTGCGTTCCCTGACGATGGCCGCTGTGGAGCAGCACAGCACGGAGCTGCTGAGGCGGCGCAGCATCAAAATGCTGGCGCGCAGTATTTCGGAAAACACCAGCGGCCACGGCGAACATTACATCACGCGCAACAGGCGCGAATATTGGGGCATGTTGGCTTCGGCTTCGGGCGGCGGCGTGATTATCGCCCTGATGGCGGGCAATAAAATCAACATTGCCGGCTGGGGCTTGGGCGATTTTTCCACCGCCCTGCTGTCCGGCCTGAACTACGGCTTGGGCTTTATGTTCATCCACATGGTGCACTGTACCGTGGCCACCAAACAGCCCGCCATGACCGCTTCCCGCATCGCCGAATCGGTGGAGCAGGGCGACAAGGTGCGCGGCGCGGTGGAAGGCAAACTGGCCAAACTGCTGATCGACGTCGCGCGTTCGCAGACTGTGGCGGTGTTCGGCAACGTTTGTATTGCCGTACTGGTGGCCACGCTGGTGTCGCTGTCTTTCGCGCAAAACAACGGCCGGCCGTTCTTGGACGCAGATGCGGTTGCCTACCAGTTCAAATCGCTCCAGCCGTTCACCCAGCCGACGCTGTGGTATGCGGCGATAGCGGGCGTGTGGCTGTTTTGCTCCGGCATCATCTCCGGCTTTTTCGACAACCGCGCCGACTACCTCAACCTGCGCCAACGCCTGACGGTGCAGCCGTTGCTGAAAAAAATCCTGCCGCCGGGCATCCGCGCCCGTTTGGCCGACTATCTGCACCGCCACTACGGCTCGCTGGCGGGCAATTTCATTTTCGGCATGCTGTTGGGCATGACGGGCTGGGTCGGCCACCTGCTCGGCCTGCCGCTGGACATCCGCCACGTCGCCTTTTCTTCGGCCAATTTGGGTTACGCTAGTGCCAGTGACGGCGGCAGTATATTGTATTTCATCATGAATTTGATTTTTGTCCTGATGATAGGCGTGGTCAATCTCTTCGTCAGCTTCTCGCTCGCGCTGATAGTCGCCCTGCGCTCGCGCGGCACGCGCATCGAAAGCCTGTCGAAAGTGATAGACTCGATGTGGATGCAGATCAAAGCCAATCCGATGAGTCTGATTTATCCTGTTCAGACGGCCTCCGAAATCCAAAAAGCAGTAAAAGAAAACAAAAACGGCGGATAGGCCGTCTGAAAAAAGCAAATCCATTTAGCGAGGCACAACCATGCAAGCACAATTTCTGACACTCGACGGTATCGACGGTTCGGGCAAATCCACCCATCTGGAAACCATGCGCGAATGGTTTGAACGGCGCGGAATGCCGGTTCTGTTCACTCGCGAGCCGGGCGGCACGCCTTTGGGCGAGGAATTGCGCCGCCTGCTGTTATCGCCCGATAGCCGCGTCGGACTGCGTACCGAAACCCTGCTGATGTTCGCCGCCCGCCGCCAGCATTTGGAAGACGTGATATTGCCGGCTTTGAATAAAGGCATCCACGTCGTTTCCGACCGTTTTACCGATGCCACCTTCGCTTATCAGGGCGGCGGGCGCGGTATTCCGGCGGCGGACATCGAAGTGTTGGAAAACTGGGTGCAGGGCAGCCTACGCCCGAACCTGACCCTGCTGCTGGACGTGCCGCTTGAGGTATCGTTCGAACGCATTGCCGGTTCGCGCGAGAAAGACCGTTTCGAACAGGAAGAGGCGGAGTTTTTCGCCCGCGTGCGCCGTGCTTATCTCGACCGTGCCGCCGCCCATCCGCAACGTTACCGCGTCATCGACAGCAACCGGAGCAGGGAAGAAGTGCGTGCGGCGGTGGAAGCGGCCTTGCAGGCGCATTTCGAGGCCGTCTGAAAACAGCGGGCGTTTGTTATACGGCCGTTTGATTTTTGAATCAAATGGTTGTTTGCGCGATAAAAAAACGCCGAATTCATGATTGACTCATGAGTTCGGCATTTTTTGTGCGGTAAATCCGTTTTATGCTTGCTATGGAATGGGATTCCCTCAGCCTGAAGAGCTTAAGGTCTGAGATGCCGTCGATATGAAGCGGGCCGGTTTGCATGATTCATGCAAACAGTAAAAGTGGATAAAGCCGTCATACTCTTTTCAGACGGCCTCATTATTGATTTCTGCCAAGCCTATTCTTCGGCAGGAAGCTCCATTTCCAAAACGGTCTGTTTCTGCCGTTCGCGGAAATCGGCCAGTTTGGCCGCCAGTTCGGGATCGTGGTTGGACAGCAGGGAAACCGCAAACAGCGCGGCATTCGCCGCTCCCGCTTCGCCGATGGCGAAGGTGGCGACGGGTATGCCTTTGGGCATTTGGACGATGGACAAGAGGGAATCTTCACCCCTCAAATATTTGCTCGGCACGGGTACGCCCAGTACGGGCAGGGTGGTTTTTGCCGCCACCATGCCGGGCAGGTGGGCCGCGCCGCCCGCTCCGGCGATGATGGCCTGAATGCCGCGTTCGCGTGCGGTTTCTGCGTATTCGAACATCAAGTCCGGCGTGCGGTGGGCGGAAACGACGCGCGCCTCGTAAGAAATACCGAATTGTTCGAGAAATTGGGCGGCATGCCGCATAACGGGCCAGTCGCTGTTGCTGCCCATGATGATGCCGATTTTTGCCATGGTGGTTCCTTAATCGATTGATGGGTGGGCAGGGTTTCAAACCCTGAGGATGCTGGTTTTAATTTTGCCTGAAACGGGTATCGTTTCAAAAACGGCAGGCGTTGCCGGAATGCTCCGCAGTCCGCCCCGCTGCCGGTTCTAACGCCAAATTTTCAAATTTTTGATATTTTGCCGTGCTTTGGAAAAAATGTCTTCCGATTCTTGCGCGTTGTTGTTTTCGGATTGGTTGGCATCGGCCGCATCGTTGTCGATAAAGGCGGGGAATGCCGCCGGATTTTGTGTGCGGCGCGGATTTTGGAAGGCTGCCCGAACCGCTGCTTCGGCTTCCAATTCGTCGTAAGAGGATTTGGCGGCCAAATATTTTTGCACGGCGGGGATGAAACCTTTGTCGTGATGGCTGATATGGGTAAACAGCCAGTTGTGCAGTATGCCCAGCAATTCTTGTCCGATGTCTTCGCCTTCGCGCTGTTTTTGTTGGATTTCCCTGACTTTATCGACAAAACGCTGATGGATTTGTTTGTGTTGTTTGCTGAGCGGATATCCGGCATCGTCCATCAGTTTTTCTTCATCGGAAAAATGTTCGACCGTATAGCGGATTAGGTCTTCGATGATTTTTCCCTCCGCCTCGAAATCCTTGCGTTGATTGGCTTCGTGCAGTTCGTTGATGCAGCGGACCAGGGTTTTATGCTGCTCATCCACCAATTCTATGTGGGTGTCGAGATCCGGAGTCCAGTCGAAATAGCTCATTTTATGGTTTCCTGTTCTGATGGTTTTCCCAATGAGGGCGGTATTGTAATGATGCAAGTACTTTGCGGCTTAATCTAAGTCAAAGAATATAGCCGGCAGGAAGCGCATCATTTCAGACGGCCTGAAAGGGAGGGCGCAGGCTGCTAAAGAATGAGATTGACACAATCGGGCTGATTTAAAGCATTTATGATTTCGATATGTTAGGTCTGCCGCATATTTTGTCGTTTTTGTGTTAATCTTATAAGCGGGCTTTTACACTACCATCTTTAGTCTCCCCACATAAAGGCACTGCGGGCGGTTGTTTGCCCGGAGTCATAACTCAGGCCCTTTGTATTTATTTATATATTCTAAGGATTCAACCATGAAATCGCTGAAAACGTTCCTTATATGGGGCATTGTGGTTTTGGTCGGCCTAGCCTCCTTTACCACCTTGGCCGTCAGCCGCGGCGAGCATGTCAGTGCGATATGGATGGTAACCGCCGCCATATCGGTCTACTGCATCGCCTATCGTTTCTACAGCTTGTACATTGCCAAAAACGTGATGCAGCTTGATCCGAACCGCCTCACGCCAGCCGAACGGCACAACGACGGTTTGGACTATGTGCCGACGCACAAAGGCGTGTTGTTCGGCCACCATTTTGCCGCAATTGCGGGCGCAGGCCCCTTGGTCGGTCCCGTACTGGCTGCGCAAATGGGTTATCTGCCGGGTACGCTGTGGATTATCTTCGGCGTAGTGTTTGCCGGCGCGGTACAAGACATGATGGTCTTGTTCGTCTCTATGCGCCGCGACGGTAAGTCTTTGGGCGATATCGTAAAACAAGAACTCGGCACTGTGCCCGGCGTGATTGCGTCCATCGGCATTTTGATGATTATGGTCATCATCATGGCGGTGTTGGCGCTGATTGTGGTGAAAGCCTTGGTTCACAGCCCTTGGGGTACGTTTACCATCGCCGCCACCATGCCGATTGCGCTGTTTATGGGTATTTACACGCGCTATATCCGCCCGGGCAAAATCGGCGAGATTTCCATCGTCGGCTTTATCCTGCTGATGTTGGCCGTGATATATGGCGAAGACGTGGCGCACAGTTCTTTTGGCCACTGGTTCGACCTTGACGGTATCCAGCTCACTTGGGCGATTATGATTTACGGTTTCGTGGCTTCGGTATTGCCGGTTTGGTTGCTGCTGACTCCGCGCGACTATCTCTCTACCTTCCTGAAAATCGGTACGATTGTGGCCTTGGCTTTGGGCATCGTGATTGTTAATCCGGATCTGCGTATGCCTGCCGTAACCCACTTTATCGACGGTTCCGGCCCCGTATTCTCCGGCGCACTGTTCCCGTTCTTGTTCATTACCATCGCCTGTGGTGCGGTTTCCGGCTTCCACGCGCTGATTTCTTCCGGTACCACACCGAAAATGGTTGAGAATGAAGAGCACGTCCGTATGATTGGCTACGGCGGTATGATTATGGAAAGTTTCGTGGCCATTATGGCTCTGGCCGCCGCCTCGTCGCTTGATCCGGGCGTGTACTTCGCCATGAACAGTCCTGCCGCCCTGATCGGTACGGATGCCAACACAGCTGCCGAAGTGATTACAACCAAACTCAACTTCCCTGTCGATGCCGCAACCCTGTTGTACACAGCAAAAGAAGTGGGTGAAAGCACCATCCTTTCCCGTGCCGGCGGTGCGCCAACCCTCGCAGTCGGTATGGCACACATCATGAGCCGTCTGATTCCGGGCGAAGCCATGATGGCATTCTGGTATCACTTTGCCCTGTTGTTTGAAGCCTTGTTCATCCTGACCGCCGTCGATGCCGGTACGCGCGTCGCACGCTTCATGATTCAAGACTTGGGCAGCATCTTCTACAAACCTTTCGGCAACACCGACTCCATCCCTGCCAACCTGATTGCGACCTTCTTCGCCGTGGCATTGTGGGGCTACTTCCTCTACACCGGCGTGACCGACCCCTTGGGCGGCATCAACTCGCTCTGGCCTTTGTTCGGCATCGCCAACCAAATGCTGGCAGGCGTAGCCTTGATTATGTGTGCCGTTGTACTGATTAAGATGAAACGCGACCGTTATGTCTGGGTGGCACTCGTTCCTGCCGTCGGCGTACTGTTTGTCACCTGCTATGCCGGCCTGCAAAAACTGTTCCACAGCGACCCGCGTGTCAGCTTCTTGGCGCACGCCGGAAAATTCCAAACTGCTTTGGATGAAGGCAAGGTATTGCCGCCGGCCAAAGACATCGGCGAAATGTCGCAGATTATCTTCAACGACTACATCAATGCCGGCCTGACCGCATTGTTCCTCTCCGTCGTCGTCGTCGTTGCCATCTACGGCTTACGCACCGCCCTGAAGGCGCGCAAAGTGGCTTGGCCGACCGCGAAAGAAATCCCTGCGGTGTACCGCGACGGCAAACAACCGGAGGCGCAAGGTGAAGCGTAAACTCGCCGCCTGGTGGAAAACCGCCAGGCTGACAGCCAACCTGATGGCAGGTGTGCCGGATTATGAAAACTACGTTGCCCAACAGCGCAGGCATAATCCGAACGCTCCCGTGATGACCGAGCAGCAATTCCAAGACTATTGCCGCAAACGCCGCTGCGGCGCAAACGGCGGGCGATGCTGCTAAGGCGTAGTGCCGATAATGAAGCAGGCCGTCTGAAAAGCCATGAACGGTTTTTCAGACGGCCTTTTTGTATTCGGACGGTTGGACGGTTATTGAATCTACACTTTCGGGCGGCCTTTCTTAAAACGCCGCTGCGGTGCAAACGGCGGGTGATGCTGCTAAGGCATAGTGCCATAATGAAGCAGGCCGTCTGAAAAGCCATAAACGGTTTTTCAGACGGCCTTTTTGTATTCGGACGGTTAGGCGGTTACCGAATATACGCTTTCAGACGGCCTTTCTTTGTCCGCAATCAGTTTCGCCACGGCGGCGGCCAAGCCTTTCCTGTCCATGTAGTCGCGCGGGATTTCGTCGATGGCGGTGTGCAGCGTATAGCTGTCGCTGCCGCTGTTGCCCAAGCCGCACGGGCGCAGGATGGTCCAGTGCAGGCCGCTTTGGCGCAGGTGGTTTTCCGCTTCGGTTTTGGCCCGAACCGCTTCGCCCAATGCCTGTTTGAACATTGCGTTCGTGTTTTCCCACTGTTCGCCGCAGCCCATGCTGGTTACGAGTATCAGGCGGGCTTGGGGGGCGTGGGCGGCCACCGCGTCGATGATGTTGATGTTGCCGGTTGCATCGCTGCGTACGCCCGCTTCGTTTTTGCCGCCGACAAAGCTGACGACGGTGTCGGGCCGGTATTGCTGCACGGCTTGGGCGACGGCATCTGCGTCAAGTGTGTCGGCAACGGTGGTGCGGATGTGCTGGTCGGCGAAAAATTCGTCGGCTTGCTGTTCGGGCAGCCTTAATGCGGCGACGGTGGTTTCGCGTTCGAGACGGTCTAATTGGTGGATGAGTTGGCGGCCGCTGGGGCCGTTGGCGCCGAATATCATCAGCATGGAGGTGCTCCTGTTGGATTGTGTTGGGAATGGGTGCAGGCTGCTTTTGGTGTTTCAGGTAGCCTTTAAGCGGTGTTTTCGGGGGTTGGTTTTGAACGGGGTTTGTTTTGTCGTCGTCGGCGTGTTCCGAAGCTGTGGTTACTAAAGTGCAGGCTGCTTTTTGATGTTTCAAGTAGCCTGCAACGGGTTGGCATGGCGGTGTTCGGCATATGCTTGGGATTGGGCGGTTGCGGTGTTCGCGGCTTGCCCTTTTCCCGCCCCTTTTCCGCAGGCAGAGGGATTGGGTGGCGGTTACGCAGGCGGTGGTTGCTTTGCCGCCGCTGGTGTATTCCGAAGCCATTCGTTAAACGTGCAGGCTGCTTTTTGGGTTTCAGGTAGCCTGATGAAGCGTTTGGGAGGCTACCTGAAAGCGTAGCTTCAACGGAGTTAAAACAAGGTTTCCAAAGGAAGCCGAGTTTCTGCGAAGCTAAAGCGCAGCTTCAACGAAGTTAAACATAAAAAAGCAGCCTGCACTTTTTTCATGTAGCCTGAAGGGGGAATGGGCTACCTGAAAGCTGAAGCCGCGTGCGTGCGGGACGCACACACCCTACCACGCAGGCTACGCCTGCTGAAAAACATCCGCCAACACCGCCTGCGTTCCGAACGGGCGTAAAAAGTGCGGTGGAATTTTTGCAATTTTTCGCTTAAATTCCATCGCTTGCAGCTACAAAAGTGCGGTCTATTTTACGAATTTTTCTTTATATTCCCCAACAGTAATCTGCGCCCTTCAAATTCCTTGCCGGCAATTTCCAAAGCGAAGCGTTCTTTGTCGGCGTCGCGTACTTTGTCGTGTACGGCACGTAATTCCTGCACGCTAGCACCCAATGCCTTGACGATTTCATCGCCCATTTTCATGGAAGAATAGAAGGTTTCGCGCACTACGAAATCCGCTTCCGCTTTCACTAGGGCCAGCGCATTGCGTCTGTCCCAGGCGCGCACGAACACCTTGGCGTTCGGGTTGATATGATGAATATTTTCCACAATTCTGACCGCACTTTCTCCGTCGTCCACGCATACCGCTACGATGTCGGTGTGTTCTACGCCGCAGGCATGCAGCACGTCGGCGCGGGTGGCTTCGCCGTAATAGACTTTGAAACCGTATTCGCGTGCGACGTTGATGGTGTCGGGATCGTTGTCCAGAATGGAAATGGTGGCACCGTAGGCTAGCGGCATTTGGCTGACCACCTGCCCCATGCGCCCGAATCCGATAATCAGCACGTTGCCGTTGAGTTCGCCCGCATGTTCTTCCACATCGTCCACTGCCGCAGCTGCGCGGGGTTCTTTGAAATAGCGGTCGAACAGCATAACGCTGAAGGGTGTCATAATCATGGAGAGCACCACGATTGCCGTCATATTCGCTAGCACTTCCGCATTAATCGCCCGTTGTACGGCAGCGGAGGCGAGTAATACGAAGGCGAATTCACCGCCCTGCGACATCAGTACGGCGCGGTGTATCGCGGTGTGATGGCTTGCTTTGGCAAAACGCGCCACTCCATAAATGGCAAGGCATTTCAAGATAATCATCAGTACAGTGGCGGAAAGAATTACCTTCCAGTTATTGAGCACCGTTGCCACATCCAGCGACATCCCGACAGCTAAGAAAAACAGCCCGAGCAAAAGGCCTCGGAACGGTTCGATATCCGCTTCAAGCTGATGACGGAAGTCGGATTCCGACAGCAGCACTCCCGCCAGAAACGCACCCATCGCCATAGACAGACCGCCCAGCTCCATTAAATAAGCCGCACCGAGTACCACCAGCAGCGCGGCGGCAGTCATCACCTCGCGTGCTTTGGATTTTGCCAGAATTTTAAACAGCGGATTGAGCAGCCAAATACCTGTCGCAATCAACGCTGCCAAAGAAAGCGCGGCAACACCGATTTTCTGCCATAGCGGTACGGCATCGGCAACGGCATTGGGATTATCGGGTGCTAGAAATGCTACAATCGCCAGCATGGGCACAATCAGCAAATCTTCAAACAGCAAAATGGAGACAATGCGCTGACCTTGCGGTGTGCTGATTTCATGACGTTCGTCCATAATCTGCATGACCATTGCGGTGGAGGTGAGTGTAAAACCTACCGCCGAAATAAACGACATCACTAAAGAAAAACCGTAAGCCAGCCCGATTTGGGTAAGGAACAGACTGGAAAACGTCACCTGCAGGGTACCCAAGCCGAAAATCTGATTACGCAATTTCCATAAATGCGACGGCTTCATTTCCAGCCCGATCAAAAACAGAAACATCACCACGCCGAATTCCGCAATATGCAAAATAGCGTGGGAATCGGTAACGAGCTTTAATCCGAAGGGTCCGATAACCAGCCCCGCAGCCAAATAACCCAGAATTGAGCCTAGACCTAAACGTTTAAATAACGGCACGGCAACTACCGCCGCCCCCAATAACTCCACCACGTGCAATAAATCGCCGTCAGCTGCTTCTACTGCCATAATTCCTGCCTTTGTTAATTCATAAAAATTTTTCGTATTATAAAGAAAAATCGCCGTAACACAAAAAAGTCGTCATTTGACGGCTTCCTCTAAGAAAAGTGCGGTCGGTTTTTGTTAAATTATTGCACTTTGCCGTCGATTTCGATCGGGGTATATTCCACCGGCACCCAAGTATAGCTGCCGTTGCTTTCGGCACGGATGTGTCCGATGCCGGGGAAGGGCATATGTGCGCCAGCTATCCAGATTTTACGTGTGGCGGCATCTTTGAGCGCGGCTTGGCGGCTGGCGCGTGCCCGTTTGGGGTCGCTGTCAAACTCAATGGCGATTTCGGGATCAAGCATTTGCAGTGTGTGGTTGTGCATCAAATCGCCCCACACCAGCATGGTTTGTCCTTTTGAAGTGAACTCGATGCCATTGTGCCCAGGCGTATGACCGGGGCTGGGGCGCGAGCGCATTCCGGGTACGACTTCTTCGCCACTCTGATAAAAACGCACTTTACCTGCTTTGGCATAAGGCGCTACGGCTTCACGCGTCAGCGTTGCCAAACCGCGTAGGGTTTCAGACGGCATTTCAGGCAGCCTGAAAACCTAAAAAGTTCCCTCCTCCATTTATAAAGGAGGACTAGGGGGCGTTCAGACGGCGTTTCAGGTTGCCTGAAACCCCCAAATCTCACACCGCAAAATGCGGCATCACGTTTTCGGCGAAATCCTGAATGGTTTCCAGCGCGCCGCGCCGTGTGGGTTTTAAGTTCACGGTAATGTGTGCTACGCCGTCGGCCTGCTGTTTCTGCCAAAACTCGACGATGCTTTTGGCGCCGCCGCGCAGGTAGATGTTGTTGTAGAACTCGGCGGGCGCGTTCGGGTCTTCCAAGAGTTCGACGAAATTCGCCACGCCAAAGGGTTTCCAGGTTTCGCCGTCGCCCAATTCTTTGAGCGTGTTGACGATGTCGCCCAGTTTTTCGGGGGCGATGCCGTACCAAATCCATGCGTCGCTTTCGCGGGCAATCCATTCCAGCTCTTGGCGGGCGCGGCCAATGGCGAGCATCGGCAAACCGTGTGCGGGTTTGGGCACCAAGTCCAAATTGCCGCTGAATCTGCCGTAGTGTTCGCTATTGAATGCGGGGAATTTTTCCTGCGTCAGGCGGCGGATGATTTGCCACGCTTCGCGGTAGCGTTCGGCGCGGTTGTTGAAATCGGAGGCAAAGGCGGGGTATTCGGTGGGACGGTCGCCGCTGGCCAAGCCGAGCAGGAAGCGGCCGCCGCTGATTTGTTCCACCGACGCGGCTTCTTTGGCGGTGAGCACCGGTTCGCGCAGGGGCGAAACATAACCCGCCGAGCCGAGCGCAACGTTTTGGGTGAGCGCGGCGAGATAACCCAGCGTTACCGACGGGTCGTAAATCTGCGCGACATCGCCAAAACTCGGGTCGTAAAACGGCACATCGCGCACCCACAGCGTGGCAATGCCGCTTTGGTCGGCGGCTTTTATCACGGTGGCGAAGTCGTCCATTTCGGGCACGGGGCTGTCGGGATAGCCTTTGAATGGCGCAATCAGGCCCAATGTGAGTTTGCCCGGTTGGAAAGTGCGGGCGAAACCGCGATGGTTTTGCAGGCGTTCGGGTAATTTCAGCGCAGTCATTTTTTTGCTCCTTGTGATGTGTTTTTGCACGGGATGAAGTATATTTGTTTTATTCGGGAATGTGCTTCCCTAATCTCGGGCAAGAAAATACCAAATGTAGGTCGGGCATTGATGCCCGACGTTTTTAAATTTACCTGTATTTGTCGGGCATAAATGCCCGATCTGCGCAAGAAAAATTTATGGAACTCAACAATCTCAACGATATGACGGCCTTTGTTGCCAGCGTCAAAAGCGGCTCGTTTACCGCCGCCGCCAAACAGCTCGGGCTGACCCGCTCCACCATCGGCAAACGCATCGCCCGCCTTGAAGCGCGGTTGAACGTGCGCCTTTTGCAGCGCAATACGCGCAACCTTGCACCCACCGACGAAGGGCGGCTGTTTTACGAACGCTGCACCGCCGTGTTGGAAGAGCTGGAAAACGCCGAGCAATGCCTCGCCCAACGCAGCATCGAGCCGCAAGGCCGTCTGAAAATCAGCGCGCCGCTGGTGTTGGGCAAAACCATCTTGCCGCCGCTGTTGGCGGATTTTCTCCACCGCTATCCGCAAACCAGCGTCGAACTCTCACTCACCGACGACTACGCCGACCTGATTTCAGACGGCTACGACCTCGCCCTGCGCAACGGCAACCCGCCCCAATGCGACAGCCTGATTGCCCGCACCGTCGGCAGCCAGCAAATGCTCACCTGCGCCGCCCCCGGCTACCTCGTTCAACACGGCACGCCGCAAAGCCCCGACGATTTGGCGCACCACCAATGCCTGCATTTTCTCCACGGCGGCCGCGTCAGCCGCTGGCATTTCCAACAAAAAGGCAAAGAAACTACCTTTCAAGGCAGCGGACGTTTCAGCGCCGACAACGGCGAAGCCCTGCTGGAACTCGCGCTGTCCGCATTCGGCATCGTCCAGCTGCCGCATTATCTGGTGCAAACAAGCCTTGATTCAGGCAGCCTGAAAAGCGTTTTATCCGATTTCCAACCCAAACCCGTGCCCGTGATGGCGGTGTACCCCAGCCGCAAACAGCTCTCGCCCAAAGTGCGGGCGTTGGTGGATATGATGGGGGAGATGTGGCAAAAGGCAGCCTGAAAATGCTACCGACCATCTCCCAAAAAAACTGTCTGCCCGGTTGGTAAACACAAAAAGGCCGTCTGAAACCCCGATTTCGGTTTTCAGACGGCCTGTTGTTTGTTTCAGGCTGCTTTTGTGTTTTGCGGCAGCCTGAAAATCAGTTTTCCAGCAAGCCGTAGCCCATATGAAATTTAAACTCAACAAGTAGGATGTGTGCGGAACGCACGCATGCGGTTTTCAAGGTTTGAGCTAAGAGGCCGTCTGAAAACAGAAAAACCTTTTCAGACGGCCTTTGTTTAACGCTACCGATCCAGCGCGGGCTATAAAGTGCAGTTGTTCAAAAAGGTATATTGATAGGCAAATACAAGAAAGAGGCGAAGACAATTTTACTACCTTCAAATATTTTCAATTTGGAGTATTGCCATGATGATTAATTATCAAGAAGCAAAGAAAATCGCAGTATCTTTTTTCGGTCAAATAGAGCAAGAAATGGAAATTTCATTGTTAATAGTTGAATCTCATGTACGAGAAAATGATGATGGGTGGTTTTTCCCATATCACTCAAAAGAATATTTAGAAACAATGGATATAAATAAATCTATTATTGGAAATTGGCCTATATTTGTTTCTAAAAATGGAGGATTCCCTTCTATTCGTTGATTTTAGCTCATTAGCTAAGTCCGTATCCCACTAAACTTGAAACTATAGGGTGTCCAGGGAGAAAAAAGGGGGGATTTGTAACAAAAAACAGCCGGCATCCTGGGTTTGGGCTTCGGCTGTTGGGGGAAATGAGAAAGAGGGTATTTTGCAAAGGTCTCAGCCTGCACATTTGGAAAACAAAGTGCAGGCTGCTTTGA
>ERZ773056.850-NODE-850-length-15981-cov-24.196534_pt1 | contig 15981 bp, 15 predicted proteins | sample MGYA00580857_ERZ773056 | MGnify/ENA primary metagenome ERZ773056 (study PRJEB29015, sample SAMEA2737996) | human oral metagenome | biome: human oral; feature: human-associated habitat; material: dental | place: China | collected 2114 ... | reverse complement strand
TCAATAAAATTATTGAGTCTAAATTATCATCACAAATAATGAATAAAATAAATACAATTGCTGAAAGTGAAGATTTTAAGAAGGGTAACATAGGAAATATCAAGAAATTTTTTATAAAATCAGATTCAACGGGTGTGTGATAGAAGTTATTAGCCCTCAATGTCCTTAACAAATTACAATATTATTATACTAGGAGAAAATATATGTCAAAAAAAGACCGTATGTTAAATTATATAACCTCAAATACTAAATGGTTCATGACAAGTTCTAATTACGATGTGATACCATATGATAAATTATCCAAAGAAACTTTTAATAAGGCGAGACAGTTTTTTGCAGGTGAGGCATACTATGAGGATGTTGTATGTTTAATATCAACTTCTATTATGGAGCGGGGAAAAACAGGAATTTTATTTACAACTGACTACATGTACTCTAAATCTTGGGGACCGTTTACTAAAGCCTGTAAAAACTGGATATATTCATCATATGCTGCTGAATTTGATTTTATAAATGACTTTAACGAAGAAAGAATGAAAGAATTATTACTGGATCTTAGCACTATTGCATTAGAAGAGGATGAGAAAGAGGAAAAGGAACAAAAAGCACAGAACTTTGTTAATAAGGTAAATGATACCGTAGACACAATTGAAGCTATAGCGAACGGGGGTATGCGTATAGTAGAGCTTTTTAATGACTTTAGTAACTATCTATCAGAACAAGGTGAAACTCAGGGTAATAATCAAATTGAAACAGAAGATGATTATGGTATAGATGAGATTCTCGAAGAAGTTTTGAAAGAGTCTTTTGAAGAACTTGCAGAACCCATGTCAAAGTTTGTGCAATCATGTGAACAAGTAGAGAAACAAAATAATAGAGGGAATGTCAAAAAGAAAACAGCTAAAGCTTTATATGAACATGCTAACGAAATTTTGATAGCTATTTATAACCAAGCCCTACACAATCTTGATATAGAAATTACTGAAGAGGATGAGTATAGAAAAAGAATGGCATGGATAGTTCTTTGGGCTTGTATATTGGGTTCTTCAGAATATACTGAAGCTCTTTTTCAAAGTGAAGATATGCAGAATTTTAAAGCTGCAATACAACTTGTAGTTATTACAGTTGATTCAGTATTAGAAGAACAAATAAATAATACATTATGTGAAACTTTTGAAAGTTTTTCAAATACTATAATAAATAATTTTCATCAGCAATTTCTTGAAGAGGAAAATGAAAATTATAATGGTCATGAATTAGTGTCACATAATATGGATATTGTAGACTCAAACAATGAAGCACTGGAAGAACTTTGCGATGTACTGGATGAGGTTACAGATGCTTTGGAAACAATTAATGAAAATATTTAGGGGGGGGGTAAAAGTGAGAGGAATCAAACGCATTTTTATAATTATACTATGTCTAGTTTATATATTGTCACCGGTGGATATTATACCCGAAGCTTTATTGGGTCCTTTGGGATTTGTCGATGATGGAGCAGTTCTTTTGAAATTAATTACAACAATAATATTTAAGTAATGCTAGGGTATGTCTTAAAACTTAAAATTGTACAATACCTTATTAGAATATTTTTTCAATAAGATAAAGTATTTCCGTAAGTTGGCAACAAGGTATGATAAATTGGCAACATCTTTTCTTGCCTTTATTTACTGTGCAGCAATATTTATTTTGTGCAAATAGTATAGTCTGTTATAGTTTTAAGACACACCCTAGTAAAAACTAAAATACAACTAAAAGTATACATAAAATACAACTAAAAGTACTATTTTTAGACTTACTATTTCTATAAATATATGTTAGTATATAGGCAAGAAATAAAACATAGAAAATGTTTTATAAGACCGCAGCTAGAATATGTAACTACTAAAAATCATCAGTTTTACCATAAAAAAGCACATCTTGAAATTTCTAATATATTTCTTTGTGAAAGCTATAGTACGCCAGTCAAGCATACTATAGCTTTTTTCATACAAGTAGATAATAACTAAGGGCTATTAATGATAACTGTATTTATCGGACAGCCCCTGCGATTTGCCTGCTATATACAACACATCAAGGTATTAATGATACTTGTATTCATAGACAGCCTGATTTTATTTAGTCTGAGTGGTTGATTGTTTATAATAAAACTCAAAACACAAAAAACAACTAAAAGTACTATTTTCAGACTTACTATTTCTATAAATATATGTTAGTATATAGGCAGGAAATAAAACATAGAAATTGTTTTATAAGACCGCAGCCGGAATATGTAACTACTAAAAACCGTCAGTTTTATTATAAAAAAGCATATCTTGAAATTTCTAATATATTTCTTTATGGGAGCTATGGTATGCCGCTCGGGCATATTATAGCTCTTTTGCTTTAGGCAAATACCTACCAAAAAGCCATACGATTTTCAACGATAGGTATCTATATTATCTTTTTTATAGAAATTGGAAATATGTAAGTCTCTTTTTTATGGATACGATAAGTGACTTTATTACTTTTTTTGAGTATCAGGAAATAAGAAAGCCTTTTTTATAGATATAAGAGCCTGCTTTACTATTCGTTTTGGAGTAGATAAGTATATTTTTAACAAATTATTTAATACATCTTTTTAGATATGGGGTGGAAAACATAATTAATCCTAAGTGTGGAGCAACGGAAAATAAAAGACCGATATTGTTAGACTATACTAAGCATGATATTATTAATACATAAGTTAGTGCTTGCATATATTAAAAGCGGGCGGAGCCTATGTTACTTATATTTTCCGCTCTTTTTGCAGCAATTGTAAAGTCCATTGCTATTCTCCAAACATGAGACAAAAGATAAAGGAAGAATGAAAAATGAAATCATTAAAAACGGTTCCGGTATATATTTTCTTATTTATTATACTTTGCATATCAGGCTGCGTTAAAAAAAGCGAGCAAATCTACGGCTTAACTATAGATGACAGCTGGTATGAATCCGTAAGAATAGAAGAAGTAGTCCTGTCTTTGGAAAAGCTGAGAGTAAAGCCTACTGTAAGGGTGGTGATGTCGGCGGATACCAAGCCTAGGGAGTATGCGGACTTATTTGAAAAGCTCCACAAAGTCGCCTATATTATGGCTGAACCGGTTGACTCTTATGAGATGAATTTATACAAGGATGTAGAAAGTTATAGGAAAAGATTTGAAGAGTCTAAAAAGTACCTGGGAGACTATGTGGATATATGGGAGATAGGAAATGAGGTAAATGGACTTGATTGGATCAGGGAAGACAGCGAATTTATAGTAGAAAAAATAAAGGCGGCATACGAAGTGGTAGAAGGTGATAAAGCGAAGGTTGCGATAACATTTTACTATGAAAATCCTGAATATAACAAAGATATGTTCGAGTGGATAAGGATGTATGTACCTAAGGATCTAATGGAAAATACAGATTACAGTCTGATCAGTTATTATGAGGATGATAATGAGGGCTATGAGCCTGATTGGAAGGAGGTATTTGTAGAGTTTGAAAAACTTTTTCCAAATTCCAAGATTGGTATAGGAGAGTGTGGAAATACAGCAAACACTGCGGATGATGAGAGCAAGATAAGCATGATCAATAAATACTATAAAATGCCCAAATACACAGACAACTATATAGGCGGCTACTTTTGGTGGAACTATGTTAAAGACTGCATAGGAGAGGAGAAAGATAGAGTATACAAGGCAATTTATAATAACTTTAGGTAATTGGAATCAATAAGTTGTAAACTAAATAAGAGTATGATAATGCTTTATATAACTGTATTAAAATTATTTACAAGCTTTGTTTGATTGTGATCTGTCTTAAAACTTAAAATTGTAAAATACTCTGTTTATTGAGTCTGTAAGTTGTTTATGAAATTTTAGTGTATGTTATACCGGTATTAAATTATTATAACGCAGATTGCATTTATTAAAAGTTCGGCAATATTGATTTTATACAGTCGGTTGCAGTTTTAAGATCTGTTTTGGGGAATATAAAAATTATACTTGATTTTTCTTTGCAAAGATGTATAATTATAACAAGATTACAACTTTTATGCATAATAAATGCATAATTATAAGGAGGAGTATTATGAAGAAAAACATTATATCAGCTATTGTACTAAGTTCCATGCTTTTATTGGCAGCTTGTTCAGGTTCAAGTAATGAGTCTGCAACTCAGGCGGCAGATGCAGGAGCGGTAAGCTCAGAGGCTGCGGCAGCTCAAACTACGGCAGCAGGTGAAAGTGCAGGAAGTGCAGCGGCAGGTGAGCTTAAACTTGTGGAGGCAGGAAAACTTATAGTTTCAACCAATGCGGAGTTTCCTCCATACGAGTATTACGATGCCAATGAGATCGTGGGCATAGATGTAGAAATAGCCAAGGCAATAGCCGACAAGATGGGCTTGGAGCTTGAAGTAAAGGACGGAGCTTTTGATGCAATCATAGCGGAAGTTGTATCAGGTAAGGCTGATGTCGGTATAGCAGGTATGACCGCAACAGATGAGCGTAAGCAAAATGTTGATTTCAGCGATTCATATGCTACCGGTACACAGGTTATCATAGTAAAAGAAGGTTCCGAGATAAAGTCAGCGGCAGATTTGGAAGGAAAGAGCATAGGAGTTCAGCTTGGAACTACCGGAGATATAATGGCAACAGATGTAAAGGATTCCAAGGTAGAGCAATACAACAAGGGAATGGATGCAGTTCAGGCACTTTCTCAGGGAAAAATAGATGCGGTTATTATAGATAATGAACCTGCAAAGTTTTATGAAAAGGAAGTAAGCGGGCTTAAGATACTTGATGAGGCATTTGCAGTTGAAGAATATGCAATAGCTCTTAAAAAGGGCAATACCGAACTTCAGACCAAGATCAACGAAACACTTAAGGAACTTAAGGCAGAGGGTAAGATAGACGAAATTATAGCAAAATACATTAAGGCTGAATAAGTTATTAAGTAAATGGGGTTGTGGCATACACTAAGATATGCCGCAGCTCCATAACTATGTAGCCGAAAAATAACTCTGCTTTGTTGTGGAAGGCTGTTAAGCACTTGACTTATAGCAAAGAGCACTTTAAGCTATTCGGTACTTGAAGACTAATTAAAGAAACAGGTATCTGAAAAAAGATGAAAGCTCCGATCACTTATATAAATGATACGGAATTTATTAGTAAGGCAAGGTACTTAAAGATTAGTCGGCGGAGTATGCTCCGGCTCGTGTCTGAAAAAACGCTGAAGGCTCCGATCATATATATAAATATTGCAGAAGTTATTAATAAAGAAAGGAAAATTATGTGGTTGCAGAATTTTAGGGATGCATTTGTACTTAACTTTATAAAAGATGACAGATGGAAGTACCTTACAGAAGGTCTTTATGTAACTTTATTGATTACCGCTTTTGCCGTTCTTATGGGTCTTTTTTTGGGCTTTATAGTTGCTATGATAAGAAGTACTTATCAAAATACCGGAAAGCTTAAATTTCTGAATGCCTTGTCAGTATTATATCTTACCGTTATAAGAGGAACTCCGGTCTTGGTACAGCTTATGATCATATATTATGTAATATTTTCAAGCGGAAATGTAAATAAAATCATCGTAGCAATACTTGCATTCGGCATTAATTCGGGGGCTTATCAGGCGGAGATATTTCGTGCGGGAATCAATGCCGTACCGAAGGGACAGTTTGAGGCGGGCAGAAGTCTTGGATTTAATTATTATCAAACCATGGGCAATATTATTATGCCTCAGGCATTTAAGAATATTTTACCGGCACTCGGCAATGAATTTATAGTACTTGTAAAAGAGACTTCCATAGCCGGATACATAGCTTTGGTGGACATTACCAAGGCGGGAGATATTATAAGAAGCAGAACCTACTCGGCTTTTATGCCGCTTTTGGCAGTGGCTTTAATATATTTGGTAATAGTAATGGGGCTTACTTACCTGATAAATTTATTGGAAAGGTGGCTTAGAAGAAGTGCAAGATAGAGAAAATTTATATAACGAAACTAATGCATCTAATGACGCAAATGTGCTTATAAGAGTTGAGAATCTATATAAGAATTTTGAAGATAAAGAGGTCTTAAAAAAGATAAGCCTCAATGTGTATAAAGGTGATGTGATTTGTCTTGTAGGACCTTCCGGCTCAGGAAAGTCAACCTTTTTAAGATGCCTAAACAGACTGGAAGAGCCAAGCGGAGGTAAGATATACTTCGAGGGAGTTGACATTTGCGACAAAAAGACAGACATTGACCTGCACAGGCAAAAAATGGGAATGGTTTTCCAGCAATTCAATCTCTTTCCACACATGACGGTACTTAAAAACATGATAATAGCCCCGATGCAGCTGCAATGGAAAACGAGATCGGAGGCGGAGGAGTATGCCATGTCCTTGCTCAAAAAAGTAGGACTTGAGGATAGAGCCTTATCCTATCCTCAGGAACTTTCAGGAGGGCAGCAGCAGCGTATAGCCATAGTAAGGGCGCTTTGTATGCAGCCTGATGTAATGCTTTTTGATGAGCCGACCTCAGCGCTTGATCCTGAGATGGTTGGAGAAGTACTTACAGTTATGAAGGACTTGGCACAGCAGAACATGACCATGGTAGTGGTTACCCATGAGATGGGATTTGCTAGGGAAGTTGCCAACAGGGTAGTGTTCCTTGACGGTGGAGAATTTGTAGAGGAGGCTGCGCCTGAGGAGTTCTTTGAAAATCCGAAGAGTGAAAGACTTAAAAACTTCCTAAGTAAGGTACTTTAGAAGATTGGATAAAAGAACTAAGGGTAAAGTGCATCAAATATATAAAAAAATTAAAGTAGGGCAGCAGTAGACCGGCGTGATAACTGCTGCCTTTTATTCCAGTATATCCATATCCATATCACATAAAAGCCGGTTTAGTTTTTGTAAACCTATACCTTTATTGACTGCATTTATTATAACACTGTCTCTGATATGCCTTGGATACAGTATACCGCAATTTGCCAAGGTAAGTACCTTTTGTATTTCATCAAAATTTATTTTCATGGCAACGCAAAGAGCCAGAAGTTTGTCTCTGGAAGGTTTTTCTTTGGTTCCGTTAAATATCTGATATCCATAACTTGATTGTAGGTTGGAGATTTTAATAACCTCAGCCTTTGTTAATTTGTATTTTTCTAAAAGCCTTTCAAGCTCCTCATGTAAGGATTTAGTCTCAAGTTCCTCTGTATTGTCTTTGATATAATTTTTTATATTCTTTTCGTTGGCAAGTATTTTAAGTAATTCAGTCGTAGTCTTCTTTTTCATATTGTTCTCTATGAATTTTATTAGTAAGTTACTGACATTTGTCTATGTCATGAATAAATTTGCTTAAAGTACAATTATAAAATAAAACAATATTTATATCAATAAGCATAATATTTTTTTAAATATGATTTACAAAAAATAGTTTAAAGTTTAAACTAAGGACTATGAATTATTGTATTAAGAGGGGGCAGCATGCTTTTTAACGGTGTGTACTACAAGGAAATAGGGCTTTTAGGAGAAGATGAAAAAACTGCAATGAAATTAGTAAGGAATGAAGAAGGAAATACCTTGCTTTGTAAAAGAATAGACTCTTCACTTCTTCCCATTTACAGAAAGCTTATTAATGTAGAACATGAAAATATAGTAACAGTGTATGGCATTACCAAGGATGAATACGGAATACTTGTGGTAATGGAGTATTTTCCGTCAAAAACCTTGGAAGAAAAGATGCTTGAAAACGGAATATTTTCCATAAGAGATATGAAAAGTGTAATTTTGCAAATAGCCAAGGGGGTAAGTACCATACACGATCTCGGAATAGTACATAGGGATTTGTCGGCTAATAATATACTCATAGACAAAAGCGGAAGGGTTAAGATTACAGACTTCGGAATAGCCAGAATGTATGATAAAGATAAAAATGCCGATACAAGGATTCTGGGAACTCATGGCTATGCCGCACCTGAACAGTTCGGATTTATTCAAACGGACAGAAAGGCGGATGTGTATGCGATAGGAGTTTTGATGAATGTTATGTTAAGCGGTAAAATGCCTAATGAAAAGCTTTATAAAGGTGATTCCAAGCTTATGGATATAATACAAAGGTGTACTTCAATGAAACCGGCTGACCGTTATGAGATAGAAGAAATACTGGATTTATTGGGATATAAAATCAATAATAAAAGCATACTTAAAAGAAGAATTATAAGAAGTATACCCGGCTTTAGATCAGGTAATAAGGTAAAGATGACTTTAGCTACAATAGCTTATTTATATATGCTCTTTTTTTATTTTATGTCTACAATAACAAGTATTGCTTTTAAAAAGATGTTTAATCCTGTTTCGATTTTGGGACTTTTAGGTTCGACTTTGGGTTTAGGTTACTTTGTAGGTAGTTTTGATAAAGTGGCATATAAACTTAACATGGACAAGGGAATAAAAAAGATATTGCTCATATTTGTATATGTAATTATAGGGAGTATCATTATGGGGGTATCTATAGTAAGTATGTATTAAGATTGGCATATAATAATTACTATTACTCAAACTTAACACACTCAAAATTGGGTCAGTATATTAAAAAATTAATATTTCAGTTAACAAAATCATTATTTTATTAGCTGAAATATATAAGCTTCAATGTACCGATCCAATTTGGGGTATGGGAAGTTTGAATACTATTATAAAAAGATAAAGCAGAGGAGTTTTTTTATTGTTTTAATTTTTTAATGCGTTTATCAAAATCAGATAGTATTTTTTGTGTCTTATTGAACTTATCATATTCTGAATTTGCTTTCTCTTTTGCAGATTTTGAAGTTATCTTACCACTATGTGTCAGTACATCATATCTACGAAATGAAAGAAATTCATTAATACTTTTAACGAAATCTTCCATAGTGAAAACATTTTCACGCTCAATTAAATCTTCTATGTAGTCAAAATATCCCGATACTGCTCTTTCTAGTTGCTTGATTTGTTTTTCATTAAGATAGTTCTTAGCTATGGATACATCACTTTTCAAGACTCGCCCACTTGGTGCATTTTTCCATGTAGTAAGTCCCATATGCTCTTTGGTACTGTCAGCATTATTATATATAATCTCAGCAGCGGTTTGTCCTGTTATGGCATAGTGGAACTTGTTTTGAACCATTGCATAGAAATTATCAACAATATCCGTATGCACATCATAGTCTATGCTGCACTCTGCAAATATATCTGTTATTTGCTGCCATATACGGCGCTCACTGGCACGGATGGAACGCACACGCTCTAAAAGTTCCTTGAAGTAGTCTTGCCCGAAAGGTTTACCGTTTTTAAGCATATCATCATTCAGAGCAAAGCCTTTGATAATATACTCACGCAATGTTTTGGTTGCCCATTGTCTAAATTTTGTAGCTTTCTTTGAGTTGACTCTGTAACCTACGGCGATAATTGCATCAAGGTTGTAGAACTTCAGCATTCTTTTAACATTTCGTGCACCTTCTTTTTGAACTACCGAGAATTCCTCGGTAGTTGAGAATTCAGACAATTCCTCTTCAAAAAATATATTTTTAAGATGTAGGCTTATATTATCACTGGAAGTTTCAAACAACTCAGCCATGGATCTTTGAGTAAGCCAATATGTTTCGTTTTTATAGTAAACATTTACATTTATATTTCTGTCATCTTCCTGATATAAAATAATTCTATCTTCCAAGATACCTCCTTAATTTTTTATAAAATCTACTATTTTGTTGATATCAAAAAATGTTTATTAATTCTTGTAAGTTTTTTATTTGAACTTTTCCATGTTATTTACATTTTGTTGCCAATCAAAGGCGCAAATGGCTATGAAAGTATTTTTACACTAATTCTAATAGATAATCACAGTTATTGTTGTGTTGAAATTCATTATATCACATCGCTTTAGATCGAGATAGCCTTTTATAGATTACAACATCATAGCGATTTTAACTCCAATCCCCATTAACTATTGAAGTCGGAAAACAATCTGTTGTGCAGGTACAGGGGCAAGTATTTAATTCTAATGTAACATTCGAAATCTTGGTGATTGTGCCTGCAAGATGCTTGAAGCGGAAAGCAAAAAAGGAAGAAGCCATGTAAGTTCTATAAATAGAAACTTTGTAAGGTTTTCATGCTACAACTGTCAAAGACGGGAGTATAGGATATTTCTAATTTATAGAATTGCTGCATTATATGTAAGAGAATTATCTGATTGAGTGTGCTGGCAGCATACCAAAACAAAACTTATAAGGGCTATAATGGCTAAAGCTGATCGACAACTTCAGCAAGAGCTGTTATAGCCTTTATGTATTTTTCGTACTGCACTCTGCCTGATTTTTTTGCCTCAGAAAGAATGTTGAGTACATTGGTATCAGAGCTTGGCAGGGAGTCTTTAAGTAAATAATCGGCACTTAAAGAAAAGGCGGAACATATTGAAATAAAGGTATTAAGAGACATAATTTTAACCCCTCTTTCAATATTACTGTAAAAAGAAGGGGATAAGCCGCAAAGTTCGGCAGCAGCCTCTTGAGAAATTCCCATATTAACACGGGCTTTCTTGATTCTTTGTCCTATTTCAACATAATTAAGCTCTTTCAACTAAACACCTCGTAAAATACATTTTAAGATTATTTTACAAAAACTAAAAAAATCGCTATATTCCATAAGAATTATTATTGCCTGAAAGAATAAGTTAAGGTATAATACGAAAAAGTTAATATATATAAAAAATATATTGAAAATAAAGTGCAAAAAATTTAAAGAAAGGAGATTTATGAAAAATTGCCCTAAATGTGGAGTTGATCTAAATGGTAGTATAAATTTCTGCCAACAGTGTGGATTGATGTACTGCCATAAAAGGATTTGTAAGACAGAATAATATATATGATTTAATAAATAGTATATGTAGATTAGGTGGAGATAACATCAAGAGCCTAAGAAGAGAGATTGTGTTAAATTCAATAGTTGTGATAATAAGTATTATGATATGAAATAGTATTGTAAAGATGTGTACAAGAAATATGATAATGACAGGTAAATTTTATTTTGGTTGTAATATGTTTGCTATAGTTGTTATATATCTAATATTAGCCTCGATATTTCATTATAGTATAATAAGAATTGCTGGCTATGTAAAATAAAATGGGGAGTGGCGTATAGTCATGAATAATACAGAAATAAAATTAAAAATACAATTTGTTGCATTAATAATTAGTTTTGTACTAATAGCTTGTTCTAGTTCCCAATCTAAATATAGTATAAATAATGATAAAGAAGAGAAAGTACCACAATATTTTTCGGATTATGGCGAAGATAATTTTGTTGCACTTTTAAAAAATAGTTTTAATCAAATGCATCCAGAATATAGATTTGGAGATGTTTTTGGAGAGTATTTAATAGAACCTTCATGGAGACATTTTACATCTCAAGATAATTGTGAAATAGTTGAAATTACAGGAAAATACAATTATGAAGGTAAGAATAAGAATGCAAAACTCCAATTCATAATTTATACAAATGATAGAACGACTGAAGTGTGGATGCTTTCTTTTGATGGTGTAGTGCAGTCTAAATCTGTAACAAGAGATTTTATAAATGATGCATTTGATAGCTATATTAAAAATCATGATACAGAAAATTCAATTATTAAAGAAGATAGAGTAATTGATACAGGTGATGATATAGAAAATAATGAGGCAGAATATGTGCCTGAGTATTATGTATTTCCAGATAGTGATAAAAGATATCTTACAGAAGAAGATGTGCATGAAATGGATGCAAGTTATGTAAGGTTAGGGCTTAACGAAATCTACGCAAGGCATGGGAGAAAGTTTAATGATACAGAATTACAAAATTATTTCAGTTCTCAGGCGTGGTATACACCTGAATATACACCTGACGAATTTAGTGCTATAGAGGGCAGTGTATTTAATGAGTATGAAAAAGCTAATGTGGAGTTTTTAGCGAATTTAATAAAATAATAGATATGTTTTTATGATTAGGGGAATATTATGAAAAATATGCAAGTACTGGTGAGTGCTGCCTTGTTGGTATGGTTGTCTATACTTATTTTTAGTATATCATATTGTATAAAATCCAACTCTTACAAAAAATCTATATTTAATACAGTACCGATATTTGTTGCATTAATTGTTAGTGGCATTTTAGCTTTGGCAATATATAAACCTAAATATATGTTATATGATGCATATTTAATAGCATGGGTATTTATGGCTATTATAACTTATATTGTACTTATAATACCTATGCCTGTTTCAGTGTTGATATATTTAGCTATTGAGAAATGTTTTAAATTAAAGACTCGCTTAAGTAAGATTTTAGTATCAGCATTTGTTGTTGCACCGATAATGATTATTTTTGTTGCTTCTATATTTATTCCTATAGGAGAAAGGATTATCGCATTGGTAGATTTATTAGTGGGGAAATTACCATTTTAATAAGACTATAAGGTTTAGAAGCTTTGAAGGAAATTATTATAAAACTCAAGACAGTTTTGAAAGTTAGTTTTTTATTAAAGTCAAAATCATCATTTACCACGCAAAAGCCCTAGAAAGTAAAAGTCTAAGGGCTTTTTTGTTGTAAAAAAATATAAGGTTAATAGGTGGGCTTATAGTATAATTTATAAAATTCAAGTTAAGATGTAAAAATACAAATCATATATACAGCAGCAAAAATATTACAAATAAAGTTGTTGCAATCCTTAATGCAGTAACCATGGTAAAAAACACTAAAAAAGAGCAAAAAACACTATAAAGAATTTCTATATTATTATATAATACAAAAACACACATACAAATATTTATAAAACAAGTATAGATTTACCGGTTTTACTTTTGATAATATTGTAGGGGGGAATACTATGGGAAAGGCTTACAAGGTTATATGTGCGGTAAATATAGTGTTTTTATGTATCGTATTTTTGGCTATAGGGGGGATACCTACAGATGGTGAGGATATAATACTTATATTTTCCTGTTTATACTTTCCTTTTTTATTTCCTATTTTAATATCCATTATAGCTATATGCAACGCCAAGACTCTTCACAATGTAGAGAAGATAAGAGGACTTGTAAAACGCAGCCTGATTTATAATTTACTGATAGTTCCTGCAGTATGGTGGATAGTTGGATATCGGAACTTCTATTTGGTATTCTCCGCCTTTGTTATTATTGTAAAAGTCGAGTTTGTTTCTTTAATTATTCATATAGCTTTTTTTGTAAATATAAATAAACAATATAAAGAGCTGATAGATAAAGATGATGATGAGTTGAAACAGCCTACAGGAAAAATTTATAAATATAAGGAAGTAAAAATTCTATTGACACTTATACTGTCATCGTTAGCTATAGTATTTGCATACAGATACAATGTAAAATTGACACTTGTAAAAAATATAGAAAAAGAGCCGCCTATAATATTTTCTACTAATTTAACTGGAAGTGATAAAGGTACATTTATCTATAACCTTGGTAATGAGGACTTGATAAAGGTTTCTGATCATATTTTTAAATCGCTGTCATACAACGAAGATAGAACCAAGATAGTGGGAGTTATAGAGGAAGAAGAGGGCTTTAACGGTATAGCCGAGCTTAACCTTATTGATAATTCATTTAAGGAAGTGCTCAGTGTAGAAGAGCTTAATGAATTTGGTAAAAATAATGAGCTTTATATTTTCGATACATCAGATGGTTATTGGAACACAGGTGACAGGATAAGGACTCCGAAGTACTATAAAGATTCCTATACATTTATATATGATAGTAACATTTGTATGCTTTCCGATAAGCAGGGGGTTAAGAATATTGAAATTATAAGAAAAAAAGATGAATCCAAGTTATATTCTTACTATATTGATGAAAATAATGAAAATATATTGTATCTTGAAAAATATGAATATGAAAAAAATAAACCCAAGATAGTGATAGTGAAAGAGAATACAGCTGATAAAAGTGTAGAGGTTATAACACAGAGAAGTAAAGGTACTTATGAAAAGGATAATATTGACGGTTTGATGGAAATACCGGATGGTATAGGAGAGTTGTTCTATTATAAGTCTCCATATATATCCGCCTATAATTTGGAATCAGGTTTAAAAAGTAAGCTGATAAGACATAACCTTTTTGTTAAAAATATGCTTGATATAAAATTGTCTAAGGATAAACAGTATTTATTTTATACAATAGTAGAAGAGGATTCGTTTCACTTAAGTGATTACAGATATACATTTTGCGTAGTTGACCTAAAAAATGGATTACGAGCAAGTTTAAAACGCTGGTATCTAAAGGACTGTTTTTACGGTTTTGACTGGTAGAAAGATACTGTCAATCAATTATCTTATGTAATTTATGGAGTAATAAATTTGGAAGATTAGAGTGAAAACTAATTTTGTAACTGCTTGCATATACTGATAATCAAGTAAAAGAACCTTGACCTTCGGTGTAAAAATTACTTTTATAACTACTTGTGATTTAATTTTGCAACTAAGTTGTAGGCTTGACTTGATTTAAGGTGGCATAAAGCATTTACTGTATTAAAATAATTGTCGACATAAGATAGACCTAAAATGTAAGGGGATAGACAAAGACCGTATAATAAAGCTAAGAATGGGAATAATAGGAATAACTCGCAAGAAATATTATAATATAATAACTTAAAAATAAAGGTCGACAAAAAGTACCTTTCTAAGTCTGTAAATATGTGGTATTATAGGAGAAGGATTAGAATAAAACCAGATTGGAATGTAAAGAGCCAGCCAACAATACGAAGCAACAGAGCATATCCCATTAGAATAAAACCAGATTGGAATGTAAAGTAGCGATTAGCTAAATAAATTTGTAAAGGTGGGGTTGATTAGAATAAAACCAGATTGGAATGTAAAGGTTATCAAAGGTGGCTATATTAAAAGCCACGCCACCATTAGAATAAAACCAGATTGGAATGTAAAGTCCGCAAGACCTGTAAGGTATTCAAGACTTGCTCTAATTAGAATAAAACCAGATTGGAATGTAAAGCTGTATCAGTCAAGGAGCGAATAGCGGCTTGCTTGTCATTAGAATAAAACCAGATTGGAATGTAAAGTGTGTATATTAGCACTTTTTGTATTAGTTCGGATATATTAGAATAAAACCAGATTGGAATGTAAAGTCAAATTGAAAAGTATATAGTTTCTTTTCCTTTTCATTAGAATAAAACCAGATTGGAATGTAAAGCTTAACACCAGCTATCTCGCCTGTCATTATTACTTGATTAGAATAAAACCGGATTGGTGTAAAGTTCGTACCTGTTGTGCATGACACATATTTTCCATAGCAGGAACATGGAACAATATAAATAAAGCGAACATTATATAAACATATTCTACCTACTGTACCGTTCTGTAGAATTTGCCTCTCGCTTTATCAAATATATTATATAACCCCTATTCTACTTATGGTTTGAAGTTTCCGTAAGTATTACCATATTAATCTATAAAATCGGCAGCAAAAACTATGTATTTTTATCAGATTTATGATAAACTGTAATTGTAACGATTAAGTTAATTAAGATGTATTATATAAGGAAAATACAGACACCGATAATATTAAACTTAGGAAAATAATTAACTTGATTTAGACATATTTATGGAGGCAAGAGGTAAGTTACAATGAAGCAGGATCATCAGTCGAACTTGGAAACACATAATAATTTATCGCATAATAAATTACAGGCTGTATTTAATAAAGATTTATTAATTGGAAGAAGTTACCGTTTTTACTCTGCGAGTGGAAGCAGTATACTTAGTTTGACCAATTCAAAAATAAGAAGTGATGTTTGTATAGGAGAGGATAGGATTTATATTTCAATTATACCAAAGAAGTTTAATAAAGTGCCGGAGATACTGTTACAAGATATAAGTGCTGTATCCATTTCAACTGTATTAAACGGATACAATACATTTTGGGTAGTTGTTACAGCGATAAT
>ERZ773056.847-NODE-847-length-15986-cov-23.155295_pt1 | contig 15986 bp, 21 predicted proteins | sample MGYA00580857_ERZ773056 | MGnify/ENA primary metagenome ERZ773056 (study PRJEB29015, sample SAMEA2737996) | human oral metagenome | biome: human oral; feature: human-associated habitat; material: dental | place: China | collected 2114 ... | reverse complement strand
CAGGATTTGCTTTTTTATATTGAGTCGAAAACATCATTCCAGCTGCTCCGCCTCCAATTACAACTATTTTCATAATATTTATTGTATGATAATTTTTTTATTACCATATACTCCTTTCAATTTTTTTGTTTTATTATTATTTTTTATTTAATTTATTAAATAAATATCGGAGTCTGCTCGCTACCATTTTTATTCCCACTTTATTATCTTTTCCACGTGGAATTATAACATCTGCATATCTTTTAGAAGGTTCGACAAACTCCAAGTGCATCGGTTTTACAGTATTTATATACTGATTTTTTATACTTTCAAAACTTCTCGCACGTTCATTTAAATCCCTTTCAATTCTTCTTAAGAGTCTTTCATCATCATCAGTATCTACAAATAGTTTTGCATCAAAAAGTTCTCTAATTTTTGCAATGGCAAGTACTAAAATTCCTTCCACAATAATTAAATTTGCAGGCTCAATATGTTGAGTTTCATTGATTCTGTTGTGAATTTGGAAATCATAAATAGGTTTTTCAATGGATTTTCCATCTTTCAATGCCAATATATGCTTTTCAAGCAAATCAAAATCAATTGCATCTGGATGGTCGTAATTCAATTTAGTTCTTTGTTCATAAGTTAAATGGTCATTTCTCTTATAATACGAGTCCTGTTCAAGTAAAATTGAGTGAATCCCAGTTCTTTCCAGATTTTTGATTATAGCTTGAGTTACACTAGTTTTACCAGAACCAGTCCCTCCTGCAATTCCGACAATTATAGTTTGATAGCTCATAAAATATTTCCTCCTGAGTATATTTTTCAATTTTTTATTTTAGCAGAATAATGTCTTATATTTTAATTAATTTTAGCATTTTTTTTCTACTTTTACAAATATAAAAGGATAAAATTTTCTATATTTTAAAAATATTAAATTTTTAATAAAAAAATTTGAAAAAAACTTAATTATATGGTAAAATTAAAATATAGTTAAATATTGGAGGGGTTATGAACAGAGAGAATGAAATTTTTGAAAAGGAAATGCTTGGAAAAAGTCTGAGAGAGATGTTTTTTGAAATGAATGTAGAGATGCAGGAGAGATTTCAGGAAATTAAAGATAAGTTTTTGGAGGTTAAGATTGCTGAAAATTCAGAGAATGAGAATATTTTTGTTGAAACGGTGCTGGTGAAAAGCGAGGATGCATTTAAAATGGATGGTGTATTTTTTCCAGTAACTGATAAAGTGGATATTTTTAGTGAAGATTATGGAAATATTTATTTAGAAAATGTTTATTTAAATTTGGATTTACGTAAAATTAATGAGGTTTCTGAAAGGGAATTTACTGGATGGGTAAATATTGATGGGAATAATTATGAAATTAAAGTGAGATTTGCAAGGGATGAGAGTTATTTGGATGAAATAAAAAAATTGCATAATTCATTTGAATTGAATGGAAAAAGCTGGAAAACTCTTAATATGGCGCATTTTATGAGATGTCATAAAGTTGAACTGGTTGAGTATGATTTTGAAATTGAAAGGGATGTTTTGGAAAAAATTCAAAATGGAGATTGTGAGATTACTTATGATTTTGAAGAGATTCAAGATAAAGTGCTAAGAAATAGGGAATTGCTTTGGAATATCGAAAAAAAGAAGATTATAAGCACTATATTTGTGCGTCCAGTAAAAATTGATTTATCCTTTGAATATACAATAAATTTTGAAGATAATGAGCAAATTTTAGTGTCAAATCACGAAAATGAAGATATTCTTTGCTGTTATTACAGCGGAAAAAATAAGTTAAACATTGTTTCAAAGAAAAATACAGGTGATGTATGGGATATTTTTTCCATAAAGCCAATAGAAAAATGCAGGAAAATGCTTGAAATTTTTGAAAAAAATAGTGAAAATCAGGAAAATTATTTTCATTTTACAAATTTTAAGAATGAAAGTTTTATTGATAAAATTCAAAAAAAAAATAAAAATATAAGAAGCCGTGCATTTTTGGAAAAATATTTTTTGGAATATGAGTTTACAAAGGATGAAATTGTGCTAAAAGATATTAATTTTAAGGAAAATGCTGAAGAAAATCTGGACATTTATGACTGCAACGAAAATTTGAGGAATGAATTTCAAAGGGAATATTTTAATAAAAAGCCTAAGTTAAACCTGTTTGTGGAAATTAAGAATTTTAATGAATATTCAGAGGATAAAGTGAGTTTTTTAATTTCAGAAATCCAGAATAATTACAGCGAATTTGAGTGCAGGGGGTATCTGCATGGCGAATAAAAATAAAAAAGGATATCCGTATATATGGGCAGTTCCTATAAATACACAATTTGAGCTGGAAAATAATGTATCAGCATATATTGAAGTAAATGATGATTTTTTTTATGACAAATTCGAGAAGAAAAAGGTTGTGAAAGTAAATTCTTATGTGAGATTTAATAAAATATTTACCAATTTTGTAAATTATTATGATAATTTTTTTGAAATTAAAAGCAAACTTCAAAAGGATAACAAAATTAAAAATTTGACAATGGAAAATGTTATTAAAAAAGAATCTAAAATAAGCAGTTTTAGACGTAGAAAAAATACAATTAACAAATCAAGAGAAGATAAAAATGAGTATATCTTAAAGAATTTCAAGAAAAATGTTGAAAATAATGCGATAAGTTATTTAAGGGAACTTGATTTTATAAGCGGAACGACAGTAATTGATATTATTTGTGAAAAAATTTCAGAAGATATAAGAAAAGGAATTTTAGGAAAGCATTTAAAAAAATATTTTTTGCTTTTGAATAGGGAAGAGCAGGAATATGTGGCACTTTTGATCTATAATGAAAAGATTAATAATGTCAATTCTATGAAAAATTTTAAGTTTGGAATTAAATACTTTTTTTTAGATTCAATTATTTATAGGGAAAAACATCAAAAAAATAAAATAATAATTTATATAAATAAGGAAAAAAATAAAGAAAATATCGCAAAAATAAAAATTTTAGAATTATTATTTCTGGAATTTGGACTGGAATTGAAGATATTTTGGAAAAATCATTTTGGAGTTGTAAGTGTCGGAGAAACAGTAAAAATTGATGAAATAGCAGTTTTTTAAAAAAATTAAGGGGTGGGATAAATGAAATATAGATTAAGAATTACAGATGAGGAAAGTAAAAAGGAAATAAATGTAAGTGAAGATGAGATTATCGAAGTAAAATACAAAATTGGGCTTGCAGAAGATACAAATTTAGCAAATAGCAGAAGCACAGTAGAAATGGAAATAACTGGAAAAATTATTTCAAATTTGGAAAATGCTGGAAATAACTTGAATTCTGAAAATAAAAGTGTGAATGATGACTTGTATGAAAGAAATAAAAAAAATATAATAGACTTAGTGGAATGGGCTGAATCATATCTTCAAAAGAGTGATTATCGAAATTTGGAAATGTTTGTTGATTTGGGATCAAATAAAAAAATGGATCTGAAGTTTACAAATATGTTTGTATATAATTTTTTACAGGAAATGAGTATTGAAAAGGGAATTGGGATTTTTAAATTGAAATTAAGACAAAAATTCCATCAAAAAAATAAACTTGATATAAAATAATACTTATAATGAAAATTTTGTGGTATAATAAAAATATAGATGTTCTATTAAATAAACTTAAAAATCATTCGATTTCTAAAAAAATTACAAAATTTATTTTAGGAGGAAATACTATGATTATAGATGTTGAATTAAACGAAAAAAAGCAAAAACAGTTAAAAGAAGTTTTGGAATATGATAACAACTTTATTAATAATTTGATATCAAAAGAATTAGATAAAATAGAAGAAAATGAACAAATTTCCAAATCAGAAATAAAAAGAATAGTGAAGTTATCTGAAAAAGCTAAAAAATCCCCAATGATACCTCTTGAAGATTTTGGAAAGAAAATGGGATTTTAAGTGAAATACAGAGTATTGTTATCTCAATATACAGCAAAAAAATTACAAAAGATGGATAAAAATACAAGTAAAAAAATTTATGATTTTCTGAAAAAAATAAACAATTCTGGAAATCCAAGAATCAAAGGGGAGGCTTTGAGCCATAATTTAAAAGGATATTGGAAGTACAAACCATTAAAAAATTACAGGATAATAGTTGAAATACAAGATGATAAATTAATAGTTTTAGCTGTTGAAATAGAACATAGGAGTAAAGTATATTTGATTTTAAATAAATTAAAAAAATCATTTTTAAAATAAATAATGATAAATTCAAATATAGGGAGTGAGTTTTTATGAATAGAAATATTTTTATTACTGGAGCTACAAGTGGAATTGGGAAGGAAACAGCTTATGCTTTTGCGAAAAATGGGGATAATGTGATTTTGTGTGCTAGAAATATAGAAAAATTAAAGGAAATTAAGGCTGATATTGATAGAAAATATGGTACTAATGCATATATTTTTGTGCTTGATGTCACAAAGTATAATGATGTTGTGAAATTTACTAAAAAAATACTGGAAGATGTGAAGAAAGTTGATATACTGATAAATAATGCAGGGCTTGCTCTAGGGCTGGATAAGTTTCAAGATTATGATATTGCGGATATTGAACAGATGATAAATACAAATGTGAAGGGGCTATTGTATGTTACAAGACAAATTTTGCCTAGCATGGTTGCAAATAATGCAGGGCATATTATAAATATTGGATCGACTGCTGGAATTTATGCTTATGCAGGGGCTGCTGTGTATTGCGCTACAAAATCTGCTGTAAAAGTGTTGAGTGATGGGATTAGGATTGATACGATTGATAAAAATATAAAAGTTACAACCGTTCAGCCTGGAATTGTGGAAACTAATTTTAGCAATGTGAGATTTCATGGGAATATGGAGCAAGCTAAAAAGGTTTATGAAGGAGTCGAAGCACTAAAGCCTGAAGACATTGCAAATACGATACTTTATATTGCAAATCAGCCAAAACACGTACAAATTTCAGATATTACGATAATGGCTACAAATCAGGCGACTGGATTTAATATTTATAGAAAAAAATAATTTGACAAATTAGTGAAAATATAGTAAACTAATTAAGATGTACGCATAAAATTGGTGGCTAATACCAATGATAGCGATAAATTATTTGGAGGTGAACATAAATGTTTGCAGTAATTAAAACAGGTGGAAAACAGTACAAAGTAGAAGTTGGAACTGTATTAAAAGTTGAAAAATTAGCAGCTGATGTTGATTCAGACATCGAAATTAATGAAGTTCTATTAGTTGGAGAAGGAGATAACGTAACAGTTGGAACTCCAGTAGTAGAAGGAGCTAAAGTTGTAGCTACAGTTAAATCTCATGGAAAAGCTGATAAAAAAATTAACTTTAAATATAACAAAAAAACTTACTACAGAAAAAAAGGGCATAGACAATCTTTTACAGCAATTGAAATCAAATCAATCAATGCTTAATTGTATTTTTTAATATAATTCAGATTGTGAAAGCTGTTGTGGTTTGAATGATAAAAATAAAAATTCAAAGGCAAAAAAATAAAATAATATATTTTGAAATAAAAGGACATGCAAATTTTTCAGAATATGGAGAAGATGTAATTTGTGCAGCTGTATCGTCAGCAGGGCAAATGACAGTAAATGGACTTATTGAAACTTTGAAACTTAAGAAAAAATTGAAGTTTACTGAGGAAGATGGGTATATTGAGTGTGATTTAAAAAATTCTGGATTGACTGATAATGAACTAGAAAATGCAGATATTTTGGTTGAATCAATGTATTCGTATTTGAAGGATGTTGCAAAAAGTTATAAAAATTTTGTAAAACTTAGAGAAATAAAAAAATAAATCTAGGTTTATAAATGTAAAGATTTAAGAAAAATCCAAGAAAATAAAATATGAGAAAGAAATCGAGGAGGTTGGAAAATGTTATTAAAATTAAACTTACAGTTATTTGCCTCAAAAAAAGGGCAAGGATCAACTAGAAATGGTAGAGATTCTAACCCTAAATATTTAGGAGTAAAAAAATATGATGGAGAAGCTGTAAAAGCTGGAAACATTATTGTAAGACAAAGAGGAAGTAAATTTCACGCAGGAACTAATGCTAAATTAGGAAAAGATTACACTTTATTCGCATTAACTGATGGATATGTAAAATTTGAAAAATTTGGAAGCGGTAAAAAAAGAGTAAGCATTTACCCTGAAAGAGTAGAAGCATAATAACAGAGTTGTATAATATATTTTTGAAATACTGTCTTAGAAATAGGATGGTATTTTTTTAAATTAACAATAAAAAATAGTTGGAGGCAAAGGTAAATGAAGAAAATAATAAATTTGAAGCATAGCATGAAAAAGGATATTTCTCTATTTTTGTTTATAATTTATATACTTCATCTAACATTTATGATTTTTGTAAATAATAAAACAGTAATTACAGACAGTAAGATATTTAGATATGTATACATGTTTAGAATATATAGTTGGATACTTAGTTTTCCAATAATTTATTATTTTGTAAAAACTTATAAAAAATATGAATATTTTAAAACGAACGAAAAATTTAATATAAAAGACTTTAATACATATTTTGCACTAGCTTTTTATGTAGGTAATCTTTCCAATTTATTGATTGTATCAATGTTTAAATTTAAAGGGCGAACGTCTTTAATAAATGAGCCTTTGTATATAGATGTAATAATGACAGTATTTGTAGCACCGATATTGGAAGAAATTGTATTTCGTGGAGTTATAATGAATAATTTGAGAAAATACGGGATTAGAGTAGCAATAATTATTAATTCGCTTCTTTTTGGACTATCCCATTATAATGTAGAGATGATTATTCCAGCATTTTTGACGGGAATCATCTTTTCTTATGTTGCATGCAAATATTCAATAAAATATTCTATTTTAATACATTTTCTGTTAAACACGATAACACAAATATTACAGGTTATAATACTTTCAAAAATTGAAATGTCCATAGTGGTATTTGGTTTGTTTTTGCTGTTTTTAATTATCTTTTTATTAATATTTTTTATAATTGGACTGGCAAAAGGAATATACAAGGAGATATTTTTTATTTTAAAATTAAATGTTGAAGACAGGAAGAAATTAGTTGAATTTGTGAAAAATAATTTTCTGTATTTGCTGATAATATTTGCGATTGTGGTTTGTAATTTTTTCTTTAATTATAGAATATTTTAATTAATAAGTAATTTGACAAAATATTTAAATTGGAGTAATATATATGCAGAAAGATAAAATAAATTAAAATATCGTTGGTGGAGGCAGAACTATGAGTAGCAAAAAATATCAAAATTTATTAGTTATAGTAATCTCTGTAATTTCTTCCATACTTGGAAGCAAAGTTATTGATATGTACGGATGGATTCCAGGATTATTGACAGCTGCAGTAACAGGTGCTGTTCTTGGGTTAGGTGGAAAGCATTTGTTTAAGTTTTTTAATAAAACTGAATAGGTAATTTATAGATTTAAATTTAATATTGTATGAGAAGGGGAGTTTCTGTATATGCAGAAGCTCCTATTTTGTTATAATTTTAAACTGATTGAAAATTAAATAAAAATTAATTTGACAAAATATGGGAGAAAGGTATAATATGTCTGTTAATAATAAAAAGAATTATGGAATCAAATGGGAGATGGTTTTAAATGCAAAAAATGTTAGTAAAAAATAATGAAAAAAGAGATATTTCGTTAATTTTATGTATAATATATTGCAGTTATCTAGTATTTAAAGTATTTATTCAAAAAGGAATAGCGATAACAAACAATGATGTGTTAAGATACATGTATTTTTTTAGAATAGACAAATTTTTATTCTGTATTCCGTTTCTTTATTATTTTATAAAAAATAACAAAGAGTACAAATATTTTAAAGTAAATGAAACGTTAAGCAAACGAGATTTCAATATATATTTTGCATTGATTTTTTGGATAAATATCACTTTAGGTTTTATAATTTCAATAGTAAGTAATATTTATGAACAGGATTTTGTAATAGAAAGACCTTTATATTTACATATAGTTCATGCAATATGTATTGCACCTGTTTTAGAGGAAATAATATTTCGTGGAGTTATAATGAATAATTTGAAAAAGTATGGAATCAAAACAGCGATAATTTCCAACTCAATTCTTTTTGGATTATCTCATTATAATATAGATATGATTATTCCGGCATTCTTTATAGGTATTGTACTGTCTTATGTTGCATATAGATATTCTATTAAATATTCTATTTTAATGCATATTCTAATAAATATGATTTCTGAAACACCTGAAATAGGAGAAGCCTCCCTGCTTATTTTTGTGATAATCGCCGTATTTTTGCTTATATGCTATCTATTTTTCTTTATATCTGGATTAATAAAGAAAAGCTATAAAGATATATTTTTAGTATTTAAATTAAGTGATGAAGATAGAAAAAATGTTGCTGGATTTCTGAAAAATAACGGATTGTATTTAGTGGTAATACTTGTTATTGTAATTTCTGGCTTGCTACTTAATTACAAGTTGTTTTAGGGTAAATAGGGAGTTTTTAGGAACTCTTTATTTTTTTATTAGGAAAGTGAATTTATTTTTAAATTTTGAAAAAGAAAAATTTATTAAAGACGCTGATGCTAAAGATATTTTAAACAAAAAATTAAACTTATTTAATTTTTAATTATAATTTTAAACTATTTAAAAATTAAATAAAAATTAACTTGACAAAATATGGGGGGAGGGGGGTATAATACGTACATTAATAATTAAAAAAAATTATTAAAATTTATTTTACGAGGTAGTAAAAATGAAAATTATGGAATTAAACGAGAAGGAACTGATGACAATTGATGGTGGAAAAAATAAATTTAAAGGTAATGGTGGTGGAAGTTGGGGAGATGAAGAATGCGGACGAGATTGGGGAGGATATTTTAAGGGATTAAGTCTGTACTTAGGTTCTGAATTTCTGTTTGGTAAAGATAAAGATGACCCTTCAGCAATAGCTGCAGTAAGAGAGTATACGGATAATTATTATAAGTCAAAAGCACAAAAACAAATGAGGGAAAGCAGACATAGTTGTAAGCGAAAAAAATAGTATTGTATATTGATATAGATAAATTAAGGAGAAGAGATGTTGAAGATAAAAAATGTATCATTGTTTCTATGTATAATATGTTTTTTTTATATGATTTTTGAGATTATAATGAATACACAATTAACAAAATTAAGTGTATATTACGATATTTTTAGATTAATATTTTTTGTACCAATAAGTTATTATTTTTTTAGAAATATTAAATTTAAAAAGTATTTCAAAGTAAAACAAAAAATGTCATTTATAGAGATTATTTATTTTTGGGCTTTAATAAGTGTCAGTATACTATTGATAAATTTTTTTACAAGAATTTTGGGTATAAATATAATTTCAAAAGTAAGTAGCATTATAATTAATGATAATCATTGGAAAATATTAATTATTATAGATATAATGATAAATACAATAATCAGACCTTTTTTAGAAGAAATTGTATTTCGTGGAGTAATCATGAATGATTTGAAAAAATATAGTTATAAGGTAGCGATAGTGATAAACTCAATATTATTTGGATTAATGCATTATAATATAAATAATACAGGACAATATATTGTATTAGGGATTATTTTTTCTTATATTGCTTATAAATATTCTTTAAAATATTCTATCCTCCTACATATACTTTGTAATATTCCTTCAGTAATGTCAATTATTTTTTACATTAATAGAGATTCATATAGTACTGAAGCATTATTATCGTATTCAGGATTACTAGTTATAATTTTGTTTTTATTTTTAATATTAGGACTAATAAGAAAAAAATATAAAGAAATATTTTCAATATTTAAACTAAATAATGAAGATAGAAAAAATATTGCTGAATTTGTGAAAAATAATGGGCTGTATTTATTTGTAATACTTGTTATTGTAATTTCTAACTTGTTATTTAATTATAAATTATTTTAAATTAAATAGAGAGTTTCTAGTACTTAGGAACTCTTTATTTTTAAAAAAAGAGAGGTGGAAAAAGATTTTTTCGATATTTAAAAGATATTGCTGTGTTTTACAGAAGGATGAGAAGGATTGCGGGCCTACCTGTATATTAACAATAGCTAAGCAATATAATTCCAATTTTTCAATTGCCAAGTTACGACAAATATCAGGAACGGATAGGAATGGAACTAATCTTGTAGGAATGATAAAAGGGCTGGATTATTTAGGATTTGATTCAAAGGCAGTGAAAGTTGAGGATAAAAAAATTGATAACAGTGTATCTTTTCCAATAATAGCACATATTCAGTCTAAAAATAATTTTTTACATTATGTAGTTGTTCATGATGTAAGCAATAAAAGAATTATTATTTCTGATCCTGGAAGTGGAATAAAAAAACTTTCTCACAAAGAATTTTCTGAAATATGGACTGGAATCTTGCTTTTAATTGAGCCTAAAAAAGATTTTCAGAAGAAAAACGAAAAGGATAATTCTTTGACCAGGTTTTTTTATGTTTTAAAAAATCAAAAAAGTCTTTTGTTTAATATATTTCTAGCCTCAATACTTTATACTGTGCTTGGCATAGTAACTTCATTCAGTTCAAAATTTCTAATAGACTATATTTTAAAAGATAAGCTTATGACTACATTAACTGTAATGGTTGTGGGAATGGTAATACTTGAAATAATTCAAATGCTGCTTAGCATATTTAGGGGATATTTGCTAATATTTTTAGGACAGAGAATAGATATAGCAATATTGCTAGGATATTATAATCATGTAATAAAATTGCCAATGAATTTTTTTTCAACAAGAAAAACGGGAGAAATAACATCGAGATTTTCTGATGCTGATAATATAAATGATGCGGTAGCTGAGACGGTATTAACATTAATGCTAGATGTTATAACAGCTGTTACAGGTGGAATAATTGTTTATATCCAAAATCAGTATTTATTTTTTGTTTCAATAGTTATATTATTGCTTTATGTTGTAATTGTATTTTCATTTAAAGAAATTTTAAAAAAGATAAATAATGATGTTTTGGAAAACAATTCACAATTAACTTCTTTTATAATTCAAAGCATAAACGGAATAGAAACTATAAAAGCATATAATCTCGAAAAAAATATACAAGATGAAACAGAATTTAAATATTTAAAAGTTATAAAATCTTCATTTAAGAGAAGTAAAATTTATAATTTACTAACTTTTTTATCGGGTGTTGTAGAATTAATAGGAAATACTTTGATAATGTGGGTAGGTGCAATCCAAGTTATAAATGGAAAATTAACATTGGGAGAAATGATGGTATTTAATACTTTGCTGGGATATTTTACAAATCCAGTAAAAAATTTGATAAGTTTACAGCCAACTATTCAGACTGCAACAGTATCAGCAGATAGACTCGGAGAAATAATAGATTTAGATATAGAACAAAGTGATGAAAAAATGATTCCTCAAAATTTAAAAGGAGATATTGAGATAAAAGGCTTAAATTTTAGATATGGAACAAGAGAGTTAATTTTAAAAAATATTAATATGGAAATAAAGCAAGGTGAAAAAATTGCATTGGTAGGTGAATCAGGAAGTGGAAAAACAACTTTGGCTAAATTAATTCTTAAATTTTACGATTTTGAAAAAGGTGACATTAATATTAATAATTTTAATTTAAAAGATATAGACAATACTTTTTTAAGAAATAAAATATCTTATATTTCACAGGATATGTTTTTGTTCAACAAAACAATAAAAGAAAACCTTATGTTAAGTGATGAAATAGAAATTGATGATGTTATAGAATTATCTAAAAAAGTGAATGCCTATGAATTTATAAATGAATTGCCACAAAGATTTGACTATATGATAGAGGAAAATGGAACAAATTTATCAACAGGGCAAAAACAGAGGTTGTCTATTTTAAGAGCGCTACTTAAAAAACCTGATATCTTAATAATGGATGAAGCTACAAGTAATCTTGATTCAATAACAGAGAGCGCTATTCAAAAAACATTAAACAATCCTGAATTTAATATGACTACAATAATAATTGCCCATCGTTTAAGTACTATTCGATTATGTGACAGAATTTATGTTCTTGATAAGGGGGAAATAATAGAAGCAGGAACTCATGAGGAATTGCTGGAATTAAAGAATAAGTATTATATGCTATGGAAAGAGCAGGGAAATATTCATGAAAATTAAAGTTTACAAGTATGATGAAATAGAAACAGTCAAAGAATTATCAAATAAAAAAATCAATTCATTTTATGTGATATTAGTATATTTTATATTAACTATTATCATTTCATTCTTAATTTGGAGTTATTTTGGAAAAATAGATTTAAAGATAAAAGGAACAGGAACATTAGAAACAAAGGTAGATAGCAGTGTTGTAGTTAATGTTATGACTGGAAAAGTTAAAAATAATAATATAAGCCAAGAGAAAAAAGTAAATAAAGGGGACTTGTTGTATGAAATAGAGAATAATTCTCTTTCTATTGAAAAGAATTATTTAGAAAAAAGTCTAGCAGAAAAGAAAAATCTTTATAACGCAATTTCAAGTGGAAAATACAATAAAGACACCTCTGTTTCAAATTATCTTTCAAAAAGACAAGCACATCAATCAGAATTAGATTCATTAAATATTGAAATAGGAGAGCAGGAAAGAACAGTATATACTAATTCGGAATTATATAAAGTGGGCGGACTTTCAAGATTTGATTATGAAAAAAGCCAAAATCAATTGTCGATTCTAAAAGAGAGAAAGAAAAAATTAGAAATAGAATATCAAATATCAAAAAATAGTGAAAAAATAACGCTTAATAATGAGATAAAAGAATTAGAGATGAAAATAAAATCAATGAACGATAGTATTAAAGGAACAAAAGTGGTTGCTTCTATTTCAGGATATTTGGAGGTTATGACACCGATTAATAACGGAGATACTGTGGCTTCTGATATAAATATAGCCAAAATTATTCCTTCTGAAAACGATTATAAAATTAATATTTATGTTGAAGAAAAGGATATAACAAAAATAAAAAAAGGAAATAATATAAATTATCATCTTAATTTTCCTGATGAAAAGAAAAATATATCTTTAAAAGGAAAAATTGAGTTAATTTCAAGAGATAGTATTATGAGAGAGGATGGTAATAAATATTATCTAGTAGTCGGAAATATAGATGCTAAAAATGTAAATACCTTAAATTTAAAAAAAGGGATGACATTGGAAAGCAGTATAATTTATACAAAAAAACGAATAATTGATTATGTACTTGAAATTTTAAGTTTTAAAGTAAAAACACTAGAGTAAAAAAGAAAATATTTTTTCAAATTTATATATAAATGTAAATAATAAAAAAAGACAACCTTTAGGCTGTCCTTAAACAATGACACTTTACGATTTTTTAAACATTCTACTTTTTCAGAGCTTTAGCAAACAATTTTCCATTTTCCATATAATGGTCAGCATTTTTTTGAATATGTTCTATCTCTTCATCAGTCAGTTTTCTCACTATTTTAGCAGGACTTCCTAAAATGAGAACACCTTTCTCATAAGGAATTTTATGAGTGACTAAAGAACCTGCACCTATAAGACAGTTAGGAGCGATTTTTGATCCATTTAAAACTGTGCTGCCTATTCCTACGATTACATTATCTCCTATTTCACAGCTATGAAGTATTACATTATGACCTACAGTAACATTTTCTCCCACAACACAGGGAAGTCCAAAATCAGTGTGTAATGTCGAATTATCCTGAACATTGCTATTTTTTCCTATAATTATTTTCTCCACATCTCCTCTTAGTACCGCACCGAACCATATATTTGCCCCGTCATTCAGTTCTACATTTCCCATAACGTCAGCACTTTCAGCAATAAACACTTCTCCCAATATTTTAGGTTTTATCCCGTTCAATTCATAAATCATCCCGATACACTCTCCTAACTACGTATTTTTCTTTTTCAAATATTTCTCATAAACTTTTTTAAATTCCAAATCCTCATCAATATTTTCCAACTTTTTATCAAACAAATCCATTCTATTCTTAATAGTTTTCTCAATCGAATGAAATTGCCTATATTCATCTATTTTAGCGTGATTGCCACTTCGCAGAACTTCTGGAACGGTGTATCCGTCAATTTCTACGGGCCTTGTGTATTGCGGAAAGCCTAAAAGTCCGTTATAGAAAGAGTCAGTTTCAAAGGATTCTTTTTTTATTATGCCTTCTTTTATACGGATTACAGAGTCCATAATTACAAGGGAAGGTAGATCACCACTGCTTAAGACGTAATCTCCAATGGAAATTTCTTCATCCACAAATTTATCAATTACCCTTTGGTCCAGTCCTTCGTAACGACCTGAAATAAGTACGATTTCCTCTTTTTCTGAAAGTTCTGTAACTTTGTTGTGAGTCAGCTGTTTTCCTTGTGGGGATAAAAAAATTACATAAGGTTTTTTTGAATTTTCGTTGTTGTAAAATTCATAGTTTTCGTAAAAGAAGTTCCAGTAGGCTTCTGGCTTTAAAACCATTCCAGCACCTCCGCCAAAAGGGATGTCGTCCATCTGGCTGTGTTTATTTCTGGCATAATCCCTTATGTTTACGATGTTAAAGTTGATAATATCTTTTTCGGCTGCTCTTTTTAGTATAGTTTGGGATAAATATTGTTCAAATAATTCTGGAAATAGTGTAAGTACGTTAAATTTCATTGATTTTACCTCTTGCGTTTAGTTTCAAATTCTTTTTATTCTCGCATTCCATCAATCAGGGTTACTTCGATTCTGTTGCTTGAAAAATCGATTTTTGTTACAAATTCATCAATTAATGGAACCATTATTTCTTTTTTTGTTGAAATATCCTCAATAATTAAAATATTATGTGCAGCAGTTTCCATAACATCTACAACTTCTCCAATTTTTTCATTTTCAGAAAATACTTCTATTCCAAACAGGTCTTTTACATAAAACTCATCTTCATTTCTTTCAGGCAGTAAATCACGACGAATTTTGACTTTATAGCCATTCAGTTCCTTCGCGGCATCAATATTGTCAATCCCTTCAAAGTCCAAGATTGCTTTTTTATCATTTAGCCTTTTTACATTTTTTACAACAAATAATCTTTTTTTGTCATTTTTTTCAAGAAGAACACGTTCATTTTGGATAAGTTCAATATTTTCAAAAATTGAGTTAATTTTGACACTTCCACGTAAATGGTGTGTTCCGACAATTGTTCCTATATTTATTAAATTTTCCATTTTTTAGTTAAATTTCTCGCTTTCTTAAATTTTTTTCAATTTTGTAAACTTTCTGCTGTCTTCTGCAATCATTTTCAATTCATCCAGATCTATTTCATCGAAGTTGGCTGCAACTGCTGAAATTACTCCTTCCACTAATGGAGCATCTGCAATTTTTGCTTCAACTTTTCCTTCCAGCTCTTTTATTGCCTTAGCCGCATTAAATACAGAACTTCCCATATCTACGAAAACAAGCACTCCGGCTCCATTATCTGCTCGGATTATTGCTTCTTTCACATTCTCTACATTTGTTCCATAAACTTCTCTTTTTACATCTCCCCCGTTTTCCAACGCAAATTCTTCCTGCTTAAATACTTTTACAAAATTAATAATTTCCTGTGCAAGCGTGTTACTGTGGCTAACTACCACGATTCCTACTAAGTTATGATTATTTTCTTTCATTTTTTATTTATGTCCTTTCATATTATAGTTATATTTTTAGTTTTCTCCCAGTAATCTGTCTAAAATTATTGAAACAGCACTTCTGACACACAAATGATTATATCTGGTATTTCCACGGATTGGCTCCAGAATTTTATAGGATAAATCCATAATTTCATTTGTAAGTCCCCAGCCTGTTCCAAATAAAATTAAATACGGAGTATCATCTTCGATGATTTCTTTTCCTAAATCAGCATATCCAACAGTATTTGGAAAAATTTTTGCTGAAGTTGTAATAA
>ERZ773056.845-NODE-845-length-15994-cov-3.385783_pt1 | contig 15994 bp, 13 predicted proteins | sample MGYA00580857_ERZ773056 | MGnify/ENA primary metagenome ERZ773056 (study PRJEB29015, sample SAMEA2737996) | human oral metagenome | biome: human oral; feature: human-associated habitat; material: dental | place: China | collected 2114 ... | reverse complement strand
CGCTGCAGCACCTGCCAGAACTCGCGGTTGGTGAGCAGCTGCTCGGGGTTGCCCAGGTTGCCGGGGCCGCCGTCTGCCTCCCAGTGACCGTCCTGCCGGAAGAGCAGGGCCTCCAGGGCGTCACCATCGGGGTCGTCGTCGAAGTCACAGGAGACCTCGCGGGCCTGCCGGCGGTAGCGGCCGCGCAGGGCATCGGCCACCTTGTGCTTCAGGATGGCAAAGACCCAGGTCTTGAGGGCGGCCTCGCCGCGGAAGGCCGACGCCTTGTCGAAGGCGGCCACATAGGCGTCCTGGACGACATCTTCGGCCAGGCTGTCATCGCCCAGCTGCCGGGTGGCATAGCTGAGCATCTGGGGGCGGAAGGCCGCCATCTGCTGGGGGACGTTCATGGACGCGGAGGAATGGGGAAGGGTCGCGGAAGAACGGGGCGCCTCGAAGGGCCCCTCTTTGGGCGTGCATGACCGAGTTGGCCGTGCCGTGAAGTCATTGAGGATTCTGCGGCCAGGCCGCCTTGTCCTGCGCACCCAGAGGGGCGGGTGGGGCGAGTGAGGATCATGACATGCGCTATGGTATGACCGTGTGGGCAGGCTGCGAAGGAATGTGGCCTGTCTGGCAGTATGCCTGCAACAGATAACGTCCAGGCGCCCGGATGGTGGACAGGAAACATGGGCGGGGACGACCCGGACAAAGGCCCCCTGGGGCACGTCTTGAACACGCCCATGGCTGCGAGCTATTTGGGCCTGCTGGATGAGGCGGCCGGGTGGTGGCGTGGGCGCAGTTGCAGGGCTGTAGCACTGGTTGATCTTACGGCCGGGATGACCGTATCATGAAATGAACAGAGAGAGTCCGGCAGGGAGCGTGTGCGCTATGAAGAAAATCATCTCGTCACTGGTTGTGGGCATGGCTGTTCTGTGTGGTTCCGCGACGGTACAGGCGCGCGACACCAAACTGATACTGCCCATTCGCGACGCCCTGAACTACGAGGGCAAGAAGGGCTCCGCCCGGGAGTTGCTCGACCCCGGCATTGCCTTGGTTTTTGCCCGGGGAGGAGGCAGTGTGGTCCGGGCCGATGTGAAGGCCATCAAGCGTACCAATGGTTTTGGCAAGTCGGATGCAGATGCCTGCCACTGGGCCTTTCTGTCGGCCGTGAGACAGCTGCAGGAGGCGGCACGGGAGGCTGGTGCTACCAAGGTGGTAAACCTCATCAGCTACTACAAGGACCACGAATACCGGGGTACGAGCGAGTATGAATGTCATGCGGGCGCCTTCATTGTCGGGGTGACGCTACGGGGTGACCTGGCCAGGTGATGGGATGGACAGGGGACGCTGCGGCTGCGGCATGCCAGGCCGTCTGTGTATGATGCAGGCTTTTACCCTGTGTGATGCACCATGTCTGATTCGTTTCGCATCCGTACGGCCCGGCACGAGGACCTGCCGGCCATTCTTGCCATCTTCAATGACCTGATTGCCACATCCACGGTGGTCTATACCGAAACGCTGGTGGATCTGGCCGAGCGTACGGCGTGGCTTGAGGCACGACAGGCCGCGGGTTTTCCTGTGCTGGTGGCGGAGGAGATGCCGCTGCAGGCCGGATCATCCGGTGCATCCGGCGTGGCAGGTGCTCTGGGGGTGGAAGGCGGGCTGCAGGGGGTGCAAGTACTGGCGGACGGTCGGGCCCTGTCCGCCTCGCGTCCGGTTGTGCTGGGGTATGCCAGTTTCGGCACCTTTCGTGGCAGCTGGCCGGGCTATCGTCATACCGTGGAGCATAGTGTGCATGTGCGCGCAGACCAGCGCGGTCGGGGGCTGGGTACGGCGCTGATTCACGCGCTGTTTGCCGAGGCGCAGGCCCGGGATGTGCATGTGATGGTGGGCGCCATCGATGCGGAAAATACCGGATCATTGCGGCTGCACGAACGGCTTGGATTTGTGGAGACGGGGCGCATGCTGCAGGTGGGGTGCAAGTTCGGCCGCTGGCTGGATCTGGTGTTCATGCAGCGCTTCATGACGGGGGAGAGGGCATGAGTGGGGCTCCGGTGGTTTCGGGCACATCTGCCACAGCGACGGCATCTGGCGTGTCGACTGCGACTGGTTCGCCGGGTACGGTAGCTGCAGGGCGCAGGATTTTCCTGCCCTCACCGTTTGGTGACATTCATGCACGCATCTGGCAGGCGGGCGGGGCCGGTCCTGTGGCGGGAGAGGCTGCTGGCGGGGAACTGGCTGGGGAAAACCCTGCCGGGGCCAGTAGGCGTCCGTGTGTGGTACTGGTGCACGGCATGTTCGGGGATGTGGGCGTGTGGTCGGCCATGGCGCTTAATCTGGCGCGGGCCGGGCTGCAGGTGTTGGCCTTCGACTTGCCGGGGCATGGCCGGAGCACGGCGCAGGTGGAAAACGCTGACGAGACTGCGCAGGCACTGGAGACGGCGCTGCAGGCGTATGCGGAGGCCAGTGCGCAGCATCCGGTTCCAGTGTTGCTGGTGGGGCATTCCTTTGGCGGTCTGGTGGCAGCGATGCTGGCGGAGCGGCTGTGTCGTTCGTCCGCTGCGCAAGGTGTGAATGTCGCAGGTGCGGGGAATGCTGCCGACGTTGCGAATGCCGCGGATATTGCGAACGTAGCGGGTGCGGATGTGTTCCCGGCATCGGGCTATTCGGGCAAGGCGCCGCCGGGGGGCGCCGGGCCTGTGTGCGGAGTGCGGGATGGCGCAGTCTCTCTGACCGGGCTGGTGGTGCTGTCCACCAGCGGACTGGGCGAAGAAGTAAATCGCGATTTTCTGCTGGGCGTCATCGAAGCGCCGGATGCCGACGCCATGGCCAGGGTTCTGGCGGCGCTGACGGTCAGACATTTCCGCAGCTCATCGGCCTACATGAAGGCGATGCATGCGCGTATTCATTCAGCGAAGGATCAGTTGTACCGGCTGGTGGACGATGTCGTGGATGGGACGGGCCGCCAGGTTCATTCCATTCTGGAGATTCTGGCGGCACTTCCTGTGCCGGTTACGCTGGTTCATGGCCGGGAAGATGCGGTGCTTCCCTGGCAGCAGGCGCTGAACGTGCCGGGCAGTGTGGCCATTCATCTGTTGCCGGATGTGGGGCACATGCCGCACTGGGAGGCCGCAGCACTGGTGAGCACGATCATCGGGCGTGCCGCGGGCAGGGGATGATTGCCGCAGGCAGGGAAGTCTTGCCCTGTGAGGGACACAGGCTTTGGGCCGATCATTTTCACCACAGTGTCCCTGAGAACACCAAAGGCCGGGATACCCGGCCTTTGCAGCGGCTCCCGGCTGCGGGAGCGGCAGGGAGAATGTCCCTCGACAGGGAGGGCGTCTTCTTCAGTCCAGCGTCCCGAACCCGCCTGCTTCCAGCCGGGCCTGGGCATCCTGCAGGTGTGCCTGGTCGGCAAAGACCAGCGCATCGGTGCCGGCGATGGTTTCGTTCAGGGTTTCGGCGCACAGCACCAGCAGGTGCGTGTCTTCCTGGGTGGTGAAGGTGGTGCCGTCGCCCAGGGCGTCCAGCAGGATCAGCTCTGGTGAGCGGATGTAGCTGGGCCAGAAGTCGATGTGGATCTTGCCGGTCAGCATCACCAGCTGGGCATACCACTTGCGTGGCAGCGGCAGGGTGACGGTGTGGCCGGCCTTGACGTGCACGTCCCACAGCTGCAGGGGCTGGACGGTTTCGGCCGGGCCCAGCTCGCCCTTCCATTCGCCGGCAATCACCCGCAGGGTGCCGGCGCTGTCGGGCAGGACGATGGTGGGCATGTCGGCTGCTTTCAGGTGCTGCAGGTGCGGGTCGCTCAGCTTGCCGCTGGCCGGCAGGTTGATCCAGAGCGATACGGCCTCGATGGTGCCGCCCTGTTCGCGCAGGACCGGGCCAGGCAGGGTGCGGGTGAGCACACCGCTGCCGGCGCCATTCCAGACGACATCGCCGGCGCTGGCGGTGATGCCGTGCTGCACGGGCAGGGCAGTCTGTACGTCCAGATCACCCTGCAGCAGCAGGGTGACGGACTCGAAGCCGGCCATGGCCTGCACACCCACGGCCGGCAGGGTGCTGGCGATGATGCGCTCTTCCTCGCGTGTGGTGACGGTCATGGTCGGGTCTTCTGCAACCCGGGCGAGTAGTGAGGCGGTGGCATCCGCAGCCGTGTGCAGGGCAGCGGCGGCTTCGGCAGCGGCCCGTGCATCGGCCGCGCAGCCGCAATGATCAGGTGGCACTTGATACACATATGTTCGTACGGCGTTCTGTTGTGGAGGTACTTAAGCATATCGCTGCACTTCAGACGGCTCTTGTGGAAACGGCGGAGCAAAACAAGGATGTCATTATGCCGGGGTATACGCATCTTCAGAGGGCACAGCCAATTCTCTTTGCGCATCATCTGATGGCGTATTTTTGTATGCTGGCACGTGATTTTGAGCGATTCCAAGGAGTTTACGCGCGGGCTGATCTCATGCCGCTCGGTGCAGGAGCACTTGCTGGGACAACACTGCCAATTGATCGGGCATTCGTCGCAAAAAAACTAAATTTTGAGCGTATCTATTCAAATAGTATGGATGCGGTCAGTGACCGTGATTACATCATAGAGTTTCTTTCGGCAGCTTCTATCCTCATGGTGCATCTCTCACGGCTGTCAGAGGAGATCATTCTCTGGTGTTCTCGTGAATTTTCTTTTGTTGAACTGGATGATGCCCACTGTACTGGGTCATCTATGATGCCGCAAAAGAAAAACCCTGATGTTTCAGAGCTTGTACGCGGAAAAACTGGACGCGTTGTCGGGCATCTCATGGCGATGCTCATGGCGGTCAAAGGGCTTCCGCTTGCCTACAATAAGGACTTGCAAGAGGACAAAGAAGGGCTTTTCGATGCCATTGATACGGTGAAATTTAGTCTTTCTGTTTACGAGAGACTCATCCGGGGCATAAAGGTTCATGCGGATGTTATGCACCGTGCCGTTGCCGCGGATTTTTCCAACGCGACAGATCTTGCTGACTATCTTGTTCAGAAGGGGATGCCGTTCCGGCAAGCACATGCTGTTTCCGGTCAGGCTGTTGCACAATGTATTGCGCGCGGCATCTGGTTGGGTGATATGGAACTTATGGCATATCAAAAACTCTCACCGCTTTTCGATGCGGATGTCTATGAGGCTATTCGGCCTGAGACATGTGTTGCATGTCGCAATTCTTACGGCGGAACATCTTATGCACAGGTAGAGCAGCAGCTCTCTGCTGCACAGGAACTTGTTTTGGAAGAACATCGCGTCGTTTCAGATCTTGAAAAAAAACAAGAGATTCTCTAGGGGAGTCCTCACTTAGAAATACCATTCGGCACGGTCTGCATATGCAGATCGTGCCGTTATAAATTTTATTTGCATTGTGTGTATGAGAATGGTAAAATGAATACCAAGTGAATGGATCTGATAAATTTTTCCTGCGGTAGTTCACATTACTATGTGTGCGTGGTTTTTTATAGTAATGAAGAAGCTGCTTTTTTCCATGTATGGCGACAAATAGAAAGCCTGTATTTTGTCGCTGTATTTTCGTGTGGATGAATCCTGATTTCATGATCGATTGATAGTAACGTATGAATTTAAGACAGGGTGTAAGGAAAATCCTGTCATTTTGGAGGTGTATTTTTTGTCATTGAATTATAATGGCGGACATGGAAAGGGTGTCCCCAAAGTACAGGTGATACCACTTGGCGGTCTCGGTGAAATTGGAAAGAATATGACAGCCATTCGTGTAGACGATGAGATTCTTGTCATTGATTCTGGGTTGATGTTTCCGGAAGAGGATATGTTGGGCGTTGATCTCGTTATTCCGGATATTGCCTATTTGATTGAAAATCGAGATAAGGTAAAAGCAATTGTTCTAACACATGGACATGAAGATCATATTGGTGCATTGCCGTATGTAATGAAACAGATCCCTGTACCTGTTTATGGCACGCGACTGACTCTTGGAATTCTGGAGGGGCGGCTCAAGGAAAATGGTGTAGATTCCGGAAATCTGCATTCCGTTATGGCCGGTGATATTATCAATATCGGATGCTTTAGCGTTGGGTTCATTCGCGTCAACCATTCTATACCAGATGCTGTTGGGCTTTCCATCAAGACGCCTGTGGGAATGATCGTTCACACAGGGGACTTTAAGTTGGATTATACTCCGGTGGATGGGCAGATGACAGACTTTAAGCGGTTTTCCGATCTTGGCAATAAAGGTGTTCTTCTCCTGCTTGCAGATAGTACAAATGCAGAACGGGAAGGACATACAGCGAGTGAACGCACAGTTGGTGCGGCATTTGATAAGGCATTTCACAATGTGCATGGACGGATCATTGTGGCAACGTTTTCATCAAACGTGCATCGGATTCAGCAGGTGATTGATACAGCGGTGAAATATAAGCGCCGTGTGGCAGTGCTTGGACGCAGCATGGAAAATGTTGTTGGGATTTCACTGGAACTTGGCTATTTGACTGCACCAGAGGGAACGATCATTGGGATCGACGAAGTCAATAATTTTCGTTCCGATCAGGTTGTCATAGTGACGACAGGGAGTCAAGGAGAGCCAATGTCTGCTTTGTCCCGCATGTCAACATCGGATCATCGAAAGATTACGATCGTGCCGGGAGATACTGTCATCATCTCAGCCACCCCAATCCCTGGCAATGAGAAACTCGTTTCAAAAACTGTAGATAATTTGATGAAGCTTGGCGCTCATGTTATTTACGGCCGAGATAAGGGGATTCACGTTTCTGGGCATGGGAGCCGTGAAGAGCTTAAACTCATGCATAATCTTGTACGGCCGCAGTTCTTTATGCCGGTCCATGGTGAATATCATCATCTTGTACAGCATGCGAATCTTGCACGAGAACTTGGTATGCCAAAAGAGAATATCTTTATCAGCGAGAATGGGCAGGTTCTTGAATTTACGAGGGAAAAAGGACAGGTTGCCGGCCGCGTACAGGCTGGGATGGTTATGGTCGATGGATTGGGCGTTGGTGATGTAGGTAATATTGTCCTGCGTGACAGACGTCAGCTTTCACAAGACGGCATCCTAATCATTGTTGTGACAATGGATCGGCAGACCAATTGCGTTGTTTCAGGACCGGATATTGTATCACGCGGTTTTGTCTATGTGCGTGAGTCAGAAGCCTTGATGGATGAAGCGCGGGCACGTGTGCAGCAGGCGCTTGATCGGTGTGAGGATGAGAATGTACGTGAGTGGTCAGCAATCAAATCCAATGTACGTGATGCACTCAGCCGCTATCTTTTTGATAAGACACGCCGCCGGCCGATGATTCTGCCGATTATTATGGAAATCTAAGAACTGAAATGAAGCTGTCTCGTTTATGGGATAGCTTTTTCATTGATGCAAGTAAGCATTCAATTTTGTGTTGTGTTTATATATTGCACACAACACAAAAAAGAGCTAGAATAAACTTGGTGTATTATTATCTGTGATTCAACGAGGAGGAGTTTTATGACGCCATCTGATAAGAAAAAGCTTCGTCTTTTTGCGGTGAAGGTGCGTGAGGGAATTCTACGCAGTACACATGCAGCAAAAAGCGGGCATCCAGGTGGATCTCTTTCATCGACGGAGTATTTCACATATTTATATAATAAGGAGCTGCGTATCGATCCTAAAAATCCAAGAGATCCCATGCGTGACCGCTTTGTTCTCTCTAAAGGACATGTTGCTCCTGGCCTTTATGCAACGCTTGCGCATCGTGGATTCTTTCCTGTTGATGAACTTTTAACATTGCGCCGAATAGGTTCTCATCTGCAGGGACATCCAAATATGAACCTTACGCCCGGGGTCGATATGTCTACCGGATCACTGGGACAGGGGGTCTCAACGGCTGCTGGCATGGCAAAGGGAGCGAAATACCTAGGACAACCCATCAATGTTTATACGCTTCTTGGTGATGGAGAACTTGCTGAAGGGCAGGTGTGGGAGGCAATGATGTTTTCTGCACACTATCAGCTTGACAATTTTTGTATTGCCGTGGATGTCAATGGATTCCAGATTGATGGGGCAACAGCAGATGTCATGAACACGGCGCCGCTTGATAAAAAATTTGAGGCATTTGGCTGTACTGTCATAAAGATTGATGGACATGACTATGATTCCTTAGAACGTGCATTTCAAGCATTTCATAAGAATCATGGAACAGGAAAGCCGACCGTTATTCTGATGAAAACAATTAAAGGGAAAGATATTTCATATATGGAAAATAAGGCTTCCTGGCATGGAAAGGCCCCCAATGATGAGGAGCTTGCACAGGGGCTTGAAGAACTTGCAGCGATACGAAAGAGCATCGAGGGGGTATGAGATGGTACAGTCAAAAAAAATTGCAACACGTGACAGCTATGGAAATGGACTTGTGGAATTAGGGCAGAGACATGATGATGTAGTTGTTCTTGATGCAGATCTTGCAGGTGCAACTAAAACAGGTACATTTAAGAAAGTATTCCCTGAGCGCCATTTTAACTGTGGTATTGCTGAATGCAATATGGTTGGTGTTGGGGCAGGGCTTTCGACAATGGGACTTGTGCCATTTGTATCGACATTTGCCATGTTTGCAGCTGGACGTGCCTATGAACAGGTACGCAATACGATAGGTTATCCTCATTTGAATGTGAAGATTTGTGCATCGCATGGAGGAATCTCGGTCGGTGAGGACGGTGCCTCTCATCAATGTTGTGAGGATTTCGGACTGATGCGAACGATACCAGGGATGACCGTACTGTGTCCTTCAGATGATGTCGAGGCGCGCAAGATGGTTCACGCAGCTTATAATATGAAAGGACCTGTATATATTCGCTTTGCACGTGCGGCTACACCCGTTTACCATGACGAATCGTTTGATTTTTTGATTGGCAAAGGGGAAATTCTACAAGAGGGCACGGATATAGCCATCATTGCGACGGGCATCCTTGTTCCAGAAGCGATAGAAGCGGGGAAACTTCTTGCTGCTGAGGGAATTAAAGCACGTATCATCAATATGGCTACAATCAAACCACTTGATGAAGAAACCGTTGTCAGCGCTGCAAGAGATTGTGGAAAGATCGTAACGGTTGAGGAGCATAATATTATCGGAGGGCTTGGTGAAGCCGTTTGTGCTGTGCTTGCCGAAAATCATCCCGTTCCAGTGCATCGTATTGGTATTAGGGATGAATTTGGGCATTCCGGGCCTGCAGCGGAATTGTTGCAGCAATTTGGGCTTACAGCGGATCATATCGTAACACAAACCAAAATATTAATGTCAAAGGGAATATAAGAGAATAACTCTTTTGTAGTTTATCCATCGTAGATGATATGCTGTCATTAGCGTATAGGATTCTTTGCGATAGGAGGCCGCCTCAAAAACGTTCATTTCAACGCCCCGGAGCTTCGGGGCTTATTTTTTTTGTATCCCCGTTCTCTCTCGTCTCCCGTTTATGGGTTTTTATCCTAAAATATGATATAGTATTAATAATGATGGATTATGATTTTCTTGCTTTATACGCATCTGTATGCTGATAAACTCCAGTAAAATCAAGGTACGAGAGGAATACATATAATGATTGATAATGATAATGTAATCGACATTCCAAGCCTCCAATGGTTCCCGGGGCATATGCGCAAAGCAGAGCGTTTGGTCAGGGAAAATTTGAAACTTGTAGATGTTGTGGTTGAACTGTTGGATGCACGGATTCCTTTGAGTTCTGCAAATCCTGTGCTGCGGGAGATCATCTGTGGGAAGCCGCGCCTCGTCGTCCTTAATAAGGCGGATCTTGCCGATACGGCAGCAACGCATATGTGGGTGAAATATTTTATGCAGCAGGGCATCAAAGCCGTTCCTGTGGATGCAGTTAAGGGGCGCGGTGTAAAGGAGCTCGTCCAAGAAATCGCAAAACTGGCGAAGCCCAAAACGGATAAACTCGTCCAACATGGAGCAAAGTCCAGAGCTGCACGCTGTATGATTCTTGGCATCCCCAATGTGGGGAAGTCCTCACTCATCAATCGACTTTCGGGAGGTGCACGGACAAAGGTTGAAAACCGTCCTGGTGTTACACGTTCAAAACAGTGGATTCGGATCGGGACAAGCATTGAGCTTTTGGATATGCCGGGAATTCTTTGGCCGAAATTTGAGGATCAGCAAGCAGCGCTCCATCTTGCTTTTACAGGAGCCATCAATGACCGAGTATACGATGTGGGACGTGTTGTTCTGCTGCTGCTTAAAGCTATTCGTACCCGTTACCCTTCGTCTTTATATGAACGCTATCATTTGACAGGAGAACTCCCGCAGGATACTATCCTATTGGAGGAAATTGGAAAAAAGCGTGGGTGTCTTAGAACAGGCGGGGAAATTGATTATGAAAAGGCAGAGCAAATTATATTGACAGATTTTCGCAGTGGTCGTCTTGGACGTATCACACTTGATTTTTTGCCGGAGAGCCCCTCAGATACCTCAGATGAATCGTTTAGAAATACATTGTAGGAATATTAACATAGATAGAACGCCCATACATAAAAATTTATAAATTTCATTTGCGCCGTTGGGAATGGCGTGTTATACTGGTATCTAGATTATGTAGAAAAGGTTGGTTCTGTATCCATTCATTATGAGTACAGATTATGGTGAGGTCTTATGGAGGTTATTTTAGCAGAGCACCTGGGCTTTTGTTATGGTGTGAAACGTGCCATTGAGATTGCCAGGGAAAATTCCTCCACAGATGGTTCGTCTAGCACGCTTGGCCCAATCATTCATAATCCGCAGATGGTGGAACGCCTCAAACAAGAAGGCGTTGGGACGGTCAGCTCTCTCAAAGAGATGAAGGATGGGCTGGTCATCATACGTTCTCATGGCGTTGGTCCAGAGGTATATGAGGAGGCAGAATCACGCGGACTGGAACTGGTAGATGCGACATGTCCGCATGTCAAGAAAGCGCAGCTCTCGGCAAAGATGTTATCCGAGGAAGGATATACTGTCGTTATCGTTGGAGAGAAGAACCATCCAGAAGTCAAGAGTATTTTCGAGTGGACTTCGCACGGTGCACATATTATCGAGACCGAGGCGGAGGCACAGGCTCTTCCAATGCTGGGAAGGCTTGGTGTCGTTTGTCAGACAACATTTTCAAGGGATCGGTTTCGCAGTATTGTTTCATGTCTTTTGGAGAAGTCTCGTGACATCAAGATTCTTCGTACCATTTGTACAGCAACAGATATGCGTCAATCTGCTGCACTTGAGCTTGCTGAAAAAGTCGACATGATGCTTGTTATTGGCGGAAAGAACAGTGCCAATACAACACGTCTCGCCCAACTCTGCGCAACCAAGTGCAGAACATACCATATTGAAACTGTGGCGGAGCTGCAGGATGATTGGATTCAAGGTGTTAATAAAATTGGTATTACAGCTGGTGCATCTACGCCGGACTGGATTATCAAGGAGGTTTATAAACAGTGTCAGAGCAGAGCATGAAAGAACTTTTGGAGCAGGAAGAGATGCCCGATATCCAAGAGCGTACGGTCGTCAAAGGGGTTGTCGTTCAGGTATCCCGTGATGAGGCGTATGTTGATATTGGATATAAGCAGGAGATTCCTGTGTCCAAGAGAGATCTTGCCGTTCCCGCACCAGAGGACGCACGTGATGTCGTGAAGGTCGGCGACGAGATTGATGTTTACATCAAGTCTCTCGGCGGCGATAACGGCGGCAGCCTGTCTAAGGTTGAGGCCGATAAGATGGCGGCATGGAAAGATATTGAGGTTCTCCAGGAGCGCGGCGATACAGTTGAGGCGAAGATTGCCAAAGAGGTAAAAGGAGGACTCGTTGCGTATGTCATGGGACTGCGCGGATTTATTCCTGCCTCTCAGATGGAACTGCACTTTGTCAAGGATCTCTCGGTCTATGTGGATCAGACGGTTGAGGCAGAAATTATCGAGGTCGATGTTCAAAAGCGCCGTCTTGTTCTTTCGCGCCGTAAACTTCTTGAGCGTGATCGTGCCGAGAAGGAGGAGGCTGTATTCTCTGCGATCGAACCGGAGCAGGTCGTGCGTGGTACAGTAAAGCGACTTGTTGATTATGGTGCATTTATTGATATTGGCGGTGTGGATGGGCTTGCACACATCTCTGATCTCGCGTGGCACCGTGTAAAGCACCCCTCAGAGGTTCTTGAACTGGGACAGGAACTGGATGTTTACGTTAAGAGCGTAGATCGCGACGCAAAGCGTATTTCTCTGTCCGTGAAGGATACGCTTCCAGATCCGTGGCTTGAGAAGGCCGAGCAGTATGCAGAAGGTGATTTCATTGAAGGAAAAATCATCAAGCTGACAGATTTCGGTGCATTCATGGAGATTGAGCCTGGTTTTGATGGTTTGATTCCGATGGGAGAGCTTGCCGAAAAGCGGATTGAACGTGCGGACGAAGCTGTTCATACCGGGGATGTCGTTTTGGTTAAGGTGCTTCGCATTGATACGAAGCGTAAGCGCATTTCCCTTTCGATTACCAAAGCAAAGCGCGATGCTGAAGCAGCGGATGTTAAGAAGTACGTTGATGAGCATCAAGCAGAACAGGCTGAAGAAAGCAGTAATACAGAAGGTCAGGTTGAGGCACATCTCGACTGGCTGAAGTAAGTGGAGTTATACAGATAATTTCATAAGAAAAAGAGCAATGTCACATTGCTCTTTTTTCGTGGAGAAAACACTCATAATATACGAATGAAAATAAATCCTGTATCAAAGGTTACGGTCTTTTGATGAATGTTACTCTATAATGGATTTTGAAAGCTAGGTGTATACTACCAGATATAAGATAAAAGGAGTTTTGGTCATGGAAAAGGTGTTAGATCTAAAAAAGACGGTTGCCGAGTTGGTTGATGCATATCCCGAAGTCAGAGAGATTATGGCAGAACTTGGCTTTAAGGAGATCATGAGTGCAGCGGCGCTCCAGGTGATGGGACGCATTATGACAATCCCGCGCGGTGCAGCCGTAAAAGGAATTGATCTCTCTAAGATTATTGCTGCGTTTGAGGAACATGGCTTTACGGTAATCAGTGATGACGCACAAACACGACAGGGACGATTGAGGAGTTTTATTGAGCGCTTATCGGGCGGCGAGGATCTTGCATCCGTGCGTGAAGACTTTGTAAAGGAGTTCAGCCATGTGGATGCACAGGAGATTATGACGGCAGAGCAGACGCTGATTAAAGAGGGGATGCCTGTAACCGAGGTACAGCGCCTCTGTGACGTGCACTCTGCACTTTTCCACGGTACGGTTGGAGCACTGCCGCCAGGAGCGCTCTCTCATGATGAGATTCATGCGCAGGCGGCTTCTGTTAATCCTGATGATATAGATGCTCTTCCGGCAGCACATCCGCTTTCCATTCTCCGCGCTGAGAATGCGGTACTGGAGAGCTTGCTGGATATGATTGAGTCAGAGCTTGATGGAGCAAAACGCAGCGATGAAATGCTCCGACACATCATTGCACTGGGCGATGTACGTTCTCACTATATTAAGAAGGAAGAGCTCCTGATGCCGATTCTCTACGACTATGGCGTTACGGGGCCATCGCAAGTCATGTGGGGCATCGACGATGAGATGAAGCGAGAACTCAGCATGATTACAAAAGCACTGAAAGAAGATGCTGAGACCCTCCCCATGTATGAGACACGTATTCGCGCACTTTCCGAGCGTATCCGTGAGATGATATTTAAGGAGGAAAAGATTCTCTTCCCGTTGAGTTTGCGATATTTTACAGATATTGAATGGTACCGCGCCTATCATGATATGCCGAATATGGGGATCTCCTTCGGTGTGCAGATTCCCGCATGGGAGCAAGCACAGCCATGGCTTGACCAAGAGGAAAAGCGCCTTGCGAACAACCTTACCAATGGAAAACTTCAATTTCCAACAGGGGAGCTTTCCATGGAACAACTGACGACAATTTTGCAGCTGCTTCCTGTGGATATTACGTTTATTGATAAGGATGATATTGTACGCTTTTTCACCAACGAGGGGCAGGTATTTACGCGTCCAATGTCTGCACTCGGCCGAGACGTGATGAACTGTCATCCGCCGGAAATTATTCCCGTCGTCCGCAATCTGATTGCTGATTTTAAGGCAAAAAAGCGTGACCATATGACGGTTTACCGCTATATCCGCGAACGCCCTATCCGCGTGCACTACCAGGCTATGTATAACGCAGCAGGAGAGTATATCGGGACAGTGGAATTTGTGACCGACCATGAAGAACCGCTCGAAAAGTTTCGGCGTTAAAAAATGAACATAGTAAAAATCTGGACTGTTGTATTACGCAGCAGCCCGGATTTTTGTGTTCTAAAACAGTTTCTACTATGGTAGAATAATATAGTAGATTGCTGAGATAGGAGAGATTGCTGTTGCTCGTCGGGATACAGGATGAAATACTGCGGCTGAATGCGAAGGGCTTGCTTGCGCCGCTACTGGCAGATAAGACGACAAAGCGAAATATTCTCTGGGCGACCGATGCCTATCGGATGCTTGGCTTCCCCTACGAGCGTACGCAGGAAATACAAAACTTCCTCATCACGGGCGTACACTCGGATGTCATCAAGACGCGTGCACACAAGGAGATGGAGCAGCAGTCGGAGCGGACACGCCGCCATGCGGAGGTGTTCACTCCGCTCCATATCTGCCGCAGGATGATCGCGGCGGCGGATGCGGCGTACTTCGGCGGGTGTGATCCCTTTATGCCGGAGGGAATGCCGTCGGAGCGCGTCATTTTCCCGCGCCGAAAAAAATGGCAGCACTACGTCGATGCGCGGCGGCTTGAGATCACCTGCGGCGAGGCACCGTATCTCGTACACCGCTACGATGTCGCGACGATGGAGAGCGTCCCGCTCGCCGAGCGGCAGGGCATCCTTGACCGCAAGCTGCGCGTGGTGACGGAGAATGCCGCTGATGAAGCGGCGTGGATGCGGTGGACGCTGCGTGCCTATCAGGCGACGTACGGCTACGAGTTCCAGGGGGACAATCTGCTGATTGCGCGTGTGAATCTCCTCATGACATTTGAGGAATATCTGCGTGCACGATGGCGGCGCAAACCGACGGAGCGCGAATACCGTGCGATTGTGCGGACGATTGTCTGGAATCTCTGGCAGATGGACGGGATTCGTGGGACGATTCCCTGCGTGTCGGCAGAGCACGAGCCGATGGAGCTGGCACTCTTTGAGCTGCCTGCGGAGGTCGAGGAGTTCAGTCTCTTTCCTGCACACAGAGAGGAAGCACCGCCCGTCCGCATCTATGACTGGCGGCGGCAGAGCGGATTGGAGTATCGTAGGGTGAACACGGGGGGACGAACGATGAAATTTGATTTTGTGATAGGGAATCCGCCGTATCAGGATGGAGATTCTGAAGCCAGTAGAAAACCTCCTGTATATAACTTGTTCATGGATGCGGCATTCAAAATTTCGGATAGAGTAGAACTTATTACCCCTGCGCGTTTCCTTTTTGAAGCAGGGAATACACCTAAAGCATGGAATCGAAAAATGTTGCAAGACCCCCATTTTAAGGTTTTGGTTTATGAATCGGATGCAAGCAAAATATTCCCGAATACTGATATTAAAGGTGGTGTTGCAATAACCTACCGTGATGCGAAAAAACAATTTGGAGAAATCAATGTGTTTTCGTCATACGAAGTTATGAATGCGGTCATCAAAAAGATTTCAGTGATTGAAACAGAAGATAATTTTTTGGATAAATTGATAGCATCGCAAGGACTGTTTAGATTTTCGGAGCAGTTCTTTTTGACATATCCGACAGCATCCAATGAGATGGGAGCAGGAACGGGGAATAAAATTGTTTCCAGTACGATGGAAAAATTATCCTATGCGTTTTTGGATGAGCCGAGTGGAAACGAAAACTACATCAAGATGATTGGACGAATAAGCAATAAACGAGCATACAAATTCATTCAGAGTAAATTTGTTGAATCAAATGCGTTTGTGGATAAATTCAAGTTGTTTATTCCAGAAGCTAACAATAGTGG
>ERZ773056.840-NODE-840-length-16037-cov-5.101051_pt1 | contig 16037 bp, 14 predicted proteins | sample MGYA00580857_ERZ773056 | MGnify/ENA primary metagenome ERZ773056 (study PRJEB29015, sample SAMEA2737996) | human oral metagenome | biome: human oral; feature: human-associated habitat; material: dental | place: China | collected 2114 ... | reverse complement strand
TGGGCATCATTATTGAGGTGCTGGGCAAAAAACGTGTGTTCATGCCGATGACCCGGGTGCGCAGCATTGAGGCGTCTCAGATTATTTCGACGGGCCTGGTGAACCTGCGCCGTTTTGAGCAGCGTAATTCTGAGGTGCTGGTGGTTGGGGAGCTCTTTGACCGCCGGGTGCGGCTGCTTGACGGCAGCGGGGACGCCGTGATTGAGGATGTGGCCATTGAGCAGCGCCGTAACGGCGACTGGGGCATTACGGAGCTGTTTGTCTCGCGCACCGTAAAATCCAGCAGCGGCTGGCGGCGCCGGTCTAAGGAGACGCTGGTGGTGGACTGGGACGAGACGATCCTTTCCACCGACCTTGAGCCGCAGGAGGCGACCACGTTCGTCGCCAACCACGAGAATGCCCGCGCCGCCGACCTTGCGGATGCCATCCACGAGATGAGCGATAAGCGCATGCTTGAGATTGCGCACGAGCTGCAGGATGAGCGGCTGGCGGATGTGCTGCAGGAGCTGCCGGAAGAGGATCAGGTGCAGATTCTTTCGCATCTTGACGACGAGCGTGCCGCGCAGGTGCTTGAAGAGATGGAACCGGATGACGCCGCCGACCTGCTGATTGAGCTGCCGGATGCCCAGCGTGAGAAGCTGCTGGAGCTCATGGAGCCTGACGAGGCGGAGGATGTGCGCCGACTGCTTGAGTACGATGAGGGTACCGCCGGTTCGCTCATGAACCCGGTGCCGATTATTCTCTCCCCCGAGTCGACGGTGGCGGAGGCGCTGGCGCATATTCGGGCTGAGGAGATCCCCCCGGCGATGGCCGCGGCGGTGCTGGTGGCGCGTCCTCCGTTGGAAACCCCCACGGGCAGGTACCTGGGGATGGTGCACATGCAGCAGCTGCTGCGGGTGCCGCCGAGCGAGTCGATTGGGCGCATCCTGGACACGGACACTGAGCCGGTCTCTGACCAGGCCAGCCTTGAGGAATTGGCGCGCGTGCTGGCAACCTACGATTTGACCATTATCCCCATTGTGAACGAATCACACCGGCTGGTGGGGGCGGTGACGATCGACGACGTACTCGATGCGCTGCTGCCTGAGGACTGGCGAACCTTCGACGATGGGACTCCTGTACGAAAGGTAGGACGCCGATTTGTCTGAGCAGAACCACCTGCGTACCGAAGAAAACCCGCGCATTGATAAGGCGCGTATCCTGAAGGATCGGTTGGAGAAAAAATACTCCGAAAGGTATGCCGAGGGCGGCCAAAGCGGGCGGGAGAAGACCCGTTCGCGTGCCGAGTCGCAGCTGAGCACACCTGCTGAGCGTAAGGTGCGGCGGTTCACCTACAGCCCGAACCCGGATGCGTTCGGGCGTATGACCGAGGGGTTTGCCCGGTACATGGGCACACCCCAGTTTCTGCTGTGGATGACTGTTTTCTGTGGCGTGTGGCTGGGGTGGAACACGCTCGCCCCCGAAGAGCTGCAGTTTGACCCGCGAAGCCTCAACTTTACCCTGCTCACCCTGATGCTCTCCCTGCAGGCATCGTACGCCGCTCCCCTGCTGCTGTTGGCGCAGAACCGGCAGGATGACCGCGACCGCGTGGTCGCCTCCGAAGACCGCAAACGCGATCAGCAAAACCTTGAGGAGACACAGTATTTGACGCGCGAGATCGCTTCGCTGCGCATCGCCCTGCGCGAGGTTGCCACCCGCGACTTCGTGCGCAGCGAGCTTCGGGATATTTTAGAAGAGCTGAAATCTATTCAAGAGGAGCAGGAACGCCAAGCCGAACAGCTGCAGGATATTGGCGACGATATCGAAGAACTTGAAGATGCGGACGGGGAAGAAAACACCGAGGCTGACCCCGAAACTGAGAAGCACGCCACCGCTATTGAAGACTCTCCCAACGCCAAGGCACCAACGGCGCATAAAGGCGAACGACCCACATCCTAAAGCATGTTCTGCAACCCGGTTAAGCTCTTAAGCTCGCAGAACACCAGCCTAGACAAATAATGCGCAAACGCGCATGATAGTAGCACCGCAGCCAACCATCTAAGCGGCGGTGCTTTTATCGCCCGGTGCGGCATCGTTACCGCGACGATATATACCCTCTTATGAACGCGCTGAGGAGATACCATGAGTAGCCCTAACGCCACACCGCACGGTCGTTCCCGCGAAAACGAACCGGCGCCCGATAATCCCCTTGAGGATGCGCTCTGGGCGGCGCTCGCGCGCGTGGAAGACCCCGAGCTGCGCCGTCCTATCACCGAACTTGGCATGGTGGAATATGCCCGGGTTCTCGCCGAAGAAGACGACCTGCAGCGGCATTATGCCCAGGTGAAAGTTCTGCTGACCATTGAGGGATGCCCGCTCAAGAACACAATCGACGCCCAAGTGCGCGAGGCGGCTGCTGCCGTCACCGGTATCGACCGCGTGCAGCTTGAGCTTGGTGCCATGAACTCCGAACAGCGCGGCGCCCTCAAATCCCGGCTCAAGCCCGAACGCACCAATCCTTTTACCGTGCCCGGATCACTCACCCGCATCTTCGGGGTGGTTTCGGGTAAAGGAGGCGTAGGGAAATCCTCTATGACTGCCAATCTCGCGGCGGCGTTTGCTTCGCGGGGTCTTGCCGTCGGCATTATCGACGCGGATGTGCACGGCTTCTCGATCCCGGGGCTCATGGGCATTACGGATGCCCCCACCCGACTGGATGACCTCATTATTCCCCCGACCGTAGACGTTCCTGCCTCGGTACGGGGTAAAGACGATACGGGCGGGCAAGAGTCGGCGACTGGCGCATCCGGCGGGTTTGTGAAAGTTATTTCGATTGGCATGTTTCTCAAGGATAATCAGCCCGTGGCCTGGCGCGGGCCGATGCTGCACCGGGCGCTTGAACAGTTCATTCTTGACGTCCACTTTGGCGCGCTCGATGTTCTGTTGCTTGATCTTCCCCCGGGTACGGGCGATATTGCGATCTCAATGGCACAGCTGCTTCCTAATGCCGAGTTGATTCTGGTCTCCACCCCGCAGCATGCGGCGGTGGATGTTGCCGAACGTGCCGGTACCCTCAGCCTGCAGACACAGCAAAAGGTGGTGGGCGTGATCGAGAATATGGCGGCGATGACTCTACCCGACGGTACTGTGTTAGAGATGTTCGGTTCAGGCGGCGGCGAACATCTGGCGACACGTCTGACCGAGGCGCTGGACTATTCGGTGCCGCTGCTCGGTTCGGTTCCTCTTGATGTTGCCCTGCGTACCGGCGGTGATGAGGGTATGCCCGTGGTGTGGGGCTACCCGGAGTCAGCAACTTCTGTAGAAATTAAGAATATTGCTGCACAGCTTTTGCACCGCAAGGATTCCCTGGCGGGCAAGCCGCTGTCGCTAATCGTGTAGAGTTTCTCGGATAGCTCGCAGAAGAGCTCACAAGAATATAAGTATGCTGGGCATCGAGATTCGTATTCTCGATGCCCAGCATACTTATGCGCAACCAAACGCCTCAGGGTTTAGGACAGGAGCGTACCGGGGACCACCCACCCAAACACTCAGAGGGCAAAAGCATTAGGGTATATTCAAGTCCCCCGGACCGTGACTATGCCACAGCCAACCTACCCATATCAGCTGTAAAACAAGCCCGAAGAACACCAAAAGCCAGCGGTACGCCCTTGAGTCTTTTCCGTAGCTCATGAGCACGAGTGCAAGTGGGAAAAGAGGCAACAGAATACGGAATGTTGAGGTTTGCGGAAGCCAGAAGACACCCAGATAAACCATATAGGCAGCACACCAGATCAGCATGACGGGATGCAGCAGAGAGCGGGTGCTACGCGAAAAAATCCAGCAAAAATAGGTGAAGAAGCCTACGGCAACCAGCAGGACAACAGCCCACATGTTCCACTGTGGCAAATAGGTATTCAGGTTGGTAACCCACTGCACCACATAGTACTGCCCGTCATCGACGGTACGCCCGCTCCAGCCTATTTCAGTGGCAAGATAAGCGTCTATTCGCCCGGTTGCAATTGCCGCGTGAAGTGCGTGTCCCAGGGCGAAGACACACACGATCAAGGCGCTGATAAGGTGCAGGGATCGTGCCGCAAACGCGCCCATCAAGGCCTGCCCAGTGCTGAGGGGCGAAGACCCACCAGCCGCGCGGCGAACACGGTATTCAGAGGTCACACAATACAGCCACCATATACCCGCGAGCGCGCCGAGGGGAACGCCGACAGGCCGGGACTGCGTGGCGAGAAACGCCACCGGTATAGCCCAAAGGTACCGATCATATGCCAAAAGTAGGATAAATAGGGCGATCGCGAAAATGGTCAGAGACTCCGCATACCCGGTTCCAAAAATAACCGCTGGCCCGCAAAAACCATAGGCGGCAACCGACCATAGCGCCAGGGAACGATGCGGTGATTCCTGGCTCGCACGAATCTCGAATACTCCGTGCTCGCGCCAGTTGAGGCATCCCACGAAGAGCAGATAGATGACCCATGCGAGGGCAAAGCTCACCACTACGCTGAGCATCACGGTGCTGAGGGCAAAAGGAATACCCGTGGTATCGGCTATGAACCCTGCAATAGTAGGTTGTGCAGGAAGGAAAGCCCACGTATTATGCCCAACAACTCCGTTATCGTATACGGGTAGTTGGATGGGGTATCCGTTCTTGTAAATCCGTTCATACCATTCGGCGTCCCACCACCCTAAATATTCAAGAAGGGTGGGCACATGGCCGTCGCCTATTTTCTGCTGACCGGCAACCTGCTGCATACCGACGATCCAGAAAACGATAAACCCCCATAGGCGGCTGGGTGCCCAAATACTCAGCACCTGAGCCCAGGCCGGTAACGCAGCAAAACGATGCGCCACCCGGTGCAGAGCAGCAGTCGCGGAAGTACCGAGGGAGTCGAAAAAGGAGAAGCCGCCGGTATGTAAGGTAAAACGAGTGGGATTAAAACGTTCTGCCCTGCGCGGGTTTAGCGGCGAAATGGGGTCCCGTGGTTTTTCCGCCTCACCATACGTGGGGCTATCAAGGCTTTCGCTCATCGGCGTATTCTCCTGGGCGGTGCGGTGTCTCGGAAGTTAGGTGATGTTTTTGCTGAAGTTTTATGTTTCTCAAGGCTCTATCTATGTGACTGTCGCTAGAGCTTCGCACATAGTAAATCCCCTGCCGTAGGGCTAGGGGATCTTCCATAGAATCTAAGCCTTGTTTAGGTCGCTTCCGTATCGTAGGGAGCGTAGGCACCGCGCGGCAGCCGGTTTAGATTTGATGCGGCGGGCTTGTTCGCTTCGGAGCGTTCTTTAGCTTCACGTGCCCGTTCTGCATCGTCTTCCGCGAAGGCTTCGCGCACAATAACGCGGGGGTCATACTGACGAGGGTCATATTGGCGCCAGTTGATTTCGTTGAGTGTTGCATCCCCCAGCGTATCTTTAAACTCGTCTCGGGCGTCGAAGGCCATTCGGCGAACTGTTTTGATGAGTTCCTTGATTTGGCGCACGTATTCGGGCATGCGTTCGGGGCCGATCACGAAGAACGTGAGAACGGCTAAGACGACGAACTCAGTGCCACTAATACCAAACACAAGATATAGAGTACCAGCATCTTGAGTGCGACGGGAATTGCCACGAAGGCTTTTATGAGGTGTTTCGCACTGAGCTACACGGTTTTATCGTCTATATGTGATGCGCATCCCGCCGTAAGCTCTCGCCGGGATGCGCCTGGGTATAACGTTCGGTTTAGGGCGGGTAGTCCCCGCCGCCCGGTAGTTGCTTCCAATGCCACAGCCAGCCCACCCAGATAAGCTGCAGAAGGGCCCCGGAACCAATCAGCAGCCACCGGTAGGCGCGCGAAGAGGATATCGCCACGATGGGAAGCATGAGTGGAAAGAGGGGCAGAAGCAGCCGGAAAGTTGAAGACTGTGGGTTGAGGAAAATCAGTAGATAGGCGCCATAACATGCGCACCAGAGGATGATGGGACTTGCGAGAACCCGTTTCACGAGCGGGCTTGCCAGAAAGGCTGCATACCCCACGATCAGGAGCGGGAACAGGAGGATCGTGAAGTACCCGAAGTATGCTATACCCTGAGAAATCCAGGGTGCCACGGGTGCAAGATCGCCCTGGCGCCAGGCGGTTTCGGTGGCGGTGTAAGCATCAATACGACCGGTTATTTGCCAGGCATAGATTGGCCAAATGAGCGCGCAGAAGCAGATGAAAAGGGCACTGCCAAGCTGCGGCAGGCTGCGTAAGAAAACGCTCTCGAACCTTTCTTGGTCTTCGCCACGCTGACGGCGCTGCTGCTGTGCCTTAGCCTCTGTAATCAGGCAGGCGAACCACCATAGCCCGGCGGTGGCACCCAAGGGTACTCCAACCGGGCGGGACAGGCATGCCAGGAGCGCGACGGGCATCATGAGCAGATACTGCTTGCGCATCATCAGCAGTAGAACCCAAACGAGGAATACGAGGTTTAAGGATTCGGCATAGGGCACTTGCAGCACCGGGGCAACCGGCAGAAACGCTACCGCCGCAACCGCCCAGAGCGCCAGATTGTGCCGTGAGGTTTTTACATCCTTCGGGTCTTCGGTGCTCGACGCTGCCTCAGATACCTTTTCGCCATGCGATTGGTCTCGGTAACCCACAATATTCAGACTCGTGGTGAAGAGCAGGTAGATAACCCATGCGGCAGCGAACCCAGCCAAGAGCGCCACTGTAGCCGCTACCGGATAGTAACCGATCCCTGTGATCCGGTTAATACCGCCAGCGATCAGGGGGAATAGCGGGTAAAATGCCCAGGGATTTTGCGCCACCGCTCCAGTGGAATCATAGGGCAGCTTACTCGGGTATCCGGATTGCGCTATCTGCCCGTACCAGCTGGAATCCCAGGTGCTAATGAAGGGAAGGTACCCCAGATGCTGGCCCCAGGGACCAAGCAGCTGTTGGTTGCCAACCACAGAAAAAATAATGAATCCCCAGACGCGGCTGAAAGCGTAAACGAGCATGACTTGCAGCCAAGCGGGAAGTCTTAGAAAGGCATCGCCCATGCGGCGCAAACGCTCCCCCGATGCTATATACAACCATGTGATATCGGCATTGAGGGTGGAGGTTTTTGAGGGGTTTTTATCCTCATCGCGGTCGGATGTGCTGGCAGGTTTAGCCTGTGCCGCCGGTTTGTTCGCTGAGCTCCAGGGAATAGAGGGCACGGTAGTGTGCTGTTTGGGAGTTTTATCAGAGGGATTGTTCATCGGGAATGTTGGGGTAGAACCAGTGATGAGGTCAAGGTGCTTTCGTCGCTTACGGACTCCCGAGGTGCCGTTTTATCCGCGAACACGTCTACTCCATCCCGAGCGATATAGGTCGCTAACTTCTTGCCGGGGTATAGTCGCTGGCTGGTGAGACCAAAAGTTCCCAGCAGGGTGAGGATCAGAACCACCACCGCCAGAAGCGTGATCAGGATGTTCATGGGATACCTTTTCGGTTCATGTTCGGTTCACGGGTCCTATGAGCCCTCAGATACGCCTGCCCTAGGAAACACGACGTTTCTTAAGGCGTACCCAAAATAGCTGCTGATCGCCGTTGCCTGCATACAATAACGCATCCAGCGGGTAAGCGGTGCATCGCGGCTCATAGATTTACTCTATCTGTTCAGTCTAGCCTACCTGCCCGGCTGGCAGAGATATTAAAGTGCGTATTTGTATCGGTGTGGGGTTTATCGGCTAGTCTTCGTCGACTTCGGTATGCAGCCAAAAAAGCAGATCGGTGTAGCAGCGGGTAAGCGCGCTGAAGCTCACGTGCTCGTTGTCGGTGTGAGCGAGGAGCGCATCGCCAGGACCAAAATTCACCGCGGGAATACCGATCTCGCTGAGCCGCGCCACGTCTGTCCACCCGTATTTGGGTTTGGGTTCCTGCCCGACAGCCGCGATGAGTGATGCCGCCAGCGGGGTATCTAATCCGGGCCGCGCCGCCGGAGAAAGGTCTACGAAGTCGAGTTCATAGCCGTCGAAAAGCTCAGTGACGTGTGCTTTTGCCTCATCCAGGGTCTTATTCGGGGCAAACCGGTAGTTAATGTGCAGGGCGGCAGCATCGGGAATAACGTTCCCGGCGACTCCTCCGGAAACCTGCACGGCGTTGAGTCCTTCACGGTACGCAAGCCCTTCAACCTCGTAGGTTTGCGGTTCGTATTCTTCCAGAACACGCAGCGCCCCAGCGAGCTTGTGGATCGCGTTTTCACCCTTCCAGGCACGCCCGGAGTGCGCCGCGAGCCCGGCGGTGCGCAGGTAGAAGCGCATCGTACCGTTGCATCCGCCCTCAATAGTGCCGTCGGTGGGTTCCAAGAGCACACCAAAATCAGCGTCAGTCAGAAGCTCACCGTGGTTGCGAATGAGCCGCGCCATGCCCGAAAGTTCGCTGGCGACTTCCTCATGGTCGTAAAACACATAGGTGAGGTTGTAGTCGGTATCGTGCTCACCCAGTTCTGCCGCCAATTTGAGCTGCACCGCGACGCCGCCCTTCATATCGGTGGCACCGCGCCCGTAGAGAATCCAGTCCCCGTTATCTTCAACGATGCTTGCGGGTACGGTTCCGAGCGATCCCTCAACCGTGGGCAGGGGCACGGTATCCAGGTGACCAGCCAGCAGAATGCGCGTGCGTTCTCCACCGTTGCGGGGGCCAAATTCGGTACGGGCTATCATAGCGTCACCATCACGGGTGAGATGCAGATGCGGATATGCACTGAGAGCCTCATAAACGGCGTCTGCAATAGTTTTTTCTTCCCCGGAGACCGAATAAATATCAAGGAGCGTGCGGGTGAGTTCGGGCATCGAAACGTTCAGATCAAGCGAAGTAGTCATCAAGGGGTCTTCCGTGGTTGCGCAACAGTCTTCGTGTTCAACCCTAGCATTTCAACCCGTGGGAGGCCGCGCGTTTCCCTATACGGCGCCCGATAGCGCATCTATAATGGGGGGCATGTCTGAAAACCTATCTTCCGAATCCCGTTATGCTTCCGGCGTCGCACTGGTGAATGTCGTGGCCGCCGGGAATGAGGCTGGGACCGTACTCGATGCCTGGTTCCCCGCCCCCTCGCTAACACAGACCCCCGACCTTTCTCTCGCCGATGAGCTGGATGCGCTCGTCGCCGACCACCCCGAACGTAACGCCCGTACTGAGGTGCGCACTGCCTCCATCAACCTGGATGAGGCCCCCGAGGACGCGGTCGATGCTTACCTGCGCCTGCACTTACTTTCGCATACGCTGGTACGCCCGAACAGCATCAACCTGGACGGACTGTTCGGCAAACTGGCAAACGTGGCGTGGACGAATCACGGACCGGTGCTCGCCAGCGAGTTTCAGAAACTTGCGCTGGGGCTTCGTAAGCTCGGGCACCTGAGCGTGAGCCATATCGATAAGTTCCCGCGCCTGGTGGATTATGTGGTTCCCGCCGGGGTGCGTGTGGGCGACGGCGACCGCCTGCGTCTGGGTGCGCATCTGAGCCCCGGTACCACGGTCATGCACGAGGGCTTCGTGAATTTCAATGCGGGCACCTTGGGTACGTCGATGGTTGAGGGGCGCATTTCCCAGGGCGTTGTGGTGGGCGACGGCTCCGACGTGGGTGGCGGCGCCTCTACCATGGGGACGCTCTCTGGCGGCGGCACGCAGCGCGTCTCGATTGGTGAACGTTCCCTGCTGGGTGCGGAGTCGGGTATCGGCATCGCGCTCGGCGACGACTGCGTGGTGGAAGCCGGCCTGTATGTGACCGCCGGATCGCGCGTGAGCGTGCTCATTCCGGGCGAGGAACCGCGCGTGGTCAAGGCCGCCGAGCTTTCGGGGGTCTCAAACCTACTGTTCCGCCGCAATTCGGTCTCGGGTGCAATCGAGGTTCTGCCGCGTGCTAAGAACACCGTGGAACTCAACGATGCGCTGCACCTGAACTAATGCCGCTCCCCTAAATTTTTCACACGAAAAGTCGCCTATTGGTCTCATATGTTCGACCGGTGGGCGGCTTTTCGGTATAAAAAGTATTCACAAAAGTCACGCGGATCAGGGCTAAGTGGTACAGATGGTTTTCAAACGTGAAATACGCGAAAAACCTCCAGGTCAGCATACCGTTAAGACATACACAACACAGCCTCACAGGCCACGGAAAATCCGGCATGCGCATCGTGGGCGGGCTACTATATTAAGCGACGTTATCACGGGGTGAGCACTCACCCACACACCATGAGGAAGCACGGGCAAAGCCTCGCGCCTTCCGCGAAAGGACAATGATGAAGGTTCTCGTCACCGGTGGCGCCGGTTACATTGGTTCCCACACCGTTCTTGAACTCCTCAATGCCGGACACGAGGTTGTCGTCATGGATAACCTGTCTAATTCCTCCGAAACTTCGCTACAGCGTGTTGCCGAGCTCGCCGGTCGCGCACCCGAGTTCCATAAGGTTGATCTGCTGGATTTTGAGGGTATGAAGAAGCTCTTCCTCGATATCCGCCCAGATGCGGTGATCCACTTCGCGGGGTTGAAGGCCGTGGGTGAATCCGCCGAGAAGCCGCTGTGGTACTACCAGACAAATGTCGCCGGTACCCTGAACCTGCTCTACGCCATGGATGCCGCAGACTGCCGTTCTATCGTGTTTTCATCGTCCGCAACCGTATACGGTGAGCCCGAATCCATGCCGCTCATTGAGAAGCTGAATATGGATGCACAGTCATGCTACGGCCGCACCAAGGAGCATATCGAAGACATGCTCGTAGACTTGGCAGCTTCCGATGACCGCTGGAATATCGCTCTGCTGCGCTACTTCAACCCCGTGGGTGCGCATGAATCCGGGCGTATCGGTGAGGATCCCTCGGGTATTCCCAACAACTTGGTGCCATTTATCGCTCAGGTTGCAGTCGGCCGCCGCGAGCATCTGAACGTGTTCGGCAACGACTACCCCACCGTCGATGGCACCGGTGTGCGCGATTACATTCACGTCGTCGATCTTGCCGATGGTCACCTTAAGGCGCTGGATTACATTAGCGAGCACGGCGGTCTGCACACCTGGAACCTGGGTACCGGGAACGGCTACTCGGTGCTTGAGGTGCTGCATGCCTTCGAGAAAGCCTGCGGTAAAGAGCTACCCTACAAGATCGTGGCACGCCGCCCCGGCGATGTTGCTGTTTCCTATGCCGATCCTTCCTCGGCACTGGCTGATCTGGGGTGGAGCGCATCCCGAGATATTGACACTATGGTGCGCGATCACTGGAACTGGCAGAAAAATAACCCGAACGGGTACGACGCCTAGCCAGCTGCCCCGCTGAGAGGCTCCTAAGCCGGGTACCTTATGCAAACTTATGCATAAGAAACCCGGCTTTTATATTTTTAACTCTACGTAAGTACACCTGAAGTACAATAAAAACAACATACAGTATTGCGTGAGTTTCATATATTTACATGGTATTTATTGCTTTTATATGGCTTCTATTTCGAGTCACCAAAACTATAACTATGCACAGAAGATAAATTTTTCAATAATTTTTACAGAAAACCCGGCAGCTGTTACATACCCGTTACAAACCTGACGTAAGCTAGAATCTCATTCGTTTTATGAAACCCACGTCATAGATGCATCTCACATGAAAGGGTTATCACCGTGACACAGGCATCTGCACCCGCAGAAAAACCACTCGTAGAGCTCAACGAGGTCAATAAATATTACGGCACCAACCACGTGCTCAAGAACATCAATTTAGCGGTCAATAAAGGCGAAGTTATTATCCTTCTCGGCCCTTCCGGTTCCGGCAAATCAACCCTCTGCCGAACCATCAACCGCCTCGAAACTACTTCCTCTGGCTCTATACATATCGACGGAAAAGAACTGCCCAAAGAAGGCCGCGAGCTCGCCAAGCTGCGCGCAGAAGTGGGTATGGTATTCCAGTCCTTCAACCTCTTTGCGCACAAAACCATCCTTGACAACGTGACGCTAGGCCCACGCCGCATCCGCAAACTCTCCAAAGAGCAGGCCGAAGCCGAAGCTATGGAACTTCTCGCCAAGGTCGGGGTAGATTCCCAAGCAGAAAAAATGCCAGCCCAGCTTTCGGGCGGTCAGCAGCAGCGCGTCGCCATCGCCCGCGCCCTGGCCATGGACCCCAAGATCATGCTCTTCGACGAGCCCACCTCCGCCCTCGACCCGGAGATGATCACCGAGGTCCTCGACGTCATCAAGGGCTTGGCTGCGGAGGGGATGACCATGCTCGTGGTCACCCATGAGATGGGCTTCGCCCGCTCTGTGGCCGACCGCGTCGTGTTCATGGACTCCGGCCAGATCGTCGAGTCCGGCGCGCCGTCCGAGTTCTTCGCCGCTCCCACCACTGACCGGGCCCGCGACTTCCTGTCCAAGGTACTGAGCCATTGAGCTGTCATTGATCCGCCATGAGGCCGTTGCTGAGCTCGCTTCGCCGAGCTCGAAGCAGCGAAATGCCCGTGGAGATCTTAAAGATATTGCACTGCGCCTCGATAGGGGCGCGTCCCAGACCTCCGATGTCGACTGATAGACCCGAATCGTCGTGACGAAAGGAACCCCACCATGACGACTCTTTCGCGCCGCGCACTGCTGTCCGCCACCGGTGCCGTCTCCCTGACGGCGATTCTGGCCGCATGTGCCGACACAGGCGCTGATGGGCAGGCCGTCTCAGGCGGCGGGGACGCCGACTACGACACGGTCATCAACTCGGGCCCGGTCGCTGCAGCCAACGTCGTGGCCGCCTCGAGCTGGGCTTCGGCGATCAAGGAGGCCGGTGTTCTCAAGACCGGCGGGACGAAGACCGCGGCGGTCTTCTCCTCGGAGGATGCGACCACCGGCAAGGTCACCGGGTTCGACGCCGCCATCGCCCAGACCCTGGCCCGCTACATCATCGGCGGCGATGATGCCCGTGCGCTGCTGGACATCACACAGGTCACATCGGACACCCGTGAGACCACGCTCGAGAACGGCAGCGTGCAGGCCGTGATCGCCACCTACTCGATCACCCCCGAGCGCGCTCAGAAGATCGATTATGCCGGCCCCTATTACTCCTCCGGTCAGGCAGTGCTCGTACGGGATGACGAGGACAAGATCACCGGCGTGGGCGACCTGGCGGGCGTCAAGGTCGCCGTCCAGTCCGGTTCCTCCTCGGTCACGGCGCTAAATAAAGCGGCCCCCGAGGCTCAGCAGGTTCCGTTCGATGACCAGCCTGCCTGCCTCAATGGGCTCAAGACCAAGCAAGTCGATGCCTACGTTGTTGACTACACCCTTCTGCTCAGTGCGCTCCAGTCCAATGAGGGCCTCAAGATTGTGGGGGACCCCTTCACGGAGGACCCCTACGGCATCGGCCTGCCCCATAAGTCGGACGCCAAGGCCTTCGTCGATACGTTCCTCCAGACGATCTACGACGACGGCACCTGGGCATCCATCTGGAAGGCAACCATTGGCGCGGTAGCAGGCGGAGACGCCCCCGAACCGCCCGCTATCGGTTCGGTGCCCGGCTCGGAGACCGATGGCGCCTCGGCGCCTGCGGGTCAGGATGATTCCGGGTCGGGCGACAGCAGTTCCGCCGAGGCATCCGCCTCACCGGCCGCCTGACTCTGCACGCGTCGGGCGCTGCGATCCCCGGCGTCATCGGTACGACAACCTCAGGAGACGGCCATGTCAGTGATTGCGCACAACCTCGGAGCCATCGGGGCCGGTCTGGGGACCACCCTCGTCATCGCCCTACTCGCCTACGCCGGCGCGCTCCTTGCCGGCACGCTCATCGCCGTGTGCCGCGTCAGCCCGATACCGCCCCTGCGGGCTGTGAGCACCGTGTGGGTGACGCTCGCCTGCAATATCCCGACCCTGTGCCTCATGATCCTGCTGGCCTTCGCCGCGCCGCAGGCGGGTGTCCACTTCTCCCTGTTCGCCGCGGCGGTGAGCGCGATCCTCTTCGCCGGTTCCGGGTTCGTGTGCGAGGCGGTCCGCTCGGGCATCAACTCCGTCGCCAAGGGGCAGATCGAGGCGGCCAGAGCTTTGGGAATGCCTTTCGGGCTCATTATCCGCGCGGTCGTGCTCCCCCAGGCCCTGGCTCGCACCGTCCAGCCGCTGGTCAATATCTTCATCTCCTGCCTCATCGGCTCGGCTCTGGCCGCAACCATCGGGGTGCGCGAGCTCACCAGCGTCACCCAGCAGCTCAATTTGCAATCCGGGGAGGCCGTTCTCATGTTCCTGCTGTCGGGTCTGATCTATCTAGCACTGGCTTTCGGCGCGGCGAAGCTCGGCGGTCTGCTTGAACACCGTCTGGCAGATGGACGGGGGGTACGAGCATGAGCGCTGCACCAAGTTCCATCGGCGGTTCCATCGGCGGCACCATCCGCACGTTGAGAAGCGCCCGCCCGGGGCGGGCGACGGACGCTGATCTCCTCTTCGATGCTCCCGGTCCCAGGGGGCGACGGCGCATCACCATCATCTCCGGCATCGTCACTCTTCTGGCGGCGGTGCTGATCGCCGCAGCCCTTTACCAGCTCGCCCGCGAAGACCAGCTCGCCTATCCCAAGTGGCGCTACTTCCTGGGACAGTCGATTGTGATATTCCTGGGTAAGGCGCTGGGCGGAACCTTGGCCGTGACTGCGGTCTCGGCGCTCATCTCCTTCCCCCTGGGCATTCTTCTGGGCTGGGCGAGGCTGGGGGCCGGCCTGGTCGGTCGGACGATCGTGGGGCTGTGGATCGACATGATGCGCGCCGTTCCCATGCTTCTGCTCATCTACTTCTTCCTGCTGGCCGTGCCCCGCTTCGGTCCCACCCTGCCGGCGTTCTGGATGCTCACCATTCCCATCGTCATGTGCATCTCGGCGACGACGGCGGAGGTCTTCCGCTCCGGGGTCCTGGCGCTGGACAAGGGGCAGACCGAGGCGGCTCAGGCCCTCGGGCTGAACCGATGGCGGACCATGCGCTTCATTCTTGCGCCGCAGGCCCTGCGGCTCATGCTGCCGACCCTCGTCACCCAGCTCGTGACGATTCTCAAGGACTCTACGCTGGGCTATGCCGTCTCCTACGCCGAACTCATGTACGCCGGGAAGGTCCTCGTCGCCAGCACTGCGAGCAACTACAACCTGGACATCTACGTGCCCACCTACATCATCATCGCGTTGCTCTACGTGATCATGAACTGGTCCCTGGGCGCGCTGGCTCGCAACATCGAGGCGCGCACCCGCTAATACCCCCGAGATCGGTCGAGTTCCGCATCGAGATCGGTCCGGTTCCGGTTCGAAATCGGTTCAGTTCCGTGCCGAGATCGGTCCGACGGCGCCGCGCCCGGTCGCTAGAACCACGAATCGGGCATTTCTACACGAAACTGGCATTTCGGGATGAGTCGGACGCCGCCCAACTCGCACAGGAATGCCCGCCTCGACGAGCAGGCGGGCAACCCGGGTCCAGTACCCGGCAGGACTCCGAACCACCGGAGCCCCACGTGGTCGTACTCTTCCTCGCGCGGTCGTACGTGAGTCCGCATGGTCGTATTCTGAGTAGGCCCTAAGGTACGACACCGCGGTGAGAAAAGAGGCACGACCGTCCGCGGTATGGAGCATCGGATGCGCGCTCTGGCGCTGTCTCCGGGCCTGGTGCTCGTTGTGCGAGTTGCGGTGCATGAGTGGCAATGCGGTGTGGCCCGGGGCTGTTCCGGAGGTGTGTTTTGACGAGTCCGTGGACGCCGAACTGCTCCCGCAGGCGGAGTGTTGCCGTGGTTGCTCGCCACGAGTCGGAGCGCGGGCGACGCTGCGTCCCGTAAACGTGCAGTGCCGTCATGCTTCTGGGCCGCCCCTGTGCGGGCACCCACCGAGATGGTCCAGGAGATCCAGATGGTCCTCAAGAACGCCGACGTGGCAACGGCGGAGTCTCCGTCTACGACCGCCGCACTGGAATGGCTCGGACTGGAGCGCGGCGACCGATCTCGATGCGGAACTGAACCGATCTCGGCACGGAATACGACCGATCTCGGCGAAAGGGGCCCGGACCGCTCAGCCGTCGGCGCCACCGGGGCCTCCTCGGCCCGGGTCCCCCTGGCCGCCCGGACCCCCCTGTCC
>ERZ773056.838-NODE-838-length-16054-cov-3.133321_pt1 | contig 16054 bp, 12 predicted proteins | sample MGYA00580857_ERZ773056 | MGnify/ENA primary metagenome ERZ773056 (study PRJEB29015, sample SAMEA2737996) | human oral metagenome | biome: human oral; feature: human-associated habitat; material: dental | place: China | collected 2114 ... | reverse complement strand
GTAAGTCCACTCTTGCAAAGATGATATGCGGACTTGAAAAAAGGGTAAAGGGAAGTTTAAACTATAAATCCGGTATTATTATGGCAAAGGATTGGAAAAATCTAAGTTATATGGTAATGCAGGATGTAAATCACCAGTTGTTTACGGAAAGTGTTTTGGATGAAGTTATTTTAAGTATGGAAGAAGATGATGAGATCTCAAAAGAAAATGCTAAGAAAATACTTAAAGAGTTGAATCTGGAGATGTTTTGTGATTTACATCCACTCTCTCTTTCGGGAGGTCAAAAACAGAGAGTGGCAATTGGCAGTGCAATAGCAAGTGATAAGGAAATATTGATTTTTGATGAGCCGACAAGTGGTCTTGACTATGAGCATATGTTGGAAGTTTCTGAAATCATAAAGCATTTAAAAGCTAAGGGAAGAACAAGCTTTATAATAACTCATGATCCCGAGTTTTTAAAAGAATGTTGTGATTATCTGATTTTTTTGGAGAATGGAAAGCTTTTATGGTCAGGTGCATGGACAAAAGAGAACACGGAAAAAGTAAGTAAATTTTTTGAAATATAAGGCTTATAGCAAAAATCTTAGATATACAGGAGATTAAATGGTAAGAGAGATAAAAGAAAATGAATTAAATGATTTACTCCAACTGTATTTACATTTACATGAGAGCAGTTTGCCGGAGATGTCAAAGCATCTTGAGGAGGTCTGGCTTAGCATTATAAAAGATGAGAATTATCATATTATTGTTAAAGAAATAGACAAAAAAATAGTATCCTCCTGTGTCTGTGTTATAATTCCGAATTTAACAAGAAATGCAAGGAGCTATGCATTTATAGAAAATGTGGTTACTCATGCCGATTATCGCGGCAGGGGCTATGCAAGTGAATGTTTAAATTTTGCCGGAGAGATAGCTAAAAAAGAGAATTGCTATAAGATGATGCTTTTAACAGGCTCAAAGGATGAATCTACATTAAACGTTTATAAAAATGCAGGCTATAATTGTGCCGATAAGACAGCATTTATAAAGTGGATTAAATAATATTTATAAAATAAATAAGGGGTATATCGTGGGGAAAAAGAAAACTTAATTCAGATATACCATAATAAAGTCAATGGAGTCTTCAGACTACACCGGCTTTTTTATTATTTATAATATATGCTATGTTAATAATTTGAAATATGCTAAAATATATAAGCCAATTGTTTGAAATTATAATGGACCACTTAAAAAACTAATATACACATTTTATTTGGTGACAATGAAAATGTAATGGTGTGGGTTAGCAAGGTTTTTAATACAGATTTGGACAGAGGATTTTCAGTAATTGATTATTCTTTGAATGAGCTTTATGCAAAAAGAGAGGATTTGGAAAAAATTGAGGAGCTTGGAATTGATTTAAAGCTTGATTTTATTTTAAACCATGCATCAGTACTCTCCAAACAGTTTCAGGATATTATAAAAAACGGTGAGAATTCAAAGTACAGAGATTTTTTCATTGATTGGAACAAGTTTTGGGAAGGATGCGGTGAAATGACCGAAGAAGGCTATATACAGCCTGATAAAGACTATATAAAGGATATGTTCTTTAGAAAACCGGGACTTCCGATACTTATGGTTCGCTTCCCGGACGGAAAGGAAGTTCCTTACTGGAATACCTTTTATCAGGAAGTAAGGTACCCGATTTTGGATGCTGTGGATATCAGAAATATCATAGGAGTACAGTACTGTATTGCAGACGGCATTGCAAATATTTTAAATACAGGTCTTAGTGAGGGCAAATCTCTAGCAAAGATTTTGGAAGAGTCAAATATCTATACAGATAAGCTAAGTGATAATCAAAAGAAAGAGCTTTGTGAGAAATTGGAGTCTGAGAGAAAATATCTCGGGCAGATGGATCTTAATATCCAATCCTCTCTTGTATGGGAATTTTATGATGATACTTTAAAGACATTGGCAAATTATGGTGCCAAGATTGTAAGGCTTGATGCATTTGCCTATGCCCCGAAGGGAGTAGGTGAGAAAAATTTCCTAAATGAGCCTGCTACATGGGATGTGCTTACAAAGGTGAGAGAGTTGGCGGATAAGTATAATGTGAGGTTACTGCCTGAAATCCATGCAAGCTATGAAGAAAAAATCTACGAGAAGATAGCAGATAAAGGCTATATGACTTATGATTTCTTTCTACCCGGACTTATAATAGATGCCTTTGAACGGCAATCAGGCGAGGTTTTAAAAAGATGGGCAAATGAACTTGTAGAAAAGAAGATACAGGTCGTAAATATGCTTGGATGCCATGACGGAATACCTTTACTTGATCTGAAGGGTCTTATAAGTGAAGAAAGGATTCAGTCTGTAATAGATACTGTGGTAAAGCGAGGCGATTTACATGGTCAAAAGAATGTATACTATCAGGTCAATGCGACTTATTACAGTGCGCTTGGAGAAGATGATAGAAGAATGCTTCTTGCAAGAGCCGTTCAAATCTTTATGCCGGGTAAGCCTCAGGTGTGGTATCTGGATTTATTTGCAGGAAAGAACGACCATGAAGCTGTAAAAAGGGCAGGAGCCGGAGGCCATAAGGAAATCAACCGTACAAATCTGACTTTAAAAGATATGGAAGAAGGTTTACAAAGAGAGATAGTACAAAAACAGCTTGAGTTATTAAGTCTTCGTTCTACATCTACTGTATTTTCAAATGACAGTGAGTTTACCATGAAATGTAATGAAAGTAAAATATTTATGGAATGGAAGAATAAAGAGGAAAGAGCGGTACTTAAAGCCGATCTTGCAGACTGTGCTTTTGAGATTTTTGTCGAAAAGAACGGTGAGAAAGTTTATCAATATAAATAAGATTTAGTATAAAAGAGAGTAAAACCGATGGTTAAGGTTTTACTCTTTTTTACAAGCAATATTATAAAAAATAGTTGGAGTGTAATACCGACAGCTCTCTGCCATTGCAAAAGTATGAATATTTATTCTTCAATCTGTGCATCACTTGATTTTCTATAGCATCTTGGAGAGAGTCCGTAAGTCTTTTTAAATGCATCCTTAAAGTAATTGCTGTCATTGAAACCGCAGCTCATTGCTATATCGGTTATTGTAAGCTTTGTAGCGGCAAGTTTGGTAGCCGCCTGCTTTAATCTTACATAGTTCAGATATTCCTTAAATCTCATTCCTGTTGTGATTTTAAATTTTTTGCTGAGATAGGTATAGCTAAGCCCTGCCATATCCGCCACATCTGTCAAGGTAAGAGGCTTATCATAATTGTCTGTGATATACTTTGCCAATGTCAGCATATGTTCGTCAGTGGTATTTATAATAGCCGGTGTATATCTGTTGAATGAGCATAGTCTGATACAGTACAGGAATAATTCTTTTAATAAAAGTCTGAGAGTTTTTGAGCTGTGTTCATCATCAAGTTTATCCTCGGTAAGCATACTTTGCAGATGCTCATTTATTTTACCTTGATAAGCGGAAGGCACATGGAACACCTCCTTACTTGAAAAATAGTTTTTAAAAGTATCATTGGCTTTTATCTTTTGTAAAAGGGCTTCATCTTTAGAGCCAAAAACAGCTTTGATTTCAGGAGTTTTCACTCCGTAAGTAAATGCTACAATTCCTTGGTGATAGCAAGGAAAATATAGAGAGTTTAACTATTTTTCCGGGGCACAATAAAAGTGGAGAAAAAGAAAAATTTGATAAATTTGACATATTCTCTTCACAAATTGTGTCTATAGTGGGACCAACGGGATCCGGAAAGAGTAGATTATTGGCTGATATAGAATGGGCAGCACAAAATGATACCCCTACCGGTCGAACCATATATATTAATGGAAGAAAACCGGATCCGAAGTGGCGATATTCAACAAATAATAAATTAGTTGCACAGCTTTCACAGAATATGAACTTCGTTATGGATCTTACGGCTCGTGAATTTATAACCATGCATGCTGAGAGCAGAATGGTTGAAAATATAGAGTCAATAGTTGAAAAAATATTATATGAAGCGAATAAGCTTGCAGGAGAGAATTTTTCACCTGAAACTGCGGTTACGGCTCTAAGCGGCGGACAGTCCAGAGCGCTTATGATTGCAGATACGGCGGTGTTAAGTTCATCCCCCATAGTTTTGATAGATGAAATAGAAAATGCCGGAATAGACAGAAAAAAGGCTCTCGATCTTCTGATCTCACAGGACAAGATAGTACTTATGGCTACTCATGATCCTCTGTTGGCATTGATGGCGGATAAAAGGATAGTTATCAAAAATGGCGGAATAGACAAGATAATAGAAACAACATCAGAAGAGAAAGAAGTTTTGGTGCGGCTGAATTATATTGATGGAATTATGCAAGAATCTAGAAAAAGACTGCGTGCGGGTATGACGCTTGAAGGAGATATATGCCAGGAAGTTATACAGAATCCCCACTCTTTAGGGGAATGACCGAAGAAGAGATAGAGCTTTGCCTAAAAGAAGCAAAGGCTGATATTTTAGGCTTTAGAAAAGGTGAGATGATTTTTAATCAAGGAGACAGACCGAGATATATTACAATGCTGGTTGAGGGTAGTATTGCGGTAGGTAATGATTCGGTAAACGGAAAAAGAAGCATACTTGGAATGTTTTCAACTCCGGGAGAACTATTCGGCGAGGTTTTCTTATTTTTAAATTATGATGAATATGCAAATTATGCATGTGCGAGTGAACCAAGTAAGATATTGGAGATACCTAAGGAATATCTTACAAGACTTGGAGATAAGCCTTCACCTCTACAAAATAAAATGCTTTCCAATTTGCTCACCATTTTTGCGGAAAGAACATATTATTTGAATAACAGATTACAGGTGCTCTCATGTTCAACATTAAAGCAAAAAATCGCAAGATTTATTTTGCAGAATATGAATGACAGAGACAGAGTTACTTTGAAAATGAGCAGAGAAGAATTTGCCGACTTTTTGAATGCAGCCAGACCTTCGCTATCAAGGGAACTTATGAAAATGCAGGAAGACGGCTTTATAAAGGTAGTAAGAAAGGATTTGATTGTAAAAAATCTTGAAGGACTTAAAAGTCTTTAAAAAAAAACATTGCTCAGTAACTAAAGTTACAGTTTTTGAATTTCCTTTCTGTTATTATACACTCATGCACAGGATGCAAGGAACAAGAAATTAAATCTGTAGATACAGATTGCTCATAGACTGTAAAACAGTCATAGTAAGAGGAGGTATAAAATGGAAAACAAGATGTTTTGTTATCAATGTCAGGAAACGGCCGGCAATACAGGCTGTACACAGGTAGGTGTTTGCGGAAAGAAGCCTGAAGTTGCAAATATGCAGGACTTACTTATTTATGTAAGTAAGGGTATATCGGCAGTTACAACCAGACTTCGTGAAGAGGGTAAGGAAGTAAGTAAGGAAGTAAATCATCTTATTACTTTAAACTTATTCGTCACAATCACAAATGCAAACTTTGACAATGATGCTATTATCGCAAGAATCAAGTCTACATTGGATGTTAAGAAGAGACTTTTAGCTGAAGTTTCACAGCCTGAGTTTTTACCTGAGGCGGCTCGTTGGGAATCATATGATGAGAGCGAGTATCCTGCAAAGGCTGCAACAGTAGGTGTTCTTGCAACAGTTGATGAGGATATCAGAAGCCTTAGAGAACTTATTATATACGGTCTTAAGGGATTGTCAGCATATTCAAAGCATGCAAATGCACTTTTACAGGATGACGGTGAGGTGGATGCATTCTTACAAAGAGCATTGGCTGCAACACTTGATGACAGCTTAAGTGTGGATGATTTGGTAGCACTTACACTTGAGACAGGTAAGTATGGTGTAAACGGAATGGCTTTACTTGATAAGGCTAATACAACAGCTTATGGAAATCCTGAGATTACAACAGTTGATATCGGTGTAGGTACAAATCCGGGAATCCTTATTTCAGGACATGATTTAAGAGACCTTGAGATGCTCTTAAAGCAGACACAGGGAACAGGAGTGGATGTTTATACTCACTCAGAGATGCTTGCAGGACAGTATTATCCTGAGCTTAAGAAGTATTCAAACCTTAAGGGTAATTACGGTAATGCATGGTGGAAGCAGAAAGAAGAGTTTGAGAGCTTTAACGGACCGATCCTTATGACTACAAACTGTATCGTACCGCCTAAGGCAAGTTATATCGACAGACTTTATACAACGGGTTCTGCAGGTTATCCGGGATGTAAGCATATCGCAGGTGATATCGGTGAGGAGAAGGATTTCTCAGAGATTATCGAGCAGGCTAAGAAATGTGCTCCTCCGACAGAGATTGAGAGCGGAAATATCGTGGGCGGTTTTGCACATGCACAGGTTCTTGCACTTGCAGATAAGGTAGTAGACGCTGTTAAATCAGGTGCTATCTCAAAGTTTGTTGTAATGGCAGGTTGTGACGGTCGTTCAAAGGCAAGAAACTATTATACAGATTTTGCCAAGGCTCTTCCAAAGGATGCAATCATCCTTACAGCAGGATGTGCTAAATATAAGTACAATAAGCTTGACCTTGGAGATATCGGAGGCATTCCGAGAGTTCTTGATGCAGGTCAGTGTAATGACTCTTACTCATTGGCAGTTATCGCGCTTAAGCTTAAGGAAGTATTTGGACTTGAAGATATCAATGATCTTCCACTTGAGTTTAATATTGCATGGTATGAGCAGAAGGCTGTTATCGTTTTACTCTCATTATTATACTTAGGTGTAAAGAATATTCACCTCGGACCTACACTTCCGGGATTCCTTTCACCAAATGTAGCTAAGGTATTGGTTGAGAACTTCGGTATTGCAGGTATCGGAACAGTTGAGGATGATATCGAGCTTTTCTTCGGAAAGGTTGAGAAGGAAGTTGCTGACGGAAAGTACAGACCTGATATGCTTATCGGAGAAGTGCTTTCAGAGAATCCTGCAGCTGCAAATGTGCTTATGGACATCGGTATGCACTGCCTCGGATGCCCATCATCACAGATGGAGTCACTTGCAGAGGCTGCCATGGTTCACGGACTTGATGTAAGCGAGCTTATCGACAGATTAAATCAGTTGGGATAATTTAATATATAAAAAAGGCTCCCGGATCACAAAAGATCCGGGAGTTTTTTACATGAGAGATAGAATTCACACTATATGCATAACCGCTCTATCAACCATTTGGATAATTCTTCATATCTTATTTTTAGATGCTCGTGGTGTGCATAATCATCAAATATAGATGTTACATCATTCAGTTTTTTACTTAGTATAGAATGAACCTTTGCACAGAGCACAGGAGAATCTGATAAAATATTATTATGTTTACTCCCTTCAGTTTTTCCGTTTTGCAAATAGACTGATGCATCCATGTTTTTAAAACTTGTATCAAGGCAAAACCGTACAAATCCGGGATACCAGAAAGAACCACAGATAGAAAAAATTATATTCGGAACCAAGGTGGTAGACATACTGTAGATAGCTGCCAGGCCGCCAAGAGAATATCCTCCATATGCTATTTTATCAGTATCAATACTATACTTTGATAAAAGCTCAGGTAGAGTGGAATTAAATAATATTTTATGATATTCATCTGCCATTCCACCAAAATCAGGCATACCGGGTTTTATATTTTCGGCTTTCCAAGGGGTAAAATCATCGATTCTCTTATCGGAGATTAATCCGATAATTATTGCTTTTTCTTTTAATAACTCCAAATAATAAATTTCTCCGTCATTTAAAAGTATAAGAGGATATTTTTTATTTGGTCTATATTCCTTTGGCAGAGATACTTTGGTTATAAACATTTTATTTATTCAGAAATGTATTGATATCCGCCAATGCATTGATTGTTGAGGTGCCGTAGTCCATAAATTCATCATATGAAATAGTCATGATTTTATTATTGGATATTGCAGGAACATCAGCCAGTACGGTATTATTTTTCATTAACTCGACAGCATTTGCATCAAGAACCTTATTACGGTCGCTGGTAACATAAATGATTAACTCAGGTTCCATTGTGACAAGATTTTCAAGTGTTAAATCGGAAGTACCTGTAGCAATATTTGTATAACCTAGGGTATTAAGTATGCTTTCCTGTAATGCGGATTTGTAGGCACCGAAAGTTTCATCGTTATATGCACACATAATAAGTGCATTTTTTAAATCACTGCCGTTATTTGAATTGCTTGAAATAACACTGTCAACTTTGCTTTTTAATTCATCGGCATATTTATTTGCTTTATCCTGAATATTAAAAATTATTCCGATATTTCTTACATCCTCTATAACATTTTCAAGACTTTGTTTCATAGTGGATACGGAAGCTTTTTGAGTATATACAGGTATGGAATTTTGATTCCAGGAATCAATACTGCCGAGGGATTTGTCTGAAAACATCATATTTCTGCCTATAATGATATCAGGATTATTTGAAAGAACCACCTCCTTGGATACACTTTTCTTATCTCCGATATGCGGTATTTTTGATATTGCCAAGGCATATTCACCGGTAACTTCATTATCAGGATCCAGCATGCCTACTATCTTATCCTGTAAACCTAAGTCAATAAGAAGTTCTGTGGATGAAAGATTATTTGTTATTATGCGTTCAGGAGCTTTCTCAAATACCTGAGTAATTTCATTTCCGTCTGCATCATAGGTCTGAATACTTACCGGATAAACAGTTTCTGCCGCATTGACAGTATTTTTGCTGTCATTTGCAACAGTAGCATCAGTTTCTGCTACTGCCACTGTTGTTTCTATTGCAGTGCTGTTTGTAGAGTTGTTTCCTGCGGCACATCCTGCCAGTGTAAGTGAAATACATGCGGTTAAAGTATAATTTAAAATCTTATTCATATTTTTCCTTTCATATTAAATATATTCTATCATAGCTTGATTATCATTCGACCATGATATTTTGCAATTAATTTCGTATATATCTTTCATAGATTTTTCTGTAATCGTTGTTCTTGGTTCACCCTCGTATTTGACCTCACCTCCTTTCATAAGATATATATAGTCTGAAAATTTACCTGCCAATTGAATATCATGCAGTACTGCAAGTACATTTATATTTAAATTTTTTATAATTTGAAGAATTTCAATTTTATACCTGATATCCAGGTGGTTGGTAGGCTCATCAAGAAGAAGTAAAGAAGGCTTTTGCGCAATAGCACGTGCAAGCGCAACACGCTGTTTTTCGCCTCCTGATAATGAAAGATAGGAACGCTCCGCTTTATCAATCATTCCAACCTTTTGTAATGCATCTTCCACAATATCATAGTCGGATTGTTTTTCAGAGCGCATAAAGCCAAGGTGCGGTGTCCTGCCAAGCATAACCATATCTTTTACATTACAATCAAAATTTATTTCATTAAACTGTGCAACTACTGCCAATTCTTTGGCAGATGCCTTAAGACTGATATGTTCTATATTATTTCCGTTTAATAAAATTGTACCGGATGAAGGTTTTAAAACTCTGTATATTGTTTTTAATAAAGTAGTTTTACCACATCCGTTCGGTCCGAGTATTGTAAAAAATTTATTTCCTCTGATATTTACAGAGGCGTTATTTAGTATCAGCTTATTCTTGATTGAATAGCATATATTGTTGCAAATTAAATCCATTTATTTCTGACCGCCTTTCTGATTTTTTATTACAATATAAATAAAGAAAGGTCCACCTACCAGCGATGTAAAGATTCCTATAGGAAGCTCTGCCTTATCTATTAAGCATCTTGCAAGGATATCCGACCATAGTATAAATAAGCTCCCAAGAATTGAAGAGATTGTAATTATTTTTTTATGCTCTGTGCCTACAAGAATACGGGAAATATGCGGGGTAATTAATCCGACAAAGCCTATTATTCCACATTTTGCTACCAGTATGCCTGTTATCATAGATATAAATATCATATAGATAAATCTGTAGATATATAAATTTATCCCCAGAGTAATGGCAACATCATCTCCCATAAGCATTGTATTGAGTATGCGATGCTGGGATAAGAAAAATATAAATGAACCGAATATAATAAACATAGGCAAGGCTATATCTGACCATGAAGCACTTGCAATGGAGCCCATAGTCCAGAATTTAATAGTCATCATACTGTCAGAATTTGCACCTATTGAAATAATAAAATTGGAAAATGCACTGAACAGGGCATTGACAACGGCACCTGATAATATCAAGCTTGTAGTTGTGAACTTTTTTCCAATAGAGGCAATAAAAAGAACTACAACAGTTGAAATAACAGAACCGAAAAAAGCGCCTATGCCTGTCAAAGACTTTAAGCCAAGTATAATAAAAAAAGTTGCACCGAAAGTTGCACCTGCAGAAATACCGAGTATATATGGCTCTGAAATAGGATTGTTTACAGTAGTTTGCATTACAGAGCCGCAAATTGCCAATCCGGCGCCTACTATAATGCCCATAATCACCCTGGGGACTCTCATATTCCAAACAATTGCAATAATTGAGCCGGATAAATTGCTTATATTTACATTGCCTGATATATTTGAAATTAATATATTAAAGGTATCCTTTAAGCTTATTTGTACAGCCCCGAGGGATACAGATATAAACGCTGAGAATATAAGGGATACACTCAGTGCCGTAAGTAATACGGCAAATTTAAAATTGTTTTTAGTTTTTAACATAAATACATTTGTTTAGACCTTTCATATAATATAATTGCCAACACAGCTATCAGGTTAGCAAGACCTAATACATAGATTATAATTAAATTTTGTGAGATTTGAATATAGAATAATATAAAGATATGGACTATTATTAAAAATATAATCCATAAGAAAGGAGACTGCTGTGAAGGATAAAGATTTTTTAGTGGATTGCCAAAGGGAGTATAGCAGCAGGAAATATCTTATTACAGGAATTTCAATGCAAGAAAAACAAAAGGGGAAGCATATTTCATATGACACCACCCATAGTGCTTTTATATACACAATCGGAGGAGAAGCACTGATACATTTCAATGACCAAATATTTCATGCTACAGCGGATGTGGTGATTCATGGGGCAAAAAATCAGAAAGTTTCCTTTGATGTAATTTCCAAAGAATCCTTTATACATTTAAATGTATACTATGATCCCGAAGTTCCCTGGTATGGATACAGTGATATTATGAATTCGGTATATAAAATTTCAAATTTCGGGCAGGATATTTCGGAACAACTGTTGTCTAAGCTGAAAGCAAGTGTGGAAAGATCAAGTTTTGATGATCAATTGCATAATAATATAATAGCTAAACAACTTATACTCAGCTCTTTTGGGTATTCTATGATAAACAGAGAGATTTTACAGATTGAAAATGCTGTAGAACTTATGGAAAAAAACTATAATCACAGCTTAAAGCTTGAAGATTTGGCAGGTGTAGCAAAGATGAATAAATCACATTTTTCATATACTTTTAACAAGATATATAATATAAGGCCTATTGACTATTTGATCAGGTTGCGTCTTAGAAAGGCTGTAAATCTTTTGCTGACAGGAATGTCGGTTACGGATACCGCTATCAGTGTAGGGTATCAGGATCCATTATATTTCAGCAGATTATATAAAAAATATTTTGGTATTCCGCCAAGTCAAACCTTAAAAAATAGTAAAGAAAATGCTCTATTATCGAATACATAAATAATAAAGACATTTATTTATTTTAGGTTTTATGATATAATATCTACAATACATTGTTGAAAATGTGAATAAAATCAAGGGATTTGTTCTTAAGAAAAAGTATATAACTAAAAATTTTTTTGGTTAAAACGGTATTCACAAAAATTTTAAAACAAGTTAATACGGTAAGTTTTATTAAGCCTAAATAAGACTTACTAATTATTATGTATGCCTTGATTCTGCTAATAGAGAATCAGAACGTATTTATCGGCATATAAAAATATCATGGAGGAATTTTGATGTACAGTTTTACAGTAAACGGGAAAGTGGTTGAAACTGAAAAAGAAGTGTCACTGTTAAGATTTTTGCGTGACGATTTAAAGCTCAAATCTATAAAGGACGGATGTAGTCAGGGTGCATGCGGTACTTGTACGATTATAATCGACGGCAAGGCAACAAGAGCATGTGTTATGACCACCAAAAGAGCTGAAGGTATGAATATAGTTTCAGTTGAAGGATTAAGTGATTTTGAAAAAGAGGCATTTGTATATGCATTCGGTTCAAAGGGTGCTGTACAGTGTGGATTCTGTATTCCGGGTATGGTAATGTCAGGTAAAGCTCTTATTGACAGAAACCCGAATCCTACAGAGGATGATATCAAAGAAGCCATAAAGGGAAATATCTGTAGATGTACAGGATACAAAAAGATCATTGAGGCGATTGAACTTGTGGCTCAGATAATGAGAGGCGATAAGAAGATTGATGAAGAACTTGAAAAAGGTGATGACTTCGGTGTAGGTTCAAATGCTTTCAGAATTGATGTAAGAGACAAGGTTCTTGGTATAGGTGAGTATGTTGATGATATGGAACTTGAGAATATGCTCCATGTTTCAGCAGTAAGAACAAAATATCCAAGAGCAAGAGTACTTGATATTGATGCTTCAGAGGCACTGGCGCTTGAAGGTGTCGTTGCGGTATTGACAGCAGAAGATGTTCCAAACAATAAGGTGGGACATATTCAGCAGGACTGGGATGTAATGATTGCCAAGGGTGATATAACAAGATGTATGGGTGATGCTATTTGCCTGGTAGTAGCTGAGAGCGAGGAAATACTTAAAAAAGCAAAGACTCTCGTAAAGGTTGAATATGAAGTTTTAGATCCTGTAAGAAATATACAGGAAGCAATGGCTGAGGATGCACCTAAGGTTCATCCAAACGGCAATCTGTGTCAATCACGTCATGTTACAAGAGGTGATGCAAAGACTGCTATTGCCAATTCAAAATATACAGTTACAGAGACTTTTGATACACCTTTCACGGAGCATGCATTCCTCGAGCCTGAGTGTGCAATAGCAATGCCTTATAAGGATGGTGTAAAAATTTTCAGTACAGACCAGAGTATATATGATACCAGAAAAGAAGTTGCTATAATGTTCGGTTGGGATCTTGAGAAGGTAGTTGTAGAAAATAAGTATGTAGGTGGCGGATTCGGTGGAAAAGAAGATGTTTCAACTCAGCACATAGCCGCACTCTGTGCATATAAGCTTGGTAGAACTGTAAAGGCTAAGTTCTCAAGAGATGAATCACTTGCATTCCATCCAAAGCGTCATGCAATGCATGGTACATTTACTCTCGGATGTGATGAAAACGGTATATTTACAGGACTTGATTGTGATATCTATTTTGATACAGGTGCATATGCATCTCTTTGCGGACCTGTACTTGAGCGTGCTTGTACTCACTCTGTAGGACCATACTGCTATCAAAATACCGATATAAGAGGATATGGATATTATACAAACAATCCACCTGCAGGAGCATTTAGAGGATTCGGTGTATGTCAAAGTGAGTTTGCGCTTGAATCAATCATTGATTTGCTTGCAGAGAAGGTAGGCATATCACCTTGGGAAATCAGATACAGAAATGCTATAGAGCCGGGCAAGGTATTGCCTAACGGTCAGATTGCAGACTGTTCAACAGCTCTTAAAGAGACTTTGGAGGCTGTAAAGGAAGCTTATGATGCAAACTATCCAAATGTAGGTTTGGCTTGTGCTATGAAGAATGCCGGTGTAGGTGTAGGTCTTCCTGATAAGGGGCGTGCAAAGCTTGTTGTAAATAACGGAATTATAGAAATATATTGCGGTGCTTCAGATATAGGTCAGGGTTGTGCTACAGTATTTGTGCAGATGGCAGCTGAGACTTTGAACCTTCCTAAGTCAAAGTTCGTAAATATGGGTTGTAACTCAGAACTTGCTCCGGATTCAGGAACAACTTCAGGTTCAAGACAGACACTTATAAGTGGTGAGGCTATCAGACTTGTTTCACTTGAGCTTAAGAAGGAGCTTGATGAAGTGGGAGGAGATTTGGATAAGCTTAACGGCAGAAGTTACTTTGCCGAGTACTTTGAGCCTACAGATAAGCTCGGTGCAGATGTTCCGTTCCCTAAGTCACATATTGCATACGGATATGCAACACATCTTGTAATTCTTAATGATGACGGCAAGGTTAAGACAGTTTATGCCGCTCATGACTCAGGTAAGGTTGTTAATCCTATTGCAATACAAGGTCAGATAGAGGGTGGAGTGCTTATGTCACTCGGATACGCTCTTACCGAGGACTTTAAGCTTCAGGATTGTGTGGTTAAATCAAAGTATGGTACTCTTGGACTTATGAGAGCTACAGATATACCTGAGATTCATGCAATATATGTTGAAAAAGATGAGTTACTCGGAGTAGCTTACGGATCAAAGGGTATCGGTGAGATTGCAACAATTCCTACCGCTCCTGCCGTACAAAATGCGTACTATAAGAGAGACGGTAAGTTAAGACCGAAATTACCTATGGATGATACATTATATACAAATAAAAAGAAAAAATAAATGAATTTTATAAAAAATGTCGGATTGGATTTTCCAATCCGGCATTTTTTGTGTGCCCGGAGGTATATTTTTAAAGCCGGATAAGCACTTGTACAGCGGTTGGACTATAAATTTGGGGCAAACATCAGCAAGTATATTAAAATAAAATATCAAAAAGATAATCAACATGTGTTGAAAAAAATCAAAACTTGTACTAGAATACTGAAATAATCATCATATGTCTAAACCTATATGATTTACAAAAGTGTATAGCTTTTTGATGATGGGAGTGACCACAGAGGTCACAAATGTTATTTTATGTGATAGGAGAGAGAAAGATGTTTGAAAAGATTGCTTCATTTATTGTAAATAAAAGAAAAGCTTTTCTGGTATTTTTTATTCTTACTGCAGTATTTGGGATATTTACTTCGTCATGGGTGAAGGTAAGCGATAAATTATCGGACTATCTGCCTCAGACTTCCGAGACAAAGCAGGGACTTGATATTATGGAGGAAAGCTTTACAACTTTCGGAACTGCAAAGGTTATGATTTACAATGTGGATTATAATAAAGCTTTTGAAGTTTCAAAAGAAATCGCAGATATCAAGGGAGTTGCAAGAGTGGATTTTTATGATAAGTCTGATGAGAACTATGAGAATAAGGATATTGAGGATTATTATAAAAATTTTTCCGCTTTATATACAATAAGCTTTGATGATGTAGAAGATTCAAAAATAGTACAGGAAGCTATAGTTAAGATAAGAGATTTAGTATCAATTTATGATAATGTGGCTTATACAACAATTGATAAAGATGATGCCAAAAATCTGAATGAGGATATGAAGGTCATTTTTGTCCTTGTAATAATTATAATAGTCGGAGTATTACTCTTTACTTCACAAACATATATGGAAATACTGATATTTATGCTGACTTTTGCAATAGCGATAGTGTTAAATATCGGAACCAATTTTATATTCGGAAGGATCTCATTCGTAACAAAGGCTGTAGGTGTAGTATTGCAGCTGGCTCTTGCCATTGATTATGCAATAATACTTTTCCATAGATTTATGGAGGAAAGAAAGGAACATAAGCCTAAACATGCTCTTATAAAAGCACTTGCAAAAGCGATACCTGAGATATCATCAAGCTCACTTACCACAATGGCAGGTATGGTGGCACTTATGACAATGCAGTTTCAGATAGGTATGGATTTGGGGAGAGTATTACTTAAATCAATTATATTCAGTATGCTTGCGGTATTTGCATTTATGCCTGCACTTATAATGATGTTTGAAAAGCAGATTGAAAAGTCTATGCATCAAAACTTCGTACCGAATATAGGAAAGGTCGGAACAGGCATTATAAAGTTAAAAAGGCTTATACTTCCGTTATTTATAGTTATTACAGTGGGTGGAATTATACTTTCAAATAAAACAGGCTATATATTTGATGTAAACTCTATAGAGTCAGATAAAAAGACTGAATATCTTGATGCAAAGGAGAAGATAGAGGAGCAGTTTGGAAGAAGCAATATAATGGCAATAGTTATCCCAAGGAA
>ERZ773056.837-NODE-837-length-16071-cov-9.630869_pt1 | contig 16071 bp, 15 predicted proteins | sample MGYA00580857_ERZ773056 | MGnify/ENA primary metagenome ERZ773056 (study PRJEB29015, sample SAMEA2737996) | human oral metagenome | biome: human oral; feature: human-associated habitat; material: dental | place: China | collected 2114 ... | reverse complement strand
CTTTGTTTCTTAAGTCCGCAGAGTATGCCATGGTTAGACCTTCAAAGTTGAGTATTGTACTATTTTGTTTTTAATTGACTATAAAACCGCGCCGCCGTGTGGCAAAATAGCGTGCCTACACACATCAATTAAGGAAAATCGATGCGCATCGTCAAAGCCGTTTGTTTGAGCCTGGCCGTTTCGGCCCTGGCCGCCTGCGATTCCGAAGCCGACAAAATCGGCAATGCCAGCACCGTATTCCGCGTGCTGGGTAAAAACGACCGTATCGAAATAGAAGGTTTCGATGATGCCGATGTGAAGGGCATTACCTGCTATTTGTCGTATGCGAAAAAGGGCGGCTTGAAAGAGGCGGTGAATTTGGAAGAGGATGCCAGCGATGCATCGGTGTCATGCGTGCAGACCGGCAATGCGATCGAGTTCAACGAACAGGCGGTGGCCAAGCCGCAGCAGGTGTTCAAGCGCAGTGCGAGCTTTGCCTTTAAGAGCCTGCAAATCATGCGGTATTATGATGCCAAGCGCAAAACTTTCGCCTATATGATTTACAGCGATAAAATCATCGACGGTTCGCCGAAAAATTCGCTCAGCGCGATTTCATGTCATGGCGGTGCGCCTGCGGATGAAAAACAGATAGTCGGCCTGCCTAACAAGCAAATCGCAGGTTCCTGCATTATCGACACGGCGGCGAAGAAATAGCAGGCCGTCTGAACAACGGAAGGATAAAGGACGAAACGGCATGTATGAAGAATTGCTGGGTGCGGTGAAATTCGACGAAAAAGGCTTGTTGTGCGCCATCGCGCAAGACAGGAACAGCGGCCGCGTGCTGATGGTGGCATGGATGAATGCCGAGGCGCTGCAAAAAACGGTGGAAACCGGTTTTGCCCATTATTACAGCCGTTCGCGGCAGAAGCAGTGGATGAAGGGCGAGGCGTCGGGGCATGTGCAGAAAGTGTACGAACTGCGGCTCGATTGCGACGGTGACGCGCTGGTGATGCAGATTGAACAGCAGGGCGGGATTGCCTGCCATACGGGGCGGGAAAGCTGCTTCTACCGCGTTTGGCAGGCAGACGGCGGCTGGCAGGCGGTTGATGCGGTGCTGAAGGACGAAAAGGCCATCTACGGCGCAAAACCTTAAAGTTGCAGGCCGTCTGAAACGGGAAGGCGGTTTTCAGACGGCCTCCGTCTGCGGCAATTCATTGGGAGAAGGATGATGGACGACAGGATATTGTCTGAAATTCAAAATGTGATCGATTCGCGCAAGGGCGGCAATCCGGACGAATCATACGTGGCCGGGTTGCTTGCCAAAGGCGGCGACAAAATCTTGAAAAAAGTAATCGAGGAGGCCGGCGAAGTGCTGATGGCCTCGAAAGACGGCGGCGGCGAGCACCTTGTTTACGAAACCGCCGATTTGTGGTTTCACTGCATGGTGCTGCTGGCGCATCACGGCTTGCGGGCGGAAGACGTGGTTCGTGAGCTGGCGCGGCGGCAAGGTTTGTCGGGGCTGGCGGAAAAGGCCGCGCGCCCTCAGGGCTGATATCAGGCCGTCTGAAAGGCGCGGACGGTGTTTTTGTATTACAATCCGACCTCTTTGCCCCAAGCGGAAATACCGCAAGGCGGCTTACCGGAGAATTCATGATGACCGACTGCATCTTCTGCAAAATCGCAGACAAACAAATCCCCGCTTCGGTGGTGTACGAAGACGACGAGATGCTCTGCTTCAAAGACATACGCCCCGCCGCGCCCGTCCATCTGCTGCTGATTCCGAAAGAACATTTCGATTCGCTGGCACACGCCGGGCCGCAACACGAGGCCCTGCTGGGCAAAATGATGCTGAAAGTGCCGCAGTTGGCCGCCGAACACGGCCTGCGCAACGGGTTTAAAACCCAAATCAATACCGGCAGCGGCGGCGGTCAGGAAGTGTTCCACCTCCATGTGCATATCATGGGTACGCCGGTCTGAATATCAGGCCGTCTGAAAGCGGGTTTCCGCATTGAATAGATTTAACGTAAGGATTTTAAAATGGGTTTGAGCGGAATTTCTCATTGGCTGATTGTGCTGCTGATTGTAGTGTTGGTGTTCGGTACCAAAAAATTACGCAACATCGGCAAAGATTTGGGCGGCGCGGTGCACGACTTCAAAAAAGGCCTGAATGATGGATCGGAAGAGGCAGATGCCCGCCCGGCCGAGAAGCAGGCCGAGGCCGACAAAGACGATAAGCAAGCCTAAGCCATGTTCGACCTCGGTTTCAGCGAGATGCTGCTGACCGGCGTTGTTGCGCTCGTGGTGCTGGGGCCGGAGCGGCTGCCGAAGGTGGCGCGTGCGGCCGGATTGTGGCTGGGGCGTTTGCAGCGTTTCGTCAGCGGCGTGAAAAACGAACTCAGCCGCCAAATGGATGCCGAAGGGCTGTCCGAAGTCAAAGAGGATTTTCAGGCGGCCGTCCGTGAAGCGCAGGAAGGTTGGCGTGATGCACGCCATGCATTGCAAAATCAGGCGGAGGGCATAGACCCCGAACTCCCCGCTTGGGAGCGGCTGCCGCCGCAGCGCACGCCGGCCGATTTCGGCATAGGGACGGACGACGGCCTGCACGCTGGCGGGACGCGGTACGATGATGCCGTCCCTTTCCATATGGTTACCCTGCGCCGTCAGGCAATGGGCCGCCGCCGCGATTTGCGCCCGCGTTTTCATCCGAGGCCGCAACTTCGCGTCCGCCGCCAAGGCCGTCTGAAAAGATAGGCGGAGTCGGTCGGCTTCGCTTTCCGATGTTTTTCATATTCCCCATATTTTCGATTTTATAGTGATTAAGCTCCAATCCGGACAGGGCGGTGTAACGCCGTCTTGCTTTAAAGCGGATTCACCGTAATGTCGGCGAGATTGAGATGACAGAGCAAACCCAAACCCTGATTGAACATTTGGTCGAACTGCGCCGGCGTTTGGTGTGGATTATGCTGGTGATGCTGGCCGCTTTTTTTGCCGTCATCCCGTTTGCCCAGCCGCTTTATACGTTTGTCGCCCAGCCGCTGATGGCGTCTCTGCCTCAGGGGACGCAGATGATTGCCACCGATGTGATTGCGCCGTTTTTCGTGCCGATTAAAGTTGCCCTGATGACGGCGTTTTTGGCCACGCTGCCGCATACGCTGTATCAGATTTGGGCTTTCGTCGCACCCGCGTTGTATCAAAACGAAAAACGCCTGATTGTGCCGCTGGTGTTGTCCAGCCTGATTCTGTTTGCCTGCGGCATGGCCTTCGCCTATTTTGCCGTTTTCCCGATTGTGTTCCAGTTTTTAACAAGCGTTACCCCGCAGGGGGTCAGCATGGCGACCGATATCGACAAATATCTGTCGTTTGTGCTGGGTATGTTTGTGGCCTTCGGTGCGACGTTTGAAGTGCCGATTGTCGTGGTGCTGCTGCACAGGATGGGCGTGGTGTCGTTGGCGCAACTGAAAAGTGCGCGGCCTTATGTGATTGTGGGTGCGTTTGTCGTGGCGGCGGTTATCACTCCGCCGGATGTGCTGTCCCAAGTTTTGATGGCTGTCCCGTTGGTTATTTTGTACGAACTCGGTTTGCTGGCGGCAAGATTGTTCAAGCCTGTAACGAGGGATGAGAAAGAAGGGGAATAATCGCTATTCGTTTCGCTTTTATAGTGGATTAAATTTAAATCAGGACAAGGCGACGAAGCCGCAGACAGTACAGATAGTACGGCAAGGCGAGGCAACGCCGTACTGGTTTAAATTTAATCCACTATACATCATTGAAAAATGTTTGTCGGATATAAAAAGGCCGTCTGAAAAGTTTTCAGACGGCCTTTGGTATGTGTGTTTAGAGCGAACGGGCAACTTCGACGATGTCAAAGCATTCGAGCACGTCGCCTTCCATGATGTCGTTGTAGCCTTTAATCATCAGGCCGCATTCGAAGCCCATGCGGACTTCTTTGACGTCGTCTTTATAGCGTTTGAGCGAGGACAGTTCGCCGCTGTGGACAACTACGTTGTTGCGGATGAGGCGGATATGGGAATCGCGTTTGACCACGCCGTCGGTAACCATACAGCCGGCGATGTTGCCGACTTTCGATACGCTGATGACTTGGCGGATTTCCACCGTGCCGGTAACTTGCTCTTTTTCTTCCGGAGACAGCATGCCGCTCATGGCCGCTTTCACATCGTCGATGGCATCATAGATGATGTTGTAGTAGCGGATTTCCACGTCTTCATTTTCGGCCAGTTTGCGGGCGGATGCATCCGCCCGCACGTTGAAGCCGATGATGAACGCACCCGAAGCAATCGCCAAATTGACGTCGCTTTCGGTAATGCCGCCCACGCCGCTGTGCAGGACTTGCACGCGTACTTCGTCGGTAGACAATTTTTGCAGGCTGCCCGCGAGTGCTTCGTAGGAACCCTGTACGTCGGCCTTGATGATGACCGACAGGTTCTGCACTTGGCCTTCGCCCATGTTGCTGAACATGTTTTCCAGCTTGGCGGCCTGTTGTTTGGCTAGGCGCACGTCGCGGAATTTGCCTTGGCGGAAGAGGGCGATTTCGCGTGCTTTTTTCTCGTCGGCCAACACGATGGCGTCTTCGCCGGCATTGGGTACATCCGACAAACCGAGGATTTCCACCGGGATGGACGGACCGGCTTCGGTAATGGCTTTGCCGTTTTCGTCCATCATGGCGCGGATTTTGCCGAAGGCTGTTCCGGCCAGCAGCATGTCGCCTTTTTTCAATGTGCCGCTTTGTACCAGCAACGTGGCTACCGCGCCGCGCCCTTTGTCCAGACGGGCTTCGACGATGATGCCTTTGGCGGGTGCTTCCACCGGTGCAGTCAGTTCCAATACTTCGGCTTCAAGCAAGACGGCTTCGAGCAATGCGTCGATATTGATGCCTTTTTTGGCCGACACATCGATAAACTGTGTAGTGCCGCCCCAATCGTCGGGAATGACTTCGTGTTGGGTCAGCTCTTGACGGATGCGTTCCGGATTGGCGGCTTCCTTATCGATTTTGTTCACTGCAACCACAATCGGCACGCCTGCCGCTTTGGCGTGGGCAATGGCCTCTACGGTTTGCGGCATCACGCCGTCGTCGGCGGCAACCACCAGAATCACGATGTCGGTGGCTTTGGCGCCGCGTGCACGCATGGCGGTAAACGCTTCGTGACCCGGGGTATCCAAGAAGGTAATTACGCCGCGCGGGGTTTGAACGTGATATGCACCGATGTGTTGGGTAATGCCGCCCGCTTCGCCTTGAACCACTTTGGCACGGCGGATGTAGTCGAGCAGCGAGGTTTTACCGTGATCGACGTGGCCCATCACGGTAACGACGGGCGGACGGGGCAGGGCTTCCGCTTCGATGAGCTCCTCACCTTCGTCCAAGAAGGCTTCAGGGTCGTCGGCAGCGGCGGGTTTGCCGATGTGGCCGAGTTCTTCCACCACAATCAGGGCGGTATCTTGGTCTATGGATTGGTTGATGGTTACCATCATGCCCATTTTCATCAGGGCTTTGACCACTTCCACGCCTTTGACGGCCATTTTGTGTGCCAAATCGGCGACAGTGATGGTTTCCGGAACCAAGACTTCGTGAACGACGGGTTCGGTCGGTGCTTGGAAGGCGTGCTGGTTCGGCTCGAGTTTGAGTTTTTTGCCTTTTTTGCCGCCGCGCACGCGCTCTTCATCACCGCTGCCGCGCGCATTGCGGTCGCGTCCGCCTTTGCCGCCTTTGCCTTTGGCATTGCGGCTTTGACCTTCATCATCGTGATGATTGCGGCGTTCGTCTTTTTTACGGCTGCCGCTGCTCGGATTGGGCTCTGATGCCGCAGCATGGGCGGAAGCCGGTTTGTTTGCCGATGCCGACAGGGGTTTTTTCTCGCTCGGTTTGGCGGTGCGCTGTTCGCCGGCTTTGCTTGCACGCGCTTCTTCCGCCGCCTGTTTTTTGGCGGCTTCACGCCGTTCCTGGCGTTCTTGGCGCTCCTGTTTTTCTCTCAACAGCGCAGCCTGGTGTTCGCGGAAGGCTTGGGCGCGGCGTTCTTCTTCGGCACGGCGCTCGGCTTCGGCGGCATTGACGACTTCTACCGGTTGCGGCGGGGTTTTGGCTTTTTTCTCCCGGCCTTTTTTGGCCGGTTTGGTTTCCTGTTCGGTTTTTTCTTCTTTCGGCTCGACCGGTTCGGGTGAGGCCGTCTGAAGGTCCGCTGTTGCCACTTTTTCAGCCTCTTGAGCTTTACGCTGTTCGGCTGCGGCGCGTACTTTGGCTGCTTCGGCTTCCGCCGCCGCTTTGGCCGCCGCGGCTTCGGCTGCGGCAGCAGCTTCTTGCGCCGCTTTTTCCTGCGCGGCTTTGGCGGCAGCGAGTTGTTCGTCGGCGGAAGGGACGACTACTTTCCGGCTGCGTCGGCGTTCGACCGCTACGCCGTCAACCGTGGTTTTTTCGACCTTGGTGCGGTTGATGCGGATGGTGCCGACGGTTTGCGCGCTTAATTGTGCTTTGTCGGCATCGGTTAGCATGTCGCTGCCGCTGTTTTTGTTGATGCCGTGCTTCTTCAGGTGCTCCAGCATCCGCTCCACCGACATTTTCGATTCGGCTGCAAATTGTTCTACTGTGCTGTTACTCATACGACAGCCCCTCCTTATTGTTCGTCTGTTTCAAACCAGTGTGCCCGGGCGGCAAGAATGATTTTTTCTGCTTCGCCGGGTTCTACGCCGGTAATTTCACGCAATTCGTCTATCGACAGTTCTGCCAGACCGTCGCGCGTTGTAATGCCGGCCTGTGCCAGGTCGCGCAGCAGGTCTTCGTCTATACCGTCCAGTGTGCGGAGGTCTTCGGCGATTTCTTCCAGTTTTTCTTCTTGCGCCATCGCCTGGGTGAGGATGGCGTCGCGGGCGCGGTTGCGCAATGTATCGACGGTGGCGGCATCGAAACCGATTTCTTCCAGTTCTTCAGACGGCACATAGGCGATTTCCTCCAATGAGGCAAAGCCTTCCTGTACCAAAACATCGGCCGTTTCTTCATCGACATCCAGGTGTTCGGTGAACAGGCTGCGCAGCGCGGCATCTTCGGCGGCATGACGCTCTTCGGCTTCCGTAATGGTCATGATGTTGAGCTGCCAGCCGGTGAGGTCGGCGGCCAGGCGGACGTTTTGTCCGCCCCGGCCGATGGCCAATGCCAATTGGTCTTCGGCAACGATGACATCGACTGCATGATGGTCCTCATCAATCACAATGCGGCTGACTTCTGCAGGCGACAGTGCGTTGATGACGAATTGCGCCGTATCCGGCGACCACAGTACTACGTCAATGCGTTCGCCGCCGATTTCGTTGGTAACGGCATTGACGCGGCTGCCGCGTACGCCGATACAGGTTCCCTGGGGATCGATGCGCTGGTCGTTGGCTTTGACGGCGATTTTGGCGCGATGGCCGGGATCGCGTGCGGCTTCGCGGATTTCCAGCAGGCCGTCTGCAATTTCCGGTACTTCCTGTTCAAACAGTTTGGCCAGGAATTCGCGCGAGGTGCGGCTGAGGATGACTTGTTTGCGTCCGGATTGGCCGATTTCTTCAACACGCAAAAACAGGGCGCGGATGCGGTCGCCGCTGCGGAAATTTTCGCGCGGAATGGATTGGTCGCGCGGGATGAGCGCGTCCAGTTTGCCCGGAACGAGTTCCACGATGATGCCGTGGCGTTCGACCCTTTTTACTGTTCCGATAACGATGTCTTCCCGGGTGGCGAGGAAGTCGTTCAGTACTTTTTCGCGTTCGGCATCGCGGATGCGTTGCAGGATAATCTGCTTTGCCGTCATTGCGGCTTGGCGGCCGAAGCCTTCGTTTTCGATTTGCTCTTCGTAGTATTCGCCGATTTGGATGGTGGTGCCAGGGATTTCTTCTTGGATTTCCTCAATGGTTTTTTCCACATCGGGATAGGTGTAATCCTCGTCGGCCACAATCAGCCAGCGGCGGAAGGTGCGGTGTTCGCCGGTATTCCGGTCGATTTCGACGCGCACATCCATGTGTTCTCGGCCGGCTTTTTTCTTTGCAGCCGTGGATAGGGCGAATTCCAGTGCGTCAAACACTACGTCGGTGTCTACATTCTTTTCGCTGGCCAATGCTTCGGCCAGTTGCAGCATTTCGCGACTCATGTTTTATCTCCTAAAAATGTTTCCGATTAATCGTGTTATTAAAATTTAAATTCCGGTTTTAAGCGGGCTTTGTCGATATTGTTGATTTCGATGGAGGCGGTTTTGCCGTCGAAAGAGAGTGTAACGATATCGTTTTCACACGCCTCGATACGGCCGATAAAGTTTTTCTGTCCGTCTATCGGTAGGCGGGTTTTGATTTTTGCCTGCTGTCTGGCAAAGCGGACGAAATCTGCCGCTTTTTTCAGCGGGCGGTCGAGGCCCGGACTGGAGATTTCGAGGTTTTTGTAGTCTACGTCTTCCACCATAAACAGGCGGCTGAGGTGGTTGCTGACTGTGGCGCAGTCTTCGACGGTAATTCCGCCTTCCTTGTCAATAAAGACCCGCAAGATGCCTTGTGCCGTCAGCTCGAAATCCACCAGTTCGTAACCCAAACCCGGCAGGGTTTTATCCAATATTTGTTGAATGTCCATTTTTCCTTCCGGAGAAAATAAAAAAATGGCCCGATGGCCATTTCTCAGTTTGACTTGAAAAATTTTGCGGATTATATCGTGTTTGCGCAGAAAAGAAAAGCGGTTAAATTTCAGCGGTTTCAGACGGCCTTGATTTTTTTGCGCGGTGGTCGGGTTTCTTGCCGAAACTGTTTGCCGGGCATAAAATCAGGCGCTTTACGAGGCCGTCTGAAAGCATAGTTTCAATATGGTTCAAACAGGCGGCGGAAACGCCATCCCGTAAACGGGAAAGTCAGAATAGAGAGTCCGAACATGAATACCGTCTACAATTTTTCCGCCGGTCCCGCCGTGCTACCGGCTGCCGTATTGCATACTGCGCAACAGGAAATGCTCGATTACAACGGTACCGGCATCCCGGTGATGAGTATGAGCCATCGTTCCGCCGAGTTTCAAAGCATCCTTTATCATGCCGAACAGGATTTGCGCCTGCTTTTAAATGTGCCGGACCATTACAAAATATTGTTCCTGCAAGGGGGGGCGAGTGCGCAATTCAGCCAGGTGGCAATGAACTTCTCCCACGGTTTCAAACGGATAGATTCGGTGGTTACCGGAAATTGGTCGCAAACCGCGCACCGGCAGATGGAAAAATCCACGGCGGCGGAAATCCATTTGGCTGCGCACGGCGGTACGCAATATGATTACTGCGACCTGCCGCCCGTAAGCGAGTGGGATATAAGCAGGGATTCGGCTTTTGTCCATTTTGTCGCCAACGAAACCGTACACGGTCTGCAATACAGGCAGATGCCCAAGCTTTCAGACGGCCTTCCTCCTTTGATATGCGATATGTCTTCCGAAATCTTGTCTCGGCCGATTGATGTCGCCGATTTCGGCGTGATTTATGCGGGTGCGCAAAAAAATCTTGGCCCGGCAGGCGTAACCATCGTCATCATTCGAGAGGATTTGCTGGAACGCTGTTCGGATTCGGTACCGGCGGTGTGGAATTACAAGGCTCATGTTGAAAAGCAAGGTATGTACAACACGCCGGCGACCTATCCGATTTATATTGCGGGATTGGTACTGCGCTGGTTGCAGACTCAGGGCGGCGTTGGGCAAATGGCGTTTATCAACCGCCGCAAGGCCGATATGTTGTACCGTGCGATAGACGGCAGCGGCGGTTTTTACCGAAATGCAATACATCCGGACGCACGTTCGCAGATGAACGTTATCTTCAGCACGGGAGATGCGGGATTGGACGAACGTTTCGCGCAGGAGGCGGCATTGTGCGGATTGCGCCAACTGAAAGGCTATAAAACGTTGGGTGGTATGCGCGCCAGCATTTATAACGCCATGCCGATAGAAGGCGTGTCCGCGCTGGTGGAATTTATGGCCGATTTCCAAAGAAAGAATGGCTAATCGGTTTTTAGGCGGCATGAGGCCGTCTGAACAGGGGCTTTCATAGGAAATAAGGTGGATTCCGTTTGAAACGATTTTAGGGTGAAGTCGCAATCGCTTTCTATACTTGATATTGGACGGCGTGCTTATTTTGGAATACTCCGTTTTGATTATTTGTTGCAAAACGAACAGAAAAGAATATGGCGGAGTGTGGCTAAAAAGAGGCAGATTATTTTTTATAGGTGGCAAAAAATTTGACGGCAGATGGTTTTTTGCTCATAATTTGCTTCGTTAAGTCGCTGGTTGCGGCTTAACTAGTTTCTCCTCTATTTCTCCTTTGTAGACTTGGCACACATTTGAAAGAATGTGTGCATTTTTTTGTGTATAACTCATTTTTGATTGTAATTGAAAAAAATAAAATTCGATTTTGTTTATTTTTCCTTTTTCGTATATTTTTTGATAAGAATAGTGCTGTTATTGCAAAAAAAGAAGAAAGGACTTGACCGGAAATGGGTTCCGCAAGATAATTGTGCCCGTTAAGTGGCTTGCAATAGCGGCTTAACAGTTTCTCCTCTATTTCTCCTTTGTAGACTTGGCACACATTTGAAAAAATGTGTGCATTTTTTTGCCTAAAATTTCAGTGTGCTATAAAAAACTGTTGAGGCAAAGTTTTTGTAATGACTATAAAAATACCGGAGCCATCAAGCGGTTCCGGTATTTTTTGTCTGCTTCACTTGAAGGCTTTCTTTATCTGCTTCGTTTGAGCCCGACAGCCAGAAAAACCGCCGCGAATACGGACAATAGGCCGATGAACGGCAAAGAACCGCCCAAACGCATATAAGGTGTTTCTCCCTGATAGCCTTGAATTTTTTCTTTCAATACGGTTGCCGTATTGGTGGGAGCCATGGCAATGATGCGTCCTTTGTTGTCTACGATGGCGGTCGCGCCGGTATTGGTGGCTCTGGCCATGTAGCGGCCCAGTTCCAATGCGCGCGCTTGCGATTGCTGCAGATGTTGGAACATGGCATTGGAATCGCCGTACCAAGCCAGGTTGCTGGCGTTGGCGAGCAGGGTGGATTGTTTGGCGGAGGCGATTAAATCGTCGCCGAAACCGTCTTCATAACAAATATTGAATGCTACCCGTTGGTTTTTCATGGGAAACGGTTTTTGCGCCTCTCCGCCGTGCAGAATATCGGACAAGGGCATATCCATCATTTGATAGAGCGGGGCGGTTAAGGACGGCAGGGGTTTGTATTCGCCGAAAGGAACCAAGTGGTTTTTGGCGTAAAATGGAATATTGGCCGCTCCTATGCGGTAATCGGTCAGATTGACGACGGCATTTTGATAATTCATACCGTCAGCCGTGTATTGCATGGTGCCGACAGCTAAGGCGCTGCCGTTTTGACGGGCCTGTTCGGCAAATTCTGCAATGATGTGGTCAGGCAGTTCTTGCAGCATCACGGGGAATGCCGTTTCGGGCAGGATGACAATATCGGCGTGTGTGTCGGCGATTTGTCGGAAATAACGATCCAAAGTCGGCAGGACTTGGTCGTTGCGGAATTTTAAGTGTTGTTCGATATTGCCTTGAGCCAGGGCGACGGTGGCGGTTTGTCCTGTGGGTTGGGTGAAATCGGTTTGTTTGGCGATATGGCCGCCGAATAATAATGCCGCAACGGCGCAGGCAAGGGCCAAGCGTTTTTTCAGACGGCCTTTGTTGTCCACCAGTAAAACCAGCCATGCACCGAGTAACGCGGTGGCGAATGTAACCAAATGGATGCCGCCCAAAGGAGCGAAACCGGCCAGTGGGGCGTGGTCGGCAATTTGGGAATAACCCAATGCCCCCCAGCCGAATCCGGTCAGCAAACGTTCGCGGGCAAATTCCGCCAATGTCCAAAAAACCGGCAGTGCGAGGCCGGTATGCAGCCAACGGTTTAAACGGATGCGGCTCCAGAGCCAAATGGCGGTGGCGGGGAACAGTGCCAGATAGGCCGGCAGCAGCATGGTGAGGGGGAGGGCGTAGAGATTGGGCAGGCCGGAAACATCGTGCAGGGCGGTGTGTATCCAATAAAACTGAACGGTGTAGGCAACCAGGCCAAACAGGTAGGCACTGCGGACACGGACGCTAGGGCGGAGTTCCAGCAGGCGGATGAAGGCCGCGAACAACAAAGGCATCAGCCAGAAATGGTAGTAGGGGGCGAAAGTGAGCGGCGTGGCGGCGGCCAGCAGGAGAATCAGCAGCCAATATACGGGCGGGCGGCACCAGAAAGCTTCGAGTTTGGGAAAGATACCGATCATGACGTGTTTAATGGGATTGTTTGGAAAACGGTGCCGCATTGTACAGAAAATTGCCCGGAATGGAGGAGTACGGGGTAACAGCCGATTGCGGGTATCGAACCGTTTTTAGGTAAAGGTAGTAAAGATTCGTATGGTTATGAAAATATTATATCTTTGGCTTGTTGCGCAGGAGTAAATATTATTTATGACAATTAATGCGTTATATGTTTTTAAATATGAACCATTATACTTGTTTGCACAAAATATGCTTAAACGAAATAGACAAGGAATGCAATTAAAGGCAAAATCGAAAAATCTCCTTTCCGACGGCATCTGCCAAGCTGCGAGTGACAGGGAAGACAGATTACACCGCAGCACTCAAATTTTCCGAGACAATAACAATGATGTCGGGAAAGCTGATGGATTACTCATTTTTATTGGATACTTTTAAAGAGGTAAAAATATGCCGCAAATGAAATTGGATGTAACCGGGATGAGCAGCAAGGAAGATTCCCGCAAACTGATTGCACAAGCCGAAGCCGTGCCGAATGTCCGCATGGTGAACGCGAATTTTGAAACCGGTGTGGTAGTGATTACCCACGGTGAAGGTTTGGATGTGGATGCCGTGAAAAAAGCCATTGCCGATGCAGGCTTTAGCGTAGCCTAAGGCAATAACCGATTGAAGGCCGTCTGAAAACAGTTTTTCAGACGGCCTTTTCCTTCTGTTAGAATCCCGCCGTATTACAACCGGCCATTTTGATGATTATGAATTCCCTGCTGAAACAACTCAAACCCTATCCCTTCGCCCGTTTGCGCGAGGCTTTGCAAGGCATCAATCCGCCCGACGGCCTGGTGCCGATTATGTTGCAGATCGGCGAGCCGAAACATCCCACGCCCGCTGTGATTACCGATGCCCTGCAGGCGGCGGGTGCGGAGTTTGCCAAATATCCGCTGACCGCGGGCTTGCCCGAATTGCGCCAAGCATGCGCCCGTTGGCTGGCACGCCGCTATGACGGCCTGCAATTGGATGCGGAAACGGAAATCCTGCCCGTGTTGGGCAGCCGTGAGGCATTGTTTTCCTTCGCCCAAGTGGTACTCGACCCTGTTGCGGACGATACCGGCGTGGTGGTTTGCCCGAATCCGTTTTATCAGATTTACGAAGGTGCCGCCCTTCTGGGTGGCGGCGAAGTCTGCTTTGCCAACAGCAGCCCGCCGCGCCACCTGCCCGACTGGCGTTGCGTTCCCGACGACGTTTGGCCGCGCGTGAAGCTGCTTTTGGTTTGCTCGCCCGACAATCCGAGCGGCAGCGTGATGAATCTTGACGACTGGCGAGAATTGTTTGCGTTGCAAGACCGATTCGGCTTTGTCATCGCTTCAGACGAATGCTATTCCGAAATTTATTTCGACGACCGCAAACCTCTCGGTGCTTTGCAGGCGGCTGAAATGCTGGGGCGCGGCCGCAAAGGGATAGTGATGTTTACCAGTCTGTCGAAACGTTCCAACGTGCCCGGCCTGCGTTCCGGCTTTGTGGCGGGTGATGCCGAACTGCTGCAATCCTTCCTGCTCTACCGCACTTACCACGGCAGCGCGATGAGTGTTCCGGTGCAGCGCGCCAGCATTGCCGCATGGGACGATGAAGCCCATGTGGCGGAAAACCGCCGCCTTTATCAGGCCAAATTCGAGCAGGTGGTGCCTGTGTTGCAGCAGGTGTTCGACGTGAAAATGCCGGATGCTTCGTTTTATATCTGGCTGAAAGTGCCGGACGGGGACGATTTGGCGTTTGCGCAAAAACTATGGCGCGAGGCGGCGATACAGGTGCTGCCGGGACGCTTTTTGGCGCGGGATACGCCGAACGGCAATCCGGGCAAAGGTTATGTGCGCATCGCCCTGGTGGCAGGCGTGGAGGAATGCGTGGAAGGTGCGCGGCGGATGGTTGCGCTATTCCGGCACGCTTGAATATAAGGGTTTGAGGCCGTCTGAAAACCGCCCGGAGCTTCGGGTTGCGTGTTTTCAGACGGCTTTTTGTTGTTTATGGCGGACGGATGTTGCTTTGTCAAATAATGTGTTTATCCGCTTTGATGCATTCATCGAATCCGACAGCAAACGGAGAGGCCGTCTGAAAACGTCGGCTTACGCAAAGCGCAAAACATTTTCAGACGGCCTCTTTAAGCTCAATGCTTATCCGGGTTTGCCGTCCAAGCGCGGACGTGTCAGCCACGGGATGTAACGCCATGCGTACAGCAGCAGCGAGGCGGCGAATAATACGCCCGAACAGCGCAGGCTGTGCAGGTAGGCAGTCGGATGTACGGTCAGCATAACTGCGGCCAGCGTGCGGAAAAACAGAGAGGCAACCATCAGGCAGAAGGCGGTAGGCATCAGTTTCGGCGCGGGGTAGAGCTGGCGGCCGGTGTGGCCGAGGGCGGTTCGGGTCATCATGCTGACGGTCAGCAGGCCGATTCCGCCGACGGCGATGAAGTGCACGCCGGGACTCATCAGTTTCGGTATCCATTGGCCGAAACCCATGATAATTAAGCCCATGGCTGTGGCGGCATAGCCGATGTGCAGCGTCCACAACAGCGGCTCTTTGGCCGTGCCTTTCGCCCACCAGCGCACGGTTTGAACCAGTCCGAGCAGGCCGCAGGCGATGCCGCACAATGCCGCCAACGGCAGGGCGAGGCGCAGCGTCATCAAAGCTGCCATCAGCATCGGTAGTACCAGCGGCGCCATCAACGCCCATTGCGGCGAGGCCGGTTGCGGCGTGCCTAAACGGCGGGATGTGAAGAAGCCGATGATGCGCGAACCGATCAGGCCGATAAAACCGGCCACCATGACCAGTCCGGCAAACAGGTTGTCTTGCAGCGATGCGGTGTTGCCGACCGATAGGCGCGTGTGGAAGACGGCCAGCGTGATGCCCATCAGGATGAGGGCGTATACGGCGATATAGTTACGCTTGCTTTCGGCGGCAAAAACCGACTGGCCCATATAGAAGGCCGCCAGCCAGTAGAAGGCCGTTCCGGCCACGCCGGAAAGCAGGGCCGCATTCGGAATGAAGGCAAACAGGCGCGCCAGCAGCCAGAGGCCGACCAGCAGGGCCAGCCTTTGCCCGCTTACGGGCGGTTTGCCCGTCCAAGTCGCGACGGCAGTCAGCAGGAAGGCGACGACCACGCCGCCCGCGTAGCCCCAAATCATTTCGTGGGCGTGCCAAAGGAATCCGGGCAGCTGCGGCGTGCCTTGATAGCCGAAGCTCCAGAGTAGGACGGAAAGTGCGCCGTAAACGGCGGTCAGTGAATAGAGCGGGCGGAAGGCCATCGCCCAAACGGGATGTTGGAAGAATTTCATTTTTTTTAATGGATTGGGTAGTGGTGGAAAGATGTTTGTGCGGCTGCGGTTTGGTTTTCAGACGGCCTGTTGATGATGGAGGCCGTCTGAAAGTCAGCGGTAACGGACGTTTTCCGCCGCATCGATTTTAATCAGGTTTTGCTCCAGCAGTGCGTCCAAATACTGTTGGGCTTCACTGCCGTGTTGCTGTGTCAGCAGGTGCAGGAGCGCGTTTTTTTTCTTCGGCCGGTTTCTCCTGATTTGCCGCAGGGTGTCGGACAATCCGGGCAGTGCGGTTTCTTCCGTGTGCGGCGGCAGGGTGAGGCCGACGGTGATTTCTATTTCTTCGGCCACGCGTTTGATCAATTCGTTTTCTTCTTCTGCGGAAAGCGGCTGCGGCGGGTTTTCAGACGGCCTCTCGTCGTGATACAGGAAGCTGCGGATTTTTTTGCCCAGTTTGGAACTACCGATAATCTGTGCCGCCGGATATTTTTGCTGCAAACGCTCCAGCTTTTTTTGCAATTTTCCGCGCG
>ERZ773056.831-NODE-831-length-16144-cov-5.058114_pt1 | contig 16144 bp, 13 predicted proteins | sample MGYA00580857_ERZ773056 | MGnify/ENA primary metagenome ERZ773056 (study PRJEB29015, sample SAMEA2737996) | human oral metagenome | biome: human oral; feature: human-associated habitat; material: dental | place: China | collected 2114 ... | reverse complement strand
GTTGAATTCGGTGCGCCCTAAATAAGCTTGATAACCTATTTGGTGAGTATAGCCATCGAAGTTCATAGAGCCATTAGTAGCCCCGTGAGCGAAAAGCGTTTGGTAGCCCAAAGAGCGTGCAATTTCGGGCAAAGAAGAAATTTTGCGCTGTGCATAGCCCGAACGCACCCAAGCGGTTTGAAAAGTAGGCATACCAGCAGTTACTGCCGAAATCCCCTCAATGGAATGAATACTATTTGAGAATATATTGGTGAAGTAATACCCTTGTTGTGCTAAAGAATCTAAGAAAGGGGTATGACTACGGTAGTTGGGTATGTGCGTATGTTGGTTCATCACCCCGAAGTATTCAGCACCCATCCCTTCGAGAATAATCACTACCAGATTGGGTTTTTGGGGTACCTCTCGGTAGTATTGTTTGATAGGCTTGATGTTTTGAGCAATATAAGCATCGGTAGTGAATTTAAATTCCTTAAAACCTTTGTTTTTACCCATCGTACGCAGAATAGTAAAAGGGGTATTGAGCAGTATATTCACTCGGATATAATGCGAGTTCGCTTGCTGGCGGATTTCTAGAATTCAGAGAAAAATTTCCTGAAAAAATTGTGTAAATTTTAGCAATTTTCTTTGATTTTTTAAATAAATGCCCTCATCATTTATAGCTCTTATAAATAAAACAATTTCTCCCTTTATTGGCTTTTTTTCCAATTTTCCAATAATTTCAGAAACATTTCCGCGAATTATTTCTTCATAAATTTTAGTAAGTTCTCTTGTAATTACAATATACCGTTCTCCCAAATATTCCCTTACATCCTTTAAAGTTTTTAAAATTCTGTTGGGAGATTCTAAAATTACAATGGTTCTTTCTTCTTCCTTTAATTTATTAAAAAGTGTTTGTCTTCCTTTTTTCTTTGGTAAAAATCCTTCGTAAGCCATTCTTCGCATATCTAATCCCGAGATGCTCGCTCCCGTAACAATTGACGAAGCTCCAGGTATTCCAATGACTTTTATTCCAGCTTTCAAAACTTCATTTACTAACTCAAAGCCAGGATCTGAAATGCACGGTGTTCCAGCATCTGTTACAAGCGCAATTTCTTTTTGATCTTTTAAAAGATTGATGATATTTGTGATTTGATGAAGTTTATTATGTTCATGGTATTGATACACCGTTTTTTCAATCTCATAGTGGGTAAGAAGCTTTTTTGTAACTCTCGTATCTTCTGCAAAAATATAATCAACTTCTTTTAGAGTTTTTATCGCTCTAAAAGTCATATCTTCTAAATTCCCAATTGGTGTACCAACAACATAAAACATAATATTTCTCCTAATTTTTAATTTTTATTACTATTTTCTCTTTCCTGTTCCATTTATTTTTTTATTCATTTCTTGAATTGCTCTCTTTAACTGAACATCTCCTGCTGAAATAATTTTAGCTGCTTCTTCTTTACCTTTATCTTTTGTTAATATTTCTTCAATTTCTTTTTCTCTATTTTTTCTAGCTTGTTCACCGTCATTTGAATAACCTTTTAAAGCCAATAATTCTTCCATTTTAACCTCTATATCAGGTTCAATACCTTTTTCATGAATATAATTTCCTTTTGGTGTGAAATATTGAGCAATAGTAAGTTTTATTGCATCTTCAGTTCTCAAAGGTATGACTTGTTGCACAATTCCTTTTCCAAATGTTTTTTCTCCAATAATTGTTCCACGTTTGTAATCTTTTATTGCACCTGTTACAATTTCTGAAGCACTTGCACTTCCTTTATTTGTCAGTACAATTAACGGGAAATTACCAAGATTTTTTAAAGTTCTATTATAGTTTCTTTGTTGTCCATTTTTGTATTTCAAGTAAACAATTAAGTCTTCCTTTACAAAAAGCGAAGCTATATCTTGTGCTTCTTGAAGTGATCCTCCTGGATTAGAACGTAAATCCAAAATTAATCCTTTCATTCCTTTAGCCTGTAAATCTTTTATAGCCTTTTCAACTTCTGCTCCAACATGATTTCCAAATTTCAAAAGACTTACATAACCAATATTATTTTCAAGCATTTTGCTTTCTACCATTTCCAATTTAATTTTGGCTCTTGTCAAAGTGAATTTCATTGGATCTTTTTTACCTTCCCTAACTACTTCCACATCAACTTTTGTACCTTCTTTACCCTTCAAAAGTTTTACAGTTTCATTTGCTGTAAGCGGTAAAATATCTTTCCCGTCGACTTTTGTAATTTTATCTTTTATTTTAATTCCAACTTTTTCAGCAGGACTTCCAATAAATGGCGAAACAACTTCAAGAGGTTCTCCTTTTTTCTTACTGATAGTCATTCCAACTCCAACATATTCACCATCCATATCTTCTGAAAAGTCATTAAGATCTGCTTTAGACAAATATTCTGAATAAGGATCCTTCAATCTGCTTACAACTCCTGCAACTGCACCTTCATAAAGATCATTTTTACTTGGAGTAGCTTCCTTTCCAACAAAATTATTTTCAATAATATTTATTACATCTACAATTCTGTTCAATTCTGTTGCATCTTTTGTATACCCAGCACTTGTATCCTTATCATTTCTCGATGTCTTTACTATAGTAGTTGCTGCAAATAAAGGCATACTTACCAATACAAGTCCCAATACTGTCTGTACTATTTTGTTTTTTTTCATTTTTCCTCCTAAAATATACTTAAATAGCTAACTATAAAATTACTATAAATTGCTATTTTGAATTTATGAAAATTTTAATAACATTAAAAACTCCTTATTTCCCTTTGCTCCTCTTATTGGCGAATCTTCCACGCCAATTAATTCATATCCACATTCTTTTGAAAAAGAAATTACTTTTTTTATAGCTTCATCATGATATTCTTCATTTTCCACAACACCATTTCTTCCAATTTTTTCCCTTCCAACTTCAAATTGTGGCTTAACTAACATCACAATTTTCCCATTTTCTGCAAGAAACCTTTCAAAGTACGGAATAACTTTTGTCAATGAAATAAAAGAAACATCAATTACTATAAAATCCACTTTTTTATTATTAATATCTTTTTCCTCGAGATCCTTTATGTGCATTTCCTCCATTGAAAAAACTCTTTCATCATTTCTCAATTTCCAGTCAAGTTGATTTTTACCTACATCCACACTATACACATACTTCGCACCACTTTGCAAAGCACAATCTGTAAATCCTCCAGTAGATGCTCCAATATCAAGTACCAATTTATCCTTAAAATCTAAATTCCAAGTTTTTATAGCCTTTTCCAATTTCAAGCCACCACGGCTGACATATTTCAATTTATTCCTGATACGGATATTTAAATCATCATTGTCCTTAAACATCGTTCCCGCCTTTGTCACAACCTGTTCATTTACAATGACATTACCCGCCATTATTTCCCTTTTTGCTTTTTCCCGTGTTTCCAAAAGCTCCTGTTCTACAAGAATTAAATCCAATCTTTTTTTCATCATTTTCTCTTTCTAAATTTTATAAACAAAAACTGAATAAATCTGAATTTTTCCAAAAAGTTGTAATTTTTAAGTTATCCTTTTAAGTAGTGATACTATATCATAAAACATATCTCTTATTTTTCTATTTATTTTTGATTACTAAAACCATATTTATTATTTTATCCCAAAGTCTATTCAAAAATAAAAAAATAATATTTTATTCCTAACTATATTTCAGATTTATTTATTTTTTACAAATTTATTTATTTTACCACATTTTAAATTATTTTTCAAATTTTCATCCTTTTCTTAATAACAAAAATATAGGATAATTAATACTAATTCTTATAATATATCTCTATGTGAACTACTCCCGCTTTTAGAAGCGGGAGCTTCTTGGGAAGTACCTGCGCTAGCCAAATATATTTACCAAGCTCTTCGGGCAGTCCCTGCCCTGTCTTCTTTTATTTTCTTAATATTTCAACATTGCTTTTCCAATGTTTTTTATATTCAGTGCTGCATTGTAATCTCTATCAATTTCAATTCCACAGCACTCACATTTATAACTTCTTTCTGATAATTTCAGTTCCTCTTTAACATTTCCACATCTACTACAAGTTTTCGATGACGGAAACCATTTATCTATCTTCAAAAATTGTTTCCCTAAAAACATCAGTTTATACTCAAGCATCCTCAAAAATATTCCCCATCCATTATCTCCTACACTTTTTCCAAAATTTAATGCCTGACTCATCCCTCATTTCACGTTTGTTCTTATATTTCTCTACTGCACCATCGCGGCGCATATACAGAAAGACTATCCTCCATGGGTGTTATATGAATATAATATCTTCATCTGTTGTAAGGCAATTACTGCGACAAAACATATAAGTTATACTCCATTAAGATAATTTCCCATCAGCTCAAGGTGATGCATAATAGATAATTTCTTAACTGTACCAAGCCCTGGATAGGACTGATCTTTATAGTGTTGTAAAAAAGATTGAAGTCCTAATGTCATTTTGAGAGATGTCTCTGTGGTGCCATACCAATGATATAATTTTGATACCGCTTCATAGAATTTTCCTGCCGGGTTTTTACTGTCTTCGTTAGAATCCGATACAAAGTGCCGAATGCGAAGGTTATTTTCTCCGTCAAAATAGACAATATGGATTGCTACAGCACGGGGAGCAAATCCTGATTCCAAGTATTCGTTGCCGACAATGGAGAAATCAGAGAATCCGATGAAATTGTCATCTATATAATACAAATGGTCATCTGAAAAAAAGCCATCGGGATCCTTTCCATAGTCTGAATTTCTCGCTTGTTTTTCAAATTTGTCATCAAGTAGGACCTTATGACAGTGTACCTTTTTTCGAAATGTGCTTTCATCTGGAATTAATACATAGCGAGGAGAAAATGAATTGAATTCTTTTTCGTACATACCTAAATAATCGCGGCTTGTATGGATAATCAGAAGACTTTCTTTTTCGATATTTTGTTTCCTTAGAGCATCTAGATATGGTTTCACGTTATGTTGCATGATAAGTGACTTAATGATGATAGGGGGTTGCAATAAATCTAAAAAGCGTGTTTGATATACGTTTTCCGAAGCATCTTCGAAATCAACTGTAAAATTTCCAACCATAGGATTCAGAATAACTGCAATGGATTGATTGTTTTTTGTGAATACATCCAAAGTTTTCACGAGTGTTGATGAGAGTTTTATGGGTTCGATAATAGGGATAATATGTTCGCCGAGACAATTCTTAGCTGCTAATTCCTGCAATGCAAGCAATTCATATTTGCGACCTCGTAGATATGGGAAATACATAATATTATCCTCCATATGTTTGATTGAGAAAATTATTTATAGCTTTCCAGTCGGATTTTAACATTTTAGAAAAATAGATCAATGATTTTAGTTCATATGGAATGTTATTGAAATCTGCCAGTTGGCATTGATTCCATTGAATCCTTTTTTTCAACTGCTCCAACATCAATGCGTATACTGTATTTATTGGGATGTTGGAAAATGACTCCAAGCATGCATCATAGTAAAAAACCTGAGAGGCAATGGGAAGATTTCCATAATATTGGATAATGATGTTTTCGTACTCGTATTTTCGCAAAACCTTGAAGATTGTTGTATAATCTAAGTGGGTGTTGTCTTCTGTAGGTTCCTGGCGAAATTTAATACTTATCGTATTTTTTGATGTAAGGACATAGATGCCCACAGATGTATTTGCAAACAACCGTTTTGCTCGCTCGTATTGACTTTCAGATGTCACAATACATACATAGTTGAAAGCTTTGAAGTAGTCACGTATCTGATGTTCAAGTCTGTCAAATGTGTCCAACTCAGTTTTTATTTCGTAAACAACTGCTTTCCCATTGATCAGGATAAAATCTGCTTTGGATTTAGCAATAGGAATTTGTGATAAGGCAATAGTCGTTTTAAGACTGTGTTTTCCAAGGAGAAGTTTGTTCAATAGCGTGTTTTGATAAAAGTATTCGTTACGGTATGATTTAGACATAAATTTATATATCTCGGTTATCAGCATTGCATTCTCTTTGTTTTCAGCAGAAGGGACACAACGCCGCACTACTGCATCATAGGCAGAACAACTCTCTTTTTTTGTAGTCATTTCCAAGAAAACAGATTGCGTAAAAAAACGATTTAATACATCGTTTTTTGATGGCATAATCCCCCTCCCTCTCTGAAGTATGTAAACTTGTACTTATTGTAACATATCTGAAAGTAAGATTGAACCTCTATTGTGTGTACGACAAAACCTCTTTCTGGCAAAGTTGCATCAGAGAGAGGTTTTGTGGTTTTGGAGCGGTTTTCTCCTATTCTTTTATGCGATACGCCACAGCGTACATCACAGGCAGAACGAGCAATGTCAGAACCGTTGCGACGATCAGACCGCCCGCGATGGCGACAGCCATGGGCCCCCAGAAGATGCTGCGCATAAGGGGGAGCATGCCGAGGATGGCAGCGGCGGCGGTGAGCATGATGGGGCGAAAGCGCAGGATGGCAGAGTCGATGATGGCGTCCAGAGGTTTTTCCCCTGCTTCTTCGTGCTTTTTAATCTGGTCGATGAGGATGACGGAGTTGCGGATGATCATGCCGAATAGGGCGAGGACGCCGAGGTAGGCGACAAAGCCCATGGCAGAGCCAGTGAGCAGCATGGCGAGCACGACACCGATCAGTCCCATTGGGGCGGTGAGGAGGGTCAGCATCATTTTGCCCATGGTGCCGACCTGTATCATGAGCAGGGTCATGATGATGAAGACCATGGCAGGAATGGGCTGCATGAGGTAGCGCATGGAGTCGCCGGCGTCCTCAAGTGCGCCCGCGGCGGTAATGGTTGTGCCGGCGGGGAGTTTTGCACGCAGCTGCTCGGTTGCGTTGTAGATGCGAAGTGCTGCGTCGTTGCCCTCTCCCTCTGTGACTTCAGCCTGTACGGTGATGGTGGGCAGGAGGTTGCGGCGCTTGATGAAGCCATCCTCTGCGGCAAAGGAAAGATGTGCGAGCTGTGCGAGCGGGACATAGCCGCCGTTTGTATAGATGGGTAGCTCACCGAGCCGCTCGATACTGTTGCGGTCTGTGTCTGCAAGGCGCAGTACGATGCCGATGGTGCGGTCGCCGGAGTAAAACTCCGCCGCTTCTGCTCCTGTCAGCTCGGTATAGAGCATTTGCTTGACCGCCTTGGCACTGATCCCGTAACGTTTGAGTTTTTCTTTGTCAAAGTCAATGTGGATGGTCTTGGACTTTTCTGCCCAGTCGAGATGCACATTTGCTGTTGCGGGATCTGCCGCGGCAATGGCGGCGACTTCGCCCGCGACGCGGCGCACCTCGTCGGTCGTCGGGGCGGAGATGCGCATCATGACGGGAAAGTCGGCAGGGGGGCCGGTCTGGATGTACTGCGTCGTGACGCGTGCGCCTGAGAGCTCGCTCAGGCGGGCATCGGCAATCACGGCAGCAAGTTCCTCACGCTCTGCGGTGCCGTTTGCGGTGATAACGAACTGCGCACGGTTTGCCGCATCTGCTTTTGGATCGACGGTGAGGACGAAGCGCGGCGTGGCCTGCCCGATATAGGCAGCGTAGTTTTGAATTTTGTCGCTGTGTGCCGCGAGGATGGCAGAGAGGCGGTCTGCCTCTGCCTGTGTCGCATGGATAGACGCGCCCTGTGGGAGGGTCAGGCTGACGAGCAGTTCTGGGCGCAGGGAGGGCGGGAAAAAGGTCTGTTTGATATGGGGGAAGGCGGCGAGGGCGGCGATAAAGATGAGTGCTGTGCCAATGAGAACGATGGCACGGTGCGTGAGAAAGAGCGTGAGTACGCGGCGAAAGAGTTGGTAGAATGGGCTGTCATAGGGATCGTGTGCAGTGCCGCTCTCAGGTTTTTTTACGCGAATTAAATAGTATCCAAAGAGCGGTGCGATCATCACGGAGACGATCCAACTGAGGACGAGGGCGATGCCGATGACGGGAAAGAGTGCAGCGCAGAATTCGCTTGCCATCCCCTTGGAAAACGCGACGGGGATAAAGCCCGCGCAGGTGATGAGTGTACCTGTGAGCATGGGCTTTGCTGTCTGGGTAAAGGCGTAGCAAGCTGCGTCAAAGCGTTCCATGCCGCGCTCTAACTGGACGCTCATCATCTCGACGGCGATGATGGCATCGTCCACGAGAAGCCCGAGTGCGATGATGAGCGCACCGAGAGAGACTTTGTGCAGGTCGATGCCGAGGAGGTACATACTGGCGAAGGTGCCCGCGAGGACGAGCGGGATGCAGCCTGCAACGACAAGACCTGTGCGGATGCCGAGCGAGAGGAAGCTGACGCCGAGCACGATAATGATGGCGAGGAAAAGCGTCTCGACGAAGTCGTGGATGGAGCTCTGTACGACGGCCGGCTGGTTTGATACCTCGTGCAGCGCGGCGCCGAGCGGGAGATCCTGCTGAATTTTTGCAGTCAGGGCCTTTAGATTCGCGCCGAGCGCGAGGATGTTGCCGCCATCCTCCATCGAGACGGCAATGCCGATGGCAGGCGCACCGTTATACAGCATCTTGGGCGCGGGCGGGTCAATTGTGCGGCGCTCGATGGCGGCAATATCGCCGAGCCGGAACACTTTGCCGTTTGCAGCGATGGGGAGGGCGCGAATATCGTCTATATCGTTAAAAACGCCCGAGGCGCGCAGATGGACTGTGTCGCTTTCGGTCTCAATGCTGCCACTCGTCATCATCGCGTCCTGTCCCTTGAGCGCGTCTGTGATTGCTGTCGGGGGAATACCAAGGGCCGCGAGGCGTGCAAGTGCAATTTCGACATAAACGCGTTCGCTCTGCACACCGATCAGCTCTGCTTTTTGTACGGATTCGACGGAGAGGATGCGGCGGCGTGCATCCTCTGCCATCTGCCGCAGCTCCTCATAGGAGTAGTCTGCGCCTGTGATGGCGTAGACGGAGCCATATACATCGTCAAAGCGGTCGTTGTAGTAGGGCCCATAAACGCCGTCCGGCAGGTCGCGGCGCACGTCCTCACCAAAGTTGCGCACATCGCGCCACGTTGGGCGGATCAGTGCGGCATCTATATCATCACGCAGGCCGACATAGATGATGGTCTGCCCCGGCCGCGTTTCGCTTGTGATCTCTTTCAGCCCCGGGATGTCTTGAAAGCGGCGCTCGAGTTTATCTGTGACCTGCTCCTGCATTTCCTCGGCGGATGCACCTGGCCATGCGGCTGAAATCACCATCTGGCGGATGGTGAATGCTGGGTCTTCCATACGGCCGAGCGATTCGTAGGAAAAGACGCCGCCGACGGCAAAGACGATGATGAAATACCAGACGAGTGCGCGGTGGCGCAGGGAAAGCTCGGTGAGGTTCCTCATTTCGTGCGCACCTTCTCTCCCTCGTGCAGCTGGTGGACGCCTGCTGTTACGACAACGGCGCCGCGCGGCAGCCCATCGACAACGGCATCATTGCCGCGGAATGCTGTGACTGTGACAGGAGTTAGACGCACGGTACTGTCTGCGACAATGTAGACTTCTGTTTCATCTCCCGTTTGATGGAGTGCAGAGAGAGGGATAACGGCGCCCGTCATAGGCCCCCCTGCAAGGTATACGTGTGCTGTCATGCCGAGGGGGAGTTCTGCAGGAGCATCCGTGAGCGTGATGCGTGCCGTGTAGGTATGCGCTGCGGGATCGGGCGCGGGCGAGAGTTCGCGCACATATCCCCCGTAAGATGTACCGTCTGCCCAGAGAGTGACAGCGGCCGGCTGGCCGACGGTGACCTCTTTGAGACGGGTTTCGGGGATGGCGATCTCAATTTCACGTGCGCCCTCCTGTGTCAGTGTCATCACGGTCTGTCCTGCACCTACGACCTGTCCCTCCTCTGCCATGATGTTTGATATGACGCCGTCCGCGCCTGCGACGAGGTTCGTATAGCCGAGTGCGTTGCGGCTCTGCGCATCTTGTGCAGTCGCCTGTCGATAGGCAGCTTCGGCTGCGTCTGCGCTTGCGCGGTACTGATCGAGCATGGCGGCGGGGACGGCCTGCGCTGCATAAAGCTGTTCATAACGTGCGAGGTTTGTGCGTGCGAGCTGGAGCTGGGCGCGTGCGGAGGAGACAGCGGCGCCGGTCACGTTTGTCTGCTGCTGCATATCGCGCGCATCAATCGCCATGAGCACATCACCTGCGTGGACGCGTGCACCTGCGTCTACGTTGCGTGATAAAATTTGACCGCCGACTTGAAAGGCAAGCCGCGTCTCATAGCGGCCGCGCACTGTGCCCGTATAGCCCACCTCTGCTGCCGGTGCCTCAGAGACGGTGATCGTGCGTACGAGGGGGGGCGGCGCTTCCTGCGCGGTCTCACTGCCACAGCCTGTGAGTGCTGCAAGGGCTGCAAGGAGGATGGTGATGGAGGAACGCTGCTGCATAATCAATCTCCTCTCTCAAAAAGTCATAGTAAGCTTACTTGAATTTTACCACTGAATAGGAGAAGTGTCCATAAGGAAGGGATTTGAACGCACACGCATTTTATGGTAGAATAAACTCCGTCAGTACAGAGAAAGGATGTCATGATGGACGAGGAACTGCGGCGCTATGAGAAGATACGCGGCGCGTATCATTCGGTGGGACGCCTCGCGGGTCTATATGATGGGATGATGACGTACTCGACGTGGTCGGGGCGGCTTGTTTCGCGGCTCGTATGGGGACTGGACAGACAAGGTGTGAGCCGCTATGTGGGGCTGGCACTGCGTGCGGCACACGAGGGCTTTGCGGGGCGGCTGCTCGAGGTGCCCGTGGGGACAGGCTGCCTCTCACTGCCGATTTATGCCGAGCTTCCAGATGCCGACATCACCTGCCTGGACTATTCGCCCGCGATGCTCGCGGCGGCCCGCGCACGGGCAGAGGCTCTTTCCGTTCGCAATGTGGCGTTTGTGGAGGGCGATGTCGGACGGCTGGCGTTCGAGGATGATTTCTTTGATGCGGCAGTTTCGATCAATGGCTTTCATGCGTTTCCGGACAAGGAGGCAGCGTGGAGCGAGGTGCATCGCGTGCTGCGCACTGGGGGGCGGCTGACGGGTTCCGTATTCGTTCTTGGCGAGAACATGCGGACGGAGTTTGTTGTGACACAGCTCTACACGCGCATGGGCTTTTTTACGCCGCCGTTTGATACACGCGAGAGTCTTGTGGCCCGGCTCCAAAAGCTCTATCGCGAGGTTCGTGTCGAATGTGTGGAATCGCTGGCATGTTTTTCCTGCGTCAAATGATGTGGGATGATAGAATAAGGAGGAAAATATCTATGAAAATTCGTACTCTCTCACGCGCTCTTTCCGTTGCCCTGCTCGCAGGCGGTGCATTCCTGTTGGCACCTGCATCGGTTCATGCGGAGGAGGCAGCACAGCCTGCGGAACAGGTCACAGCGGCGACGCTCGAGGAGAGCGGCATATTCACCGCACAGGCGGTGGAGACACGCATGAAGCAGATCATCGATCTCTTTGACCGCGGCGATGTTGCCGCGCTGCAATCAGCGGCAACACCCTCGATGCAGACCAGTTTAACGGCGGAGCAGATCAATAATGCCAAGGCGCAGTTTGCGCAGAAATGGGGGGCACGCGTCAGCTTCGGCAAGGCCTATATGACGGCCGTCCGCCAAGGAGATGAGTGGTTTGCGGTCGGCGAGATTGCCGTCGGCTATAAGGCGACGAGTGTTGTCTATCGCATCAGCTTTGACCGCTCGATGCAGGTGGCGGGGTTCTTTATCCGCTGAATCAATCATCATAAATCACAAAGGGCACACATGGCGTTTGTCATGTGTGCCCTTTGTGGTTCTGTGCCATCTTCGCCCGAACAAGAGCAATAAGGCGTATCTTCTCCTCCTTGGACGCAAAGATATGCAGGGGGAGGATGATCGCCTCTGTTGGTGCAGTGAAAAGATAGATGCCCCTTTCGGAGAGGCAGATGTCCGTGATGCTCCGATAGGCGACGGTGTCCTCTGTATGTCTGCTGCGTCTAACGATGTGTATCTCCTCAAAGATCACGGTATGGATGCCGAACATACACACAGCACGCATCTTTTCCATACTGCGCAGCACGTTTTGCATAGCGAGGCGTTCCGAGAAATGACTGTAAATACGGTAGGATACCACGCAGAGGACGGTGGTCAGAATGGTCTGCATGAGCACCGCATCTATTTCCCATGGGGCATCGGTGCAGAGATCTTGGAGAAAAAACAAGATGGGGAGCAGCGGAACCGTCAGCAAGAGAGCGAACGCCATTCGATTTGTCCATTTGAATGACGGGGTACGAAGGATGCGAAAGAGTGCGAAGTGAAGTGCATCCTCCTCTGTAAAATCGAATGTGAACTGGAACAATGCAGCCTCCCGATGATATAAAAATACCGCACCTGCCGTACCCGCAGAGGGGGGCAGATGCGGACAAGGGGCTGTTTATACCGCTGTCATCCGCAGCGGCGCAGTGCTGTTTTATGTGGTCTGCACGCCATAGAGCGTTGTTTCGCCTTCTGTTTGGATATAGAGGGTCGTGCCGGCCGGGAGATCGACGTTTTTGCCGCGGACAAATGCACCTGCGACAATACCGATGGGCCCGAGGACAGCCATGCCGGCGAGCGAGGCACCTGCTGCCATGGCGAGGTGTTCCATCTCTTTTTTTGCCTCATCGCCGATATAGGTCGTCACATAGGTGCCGTCGAGTGCCTTGGTGCTTCTAAAGTCGATTTCGACATGAGCGCTGCGGCCAAAATTGCGTGCCTGCCGCACCTTCGTGACTTCGCCCTCGCCGCGTGCACCCTTTGAGAAAACGAGGACACCGCCGACAAAGACGTCGTCTGCCACTTGGTACTCGATGATGTCGCCGACTTTGAGATCCTTTGCGTTGACAGGACTGACGAGCGCGACCTTAATGAGGGTATTTGCGGGCACGGTGGTGGAAACGACGGGGATGTTCTTCGTGCCAAAAGAAGCGGTGCCGAGTGCAGCGATCCTTTTTTTGAAGGTGCCCTCGCCGGTCTTGCCGAGGAGTGACATCTCCATCTCGCTGATGCGCTCCTGTACGGCGCGCATGCTTGTCTCGTGCCCGATGTTCCACTCAATGGCATTGAGGTTCATCAGCACAGAGGGGGTGGTGCTGTTCGTATACACTTCTTTGTAGATGGCGTCAATGCGTGCCGTGAGGCTGCCTGCGCGGTGCGTACCGTCATAGTCGCGTTCGAGGCGGTTGATGCGGTCGATGAGTGCGCCGGTCTGTTCTTTTCCGTAGGTGTCCTGTTCGATGAGTGCAAGTTTGGACTGCACATCATTTGGCGTTTCTGCTGCGTATGCCGATCCGAATGATGTGAGCAGGAGTACGAGGGTGAGTACGAGCGCACAAATTTTCTGCTGCATGGATGATCCTCCTTGCCTGGCATTAGGAGCTTCCCTTTGCCATCAATTGTTTTTCTGTGAGTAGTTCTTCGATGAAATCCACGATGCTCTGCATGGGTGAGGTCTGCCCGTAGGGCTGCGGCTGCTGCACAGACTGCATGCTGCGGAGGACTTCGTGCGTGCCGTAGACCTCGACCTGCATGGAGAAGATCTGATAGGTGTGTGCCTGTCTGTTAAAGCGTACGTGGTATATATAGCTGCGGCTCTCCGCCGCCTTTATAACGGCGACAGTGGCGTCGCGCTCGATGTCCGATATGTGTACGATAGAGGCGCTGTCCACATAGTATCCGGTATCGCCGTCCGCATCGACGAAACGCATATCCTCGGCGGCGCAAATGGAAATATGTATGAGCAGGCAGAGCACCCCAAGAAAAAGCCCCCGCAGCATCATCCTTGGCATTGCGCTACCGCCTCCCTGTCACCGCTGCCGGCTTCGCCGGCAAACCTCTCTCCGTGCTTCCAGTCCGTTCATTATAGAGGAAAAGACCGCATGCGTCAATGAGGGAACCACTGATAAATTCAGCATCATCATCTTGGTGCATATTTTTTGCCCGCACTTTTGCGGAAAAATCTCTGCAGAGCACCGCTCAGCGTCCGGTTTTCCGTCTGGTTCGGACGAAAGAATCTACGCCAATCTAAAAGTCTATTTTATCAGTGGTTCCTTAGAAAACGGTTAGTATGATGCGATGTGCTCTCAATGAGGCTCTTTTCAGTTGCGTAATTCGTATTTATGATGTAGTATAAAGGCATTCAAAATATTTTAGTTTCATACCGGCATGCACGATTTCATCCGTGTTTTTTATGAGGGACAGGAGATCGCTTCAATGACGTTTGGGCTAAAACAGCGCATTCTGCTCACTTTGTCCGCCGCCTGTATCGCGGTTCCGCTGACGGCGGAAGCGGAGTATAGTGGGGATAGTGATACGGGGATGCAGCGCCTCGATTATATTGAAAACCGCCGCCGTACGGAGCGCGAGAACCGTCTCAGCGCCGAGCAGCAAAAGCTGCTCGATGATGTGCAGGCGATGCGGCGCTATCTGCGCCGTCCTGTAAAGGCAGAGGAGCCGTCCCCGATTGCCTTTGAGGGGGATGATCTAAGCTATGACGAGGCGACGGGGGAGTTCATCGCGAACGGGCACGTGGATGTTGTGCAGATGGAGGCGCGGCGGTTCCAAGGGGAGTATGCCGAGGGCAACATTAAAACGGCAGATGTCTCCGTGCCCGGGCGTGCGCATGTGCTGCAGCTCACCGAGGGGCAGACGCGTGTCACGCTTGACGGCTATCGGATTAAGTACAACTACCGCACGCACGAGGGCACGATGGAGAGCGCTGCGGGCAAGGTCGGTCAGTACTATATGACGGGCAAGCGCTTTGAGTTTTATCCGGATAAGATCATCGTTTACGACGGCACGCAGACAAAGTGCAGTGCACAAAAGCCGGACTATCATCTCAGTGCGGACAAGGCGGAAGTCTATCCGGGGGAGCGGATGATCCTTTACAATGTGAAGTTCTGGCTCAAGGGAACCATGCTCTACCGCAAGAAGCGGCATGAGGTAGATCTGAAGAATCCTGTCCAGAACAGTTACCCGCGCGTCGGTTATGACAGCGAGGACGGCATCTGGCTCAAGCAGAACATCACGCACGAAATTGTGCCACATGTCACCGCGGCAGCGCATATCTATGTGACATCGCGGCAGGGATGGCGCAGCAACTATGACGTCGGGTGGTACAACCGCGGTGCGGGCGCCGCGCTCATCTATGGACATTTTGAGGACAGCGATAACGAGTGGGTCAAAAAACAGCCGGCGCTCTCCCTCAGCTATGAGAGCAAGGTGGGAGATACGCCGCTGAACTATCGCATTTACTCGGAGGCCGGCAGGTGGTACGGCAATCACGTGCACAGCAACCACCTCAACTATGGGGTGCGCATCACCCATGATACAATTCCCTTTCATGGGTTCATGATCGATCTCGCGGCGGGGTTCGATGTGACACACGAGAGCTATGACCACTCACGCGTGCGCGGCATGAACTTCAGCGGATTTTTCACAAAGGAGTTCAGCGACCGTTTTGCCGCGTATGCCGGGATGACATACAGCAAGTCCAGTAAGGAGAACGCACTCTTTGGCTATGGGCAGGAGGATTTTTCCAAGGTCGTGCAGGCAGGGCTGAGCTATCGTCTGGATGAACGCAACCGCTTTATCGTTGCTGCAAAGTACGCCTTTGACGGCAATCGGTGGACGGATGTGGATTACTACTGGTTCCACGATCTGCACTGCTCGCAAATCATCCTGCGTTATCGCTCGGAGCAGAATAAATGGAAGATCAAATGGGAGTTCACGCCATGGTAGATAGTGTTGCACTGTTTTCCGGGACGCCGGTGCTCGTCATTGGCGATATGGTGGCGGACGTGTATCTTGACGGACAGATTTCGCGGATCTCGCGTGAGGCACCTGTGCTCGTCCTGGAGCAGATGGGAGAACGCGTCGTCCCGGGGGGCGCTGCAAATGTCGCCAACAATGCAGCGACGCTCGGGGGGGCGGTGTATGCGGCGGGCATCTGCGGGACAGATACGAGCGGGAGACAGCTCGCATCTGTGCTCGCCGGGAATGGGGTACAGACAGAGGGGCTTCTGCGTGATGTCGCGCTCCCAACCATTACCAAGACGCGCATTGTCGCAGGCGGGCGGGCAACCGTCAGCCAGCAGATCGTACGCGTTGACCGTGAGTGGCATGCAAAACCAGGCAAATGCTCTGAGG
>ERZ773056.829-NODE-829-length-16153-cov-10.343707_pt1 | contig 16153 bp, 12 predicted proteins | sample MGYA00580857_ERZ773056 | MGnify/ENA primary metagenome ERZ773056 (study PRJEB29015, sample SAMEA2737996) | human oral metagenome | biome: human oral; feature: human-associated habitat; material: dental | place: China | collected 2114 ... | reverse complement strand
AACAAGTAAATTCCTCATACATCAACCCTTGCGAAGGCTGTGGATTCTGTTGGTATAGACTTTCAAAAACCGTTGGGGAGCGACCTTTTATCTCCAAGAGTTTTTCCAAACTATGTCTTTCAGGCCATAGGGGTTCGCCCTCTGCTCTGGGGTCTTGTTCGCTTGGCGGCCTGTTCTGTATAGCAGGAAAGCTCACCAGTAGCCAACCTTGCGGGTTTTCTATAGGGTCATATACCCCCTCTTGTTCGAGCAAGCGTCCTGCTAAATCTTCCATGTGCCAACGGGTAAAGACTAACAGCTGTTGGCTATCGTTGTGCAAACGTGTGGAGGCTACTGTATCGTACCAATCGGCTACGTTCTGCCTGATAACAGGCGACCAAGCTGAGGAAGCATCTTTATACAAGTCGTCCATGATGAGCATATCCACAGGTTCGCCAGTTAGGGAACCTCCTACACCAATCGTCTTGAAACTGCCTTGGTAGCCTACAATTTCACATTCATCGGAGTTGCGAGCATAGTTGCGACTGCGTCGGCCTTGTTCTTGATAACTTGCCTGACCCGCGAGGAGCGTTTGTGGAAACAACTCATAGTAGCGGTCATCGTCCATGATGCGTTGGAGTTCGCGGTTGAACTTGCGCGCTTTGATAGCATTGTAGGAGACAATAGCGATACGTTTGTCAGGATCTTGCCCTAAAACAAAAGCAGGTAAGCGACGAGTCGCTCCTTCGCTCTTGCCGTGCTGAGGTGGCATGGTGATCATGAGTTTTTTGATTTCTCCCATGGCAAAGCGGGTTAGTACCTCGTAATAGGCAAAGTGAAAAGGCGCAGGAGCAAAAGCAGGGAGTGTATGACGGGTGAAGGAGAGGAGGTTCTCTTGGGGCACGAGCTGCAAGCTCGCGCCAGCGGTGGAAGCTGTATTGGGTTGGGGATATTGATGTTGAGCAGGTGTAGGGGCGAATGGCAATTCGCCCTCATTATGATTGTTCGTATCATTATCCGTGTTGTGTTGGGCATATTGGGGTTGGGCGAATTGCGATTGGGCATTTTGTGATTGGGGGAATTGCTCACATACTCCGCTCTCGCGGACTTTGCCCCTACAACCGCATGCTGGCTTATTATGCGTTGCCCGCTTTTCACTATTAACTTTTCGCTTTTCACTTCCCATAGCCCATCCTTCCAAACGCATAATGATACGGATAGCGGCAATACTATTGTTGATGGTAGGGACAACCGTCTCTCCATTGCTATCCAAAGGCTCACGACGAGCATATGTCCAAAGTATTTCTAAAGCCTCTTCCATAATGATTAATGCCAACAATGATTAATGCCAACAATGATTAATAAATGTGCTAATCTTTGTAAGACGCAATAAACTCACGTCTCTACCCTAACGCTGGCTAAGACAACTCCTGATGAGCGTAGTCATCCGTAGAGACGCAATTTATTGCGTCTTACAAAACGTCTCTACGGAAAACTAACTATGCTTATAAATGAGTTAGATATAATGAAAGCTCGCACATACCCAGCTGTGGGTGCTCGCTTGCAGTTCTTCATAAAGAGCCAAAGGCTCTAATTGTAGTAGGCACGAGCTGCAAGCTCGCGCCAGCGAAGGGGGTGGTCAGTGGTCAGACGTTAGTGGTCAGTTTTCAGTCTATTGCGACTAATGGCTGATTACTGACATCAGACGTCTGACCACTGAATAACGCAGCAAAATTACAACATTTAGGACAAGGAAGTCAAGAAAAGGAGGGGTGAGAAGTAAGAATTTATACAATAAAAAATAATGTTAAGCATTTAACAGTAGGCAGAGGTCAGAAGACTGTAGTCAGTCTATGGTAACTCAAGATTAAAAAGTCAAAATTTTCCTTGATTTTTTTGTGAGAATATTGTATTTTTGCAGTTCAAATCAGTGAAGAGAACTACTCACTAACAGCTAAAATATAGAAAATGAAAAGACTAACTTTATTATTATTCCTCTTAGCTACAGTGTCTTATGGTCAAGGAGCGAAATTTGGAGTACGTATTGGTTTTACCGTTGCAGACTTATATATAGACGGGCGAGGCTTTGATACGGCCAATGTGCTCAATAGCAATCGCAGAATGGAGTACGTAACGGACCTTATCTATACAGGTCATGTGGGAGGCTTTGTGGAGATAAAGCTCCCTAAAAGATTCTATATAGAACCAGGAGTAAACCTAACCATCTTGGGTGCAGAATATGGAAACGTTAAGGTTTTTAAGGGAAGAGATGACGACTATGAAAGTGATAACTACTACAGAAGAGACAAAGTATACATCACCCAGCTGAACCTACCTGTTTGGATAAAATACAGAGCCGTAGCAGGCTTACACCCTAAAGTAGGCGCATATGTAGGTTATTTGGCCGCTGTCAAAGAAAAGAGAGACGGAAAAACCACTGAAGTGGATGCCAAGTACCGCAATGGCGAGGTTGATTTTGGCTTGGGAGCAGGCGTAGAGTACCATTTCCCAAGGGGCTTTTTCTTGGATACCAATTTTAATGTAGGCCTATCCAATCTTTCCGCTAGGGGAGAGGTGCGAAACTTTTTCTTACAGACAGGGATAGGGTATAAGTTCTAAAAGAGGTACGCAAAAAGAGAAAAATTTTTAGGAAATTTGTTGGATATTACAAAAGAAAGTTGTACCTTTGTCGGACACAAAATCCTCCAAATGGATTACTTTTTAACTGATTATTTTATAATTAAAAATTTTTTCTATGAGTACAAAAACTCTTTCCATAGACAAATATGGAATTAAAGGCGCTAATGTGCGTTACCAACTCTCCGCAGATGAGTTACATGCAGAAACCCTTGCAAAGGGATTAGGAAAAGAAGCTTCCTCTGGAGCTTTGGCTGTAAATACAGGAAAGTTCACAGGGCGTTCTCCTCAAGACCGTTTCATCGTAGAAGATGCTATTACCAAAGATCGTGTATGGTGGGGAAAAATTAATATTCCATTCGCTCCTGAGAAGTTCGATGCTTTGTATGAAAAAGTAGTAGCTTTCCTCTCCAATAAGGAAGTATATGTACATGATGGTTATGTATGTGCAGACCCTAAATATCGTACCAATGTACGTACTATTACTGAGCTTCCTTGGAGTAACCTCTTTGCCAACAACATGTTTCTTCGTATAGACGACAGCGAATTGGCTGGTTTCAAAGAAGATTGGTTAGTGATTAATGCGCCAAGTTTCTTAGCTGACCCTGCTGTAGATGGTACACGCCAAGGAAACTTTGCAATCCTAAACTTCACTCGTAAGATTGTTCTTATTGGAGGAACAGGATACACAGGAGAAATTAAAAAAGGTATCTTCTCTGCTATGAACTTTGAACTACCTGTATTCCGCAACACTATGCCTATGCACTGCTCTGCCAACGTAGGTAAGGATGGTGATACAGCGATCTTCTTCGGTCTTTCTGGTACAGGTAAAACAACCCTTTCAGCTGACCCTAACCGCCATCTTATCGGTGATGACGAACACGGTTGGACTCCAGAGAATACTGTATTCAACTTTGAAGGAGGTTGCTACGCTAAGGTAATTGACCTTACAGCTGAAAAAGAACCTGAAATCTTCGGAGCTATCAAAAAAGGAGCTATCCTCGAAAACGTGATTATGGATGAGAAGGGAGTGGTAGATTTCTCTCGTACCGATATCACAGAAAACACCCGTGTTTCTTATCCTATCTATCACATTGCCAATATCCAACCAGGCTCTATAGGACATAATCCTAAAAACATCTTCTTCCTTACTTTCGACGCCTACGGAGTATTGCCTCCTATCTCCAAACTTACACCGAACCAAGCTGCTTACCAATTCATCTCAGGATATACCTCTAAGGTAGCAGGTACTGAAGTAGGTATCACTACTCCACAAAAGACTTTCTCTGCTTGTTTTGGTGCTGCTTTCATGCCATTGCACCCAGCCGAATACGGAAAAATGTTGGCTGCCAAGATTAAAGAATCAGGCGTAAATGTATGGCTTGTCAATACAGGATACAACGGAAAGATGAAACGTTGCAGCCTTAAAGATACTCGTGCTCTTATCACAGCAGCTCTTACAGGGGCACTTAACAAGGTAGAATTTAAGGAACTTCCTATCTTCGGATTCCAAGTACCTCAGTCTTGCGCTACAGTATCTGACCAAAATATCCTCAACCCTGAAAATACTTGGGACGATAAAGCACAATTCGCTGCTAAATCTAGAGAATTGGCAGAAGCCTTTGTAGAAAACTTCAAGAAGTTTGAAGCAGGTGCTGATGCAGAAGTACTTAAAGGTGCTCCTAAATTATAGAATCAGTCATCATTTCTTATAATTAAAGTAGAAAGAGGCTGCTGGGATTCCAGTAAGCCTCTTTCTTAAAATTAAATGGTTTCCTTCTTAGAATCCTCTATAAACTCCTTAAGAATAGGAAGTTGGCAATGATTAACATCCTTACTTGACGTAAGTAGCGTAACGACCGCTTTCCCTTGAAGGAGTTGCAAGAAGTCTGTCATGCGCGGATTCTCAGAGAGTTCCTTCCTATAGGAAGTCTTAAAGGTCTCAAAGTCATCACTTGTGTGGAAAGCCTTGCGCACAGCATCGGAAGGAGCGATCTCCTTGTCCCATAGATCCACATCTAAGTTCTCTTTTTTAATACCTCTAGGGTAGATTTTATCTACTAAAATACGAAAGCCATCAGCATCCTCTTTAGCCTGATAAATACGTTTTAACTTGATTTCCATAAGATAAGCTATTTTTCAGTAGCAAAAATAGTACAAATTTTCCAAAAAAACACTCTTATATCATTCTTTTTTTATACCTTTGCAGCGAATTTAAAATAACATCCTATGAAACGTTTGTTTATGTTATTCGTAATGGCTATGGCACCACTTGCTATGAGTGCTCAAGATAATAGCCAACAGGTACAACCAGAGAAAGCTACAACTAAGGCCTGCTGCAGCAAAGACAAGAAAGATGGCGCTGCATGCCACAAAGACGGCAAAGGCGAGAAAGTAGCTTGTCACAAAGATGAAAAACCATCTTGCGATAAAGACAACAAAAATTGCTGCAAAGACAGTAAAAATTGTTGCAAAGACAGCAAAGACGAAAAATCTTGCTGCAAAGATGGTAAGGCTTGCTGTAAAGATGGCAAAGATGGAAAATCTTGCTGCAAAGACGGCAAAGGTAAAGATGGTAAGTCTTGTGGAAAAGACCAAAACGGCGTAGCTTCTGACAAAAAAGAAGATTGCAAGAAAGACGGCAAGAAATCTTGCTGCGCTGCAAAAAAAGCCGCTTAAGCGTATTTTTACAAAGAGACAAAGAGCTATCCTATGGGGTAGCTTTTGTCGTATAAATAATACAATAACTCATACAATATAAATGATTTCCACTTATCAGCAGCTCTTAGAAGAAGCTACGCTCTCTTTCAAGCAACTCTCTCAAAAATCCCATGCGATAGGCACCTTGCGCCTTGTAGTAGCATTGGTCATCTTGGTATCTATTTACTTTGCTTTTAGGGAAAAATCATGGTTAGTAGCTGCAATACTACTCCTTTTGCTTATACTCTTCTTTTATTTGGTAGTTATTCATAAGAAAACAAATCTTTTTCGCAAGATAGCTCAACAGAAAATAGCTATCAATGAAAAAGAAATAGCCTTTTTGGAGAAAAATCAGTTTTTTTCAGCCAATGGAGAAGAATTTCAAGATGATACACACCCGTATTCTTATGATTTGGATATCTTCGGAGCACATTCTTTGTATCAATATATCAATCGAACCCATACTTTCCTAGGACGTAAGAGTTTGGCAGCTCATTTCTTATCACCTAAAGCAGATGAGATACCTCACTTGCAAGCTGTAACTCAAGAACTCTCAACGGAAGAACATCTTAGGTGGCGCCAGGAGTTTATGGCTACTACTGCCCTAATAGGAGATACCCAAGGGTTCTATGAGCAAATGGAGCAATGGGCAGCAAGAGAAGAAAAAGCCTTTCCTCGTCTGCTAAGATTCTTTCTTTGGGGTGCTTCACTGCTTGTGATTCTTAGCCTGATTGCAGGGTATGGATGGGGATATGAGGGATTTAAGGTGGTATGTAACATATTGATAACCATCAATTTGTTCGTATTTCTAACCTTTATCGGAAAGATGCAAAAGAGCAAACTCGGATTTGAAAACACTTATCACCTGTTATACACCTTCAAGAGAAGTATCACCCTGATAGAGAAAGCCACTCAGTTTAAATCGGCTCGGTTTGAGCTTTTACGAGAAAAACTGTATGAGGGAGATGAGAGTGCCAGCAGAAGTATTTCTCAGCTTTCTCGCCTGTTGGACGACTTGGATAATGTAGGGAATATATTGGTCTCTATCCCTTTGAATATCCTCACTTTCTATCACTTGCACACCTACCGAAAGCTCCTAAAGTGGAAGCAGGCACATGCCAAGCACATTGCCTTGTGGCTCTCCGTTATTGCAGAGGTAGAAGTATTACACAGTTTTGCCAATTTCAGCTATAACAATCCTAGCTTTGCTTATCCCACACTGAATGACCAACAACTGATTTCCTTTGAATCCCTTGGTCACCCACTTATTCCTGCTAAGGGGCGCGTATGCAATACTATTTCCTTTGCTTCGCATCGCTTTGTCATCTTGACGGGTTCCAATATGTCAGGTAAGAGTACCTTCCTCAGAGCCCTTGGGGTGAATATGCTATTGGCTACAATGGGACTTCCAGTATGTGCTCAAAAGGCTACGGTATACCCTATGAAACTGTTGGTATCCATGCGCCTATCCGACTCGTTAAGTGATGGAAAATCCTACTTTTACGCAGAGATTAATCGCTTACGCACTATCATGGAACAGCTGGAAAAAGCCCCTTGCTTTGTCCTTCTGGACGAATTGCTCCGAGGTACAAACTCCGAGGACAAACAATCAGGTACTTTCAGAATTATAGAAAAAATGGTAGCTCTTAAGGCCATTGGAGTTATTGCCACTCACGATTTGGAGGTATGCACCCTTAGTGAAAAGTACCCTGATACATTGCAAAATAAGTGTTTTGAGTCCCAGATTATTGCAGGAGAACTCTATTTTGACTATACACTGAAAGAAGGCATTTGCCAAAACAAGAACGCTACCTTCCTTATGGAAAAAATGGGCGTTATCTGATAGGAAAGTCCAAAAAAATATGTATCTTTGCCCCTTAATCAGTTATCAGTAGTCAGAGGTCAGTCATCAGAACTAATCACTAACTACTAATAACGAACAAACTAAAGAAAACCGAATGAAAAATATCCGTAATTTCTGCATTATTGCACATATTGACCACGGCAAGAGTACTTTAGCCGATCGTCTGCTTGACTTTACCCAAACGGTAACCGAACGTGAAAAGCAAGACCAATTGCTTGACAACATGGACTTGGAGCGTGAGCGTGGGATTACCATCAAGAGCCATGCCATCCAAATGGAATATGTGTACAAAGGCGAGAAATATATCCTCAACCTTATTGACACCCCAGGCCACGTGGATTTCTCCTATGAGGTATCCCGCTCTATTGCCGCCTGTGAGGGAGCACTCCTCATTGTAGATGCTGCCCAAAGTATTCAGGCACAGACCATTTCCAACCTCTATTTGGCACTGGAAAATGACCTTGAGATCATTCCTATTCTCAACAAAATAGACCTGCCGAGTGCCAACCCAGAAGAGGTAAAGGACGACATAGTGGACTTATTGGGTTGCTCACCTGATGATATTATCCCTGCCAGTGGAAAGACAGGTTTGGGAGTAGAGGCTATTTTGGAGGCTATTATTGAGCGTATTCCAGCTCCGACGGGTGATCCTAAGGCGCCTCTACAAGCGCTGATTTTTGACTCTGTATACAACTCTTTCCGTGGGGTGGAGACCTACTTCCGTGTGATGAATGGCGAGATACGCAAGGGACAGAAAATCAAGTTCATGTCCAATGGCAAGACCTATGATGCCGATGAGGTGGGTACCCTCAAGCTCAACCAAGTACCTAAGCCCGTCATCTCTACCGGAGATGTGGGATACCTTATCACTGGTATCAAAGACGCTCGCGAGGTGAAAGTGGGGGATACGATCACCTCCGCTGTAGATGGTTGTTCAGAAGCTATAGACGGCTTTGAGAACGTAAAACCGATGGTCTTTGCCGGTATTTACCCTGTGGATACAGAAGATTACGAAGAGTTACGTGCCTCTATGGAAAAGCTTCAGCTTAATGATGCTTCCTTGGTGTTTACCCCTGAAAGTTCAGCTGCTTTGGGCTTTGGTTTCCGCTGTGGTTTCTTAGGGATGTTGCACTTAGAAATTGTACAAGAGCGTTTGGAGCGTGAGTTTGGTATGACTGTAATTACCACGGTGCCCAACGTAAGTTACCACGCCTTCACCAAGAAAGAGCCTGAAAAGCCTATCATTGTCAATAACCCTTCCGACCTTCCAGATCCTTCCAAATTAGACCGAGTAGAAGAGCCTTATATCAAGGCGAGTATCATCACCAAGTCGGATTTTATAGGTCAGGTCATGTCCCTTTGTATAGAAAAGCGAGGGATCATCACCCATCAGCACTACCTTACTCCAGAGCGTGTAGAGCTGAACTTTGATATGCCCTTGGCTGAAATCGTGTTTGACTTCTATGACCGCCTGAAGACCGTCAGCAAGGGGTATGCCTCCTTTGACTATTCGCCAATAGGCATGCGCGCTTCTAACCTTGTGAAAGTGGATATTCTTATCAACTCCCAATCGGTAGATGCACTTTCCGCCCTTATCCATGCCGATAATGCTTATAACATTGGCAAGAAAATGTGCGAAAAGCTCCGCGAGCTAATCCCACGTCAGCAGTTTGATATCCCTATCCAAGCCGCGATAGGCGCTAAAATCATCTCCCGTGAGACCATCAAAGCCCTCCGCAAGGACGTAACGGCCAAGTGTTACGGAGGTGATATCTCCCGTAAGCGCAAGCTCTTAGAGAAACAAAAAGCTGGTAAGAAACGTATGCGCCAAGTCGGCAATGTCGAAATCCCACAAAGTGCGTTTATGGCGGTGTTGAAGTTGAATGATTAGTGAGAGCCACACGGGCGGTTACTTTGGTAAAGTTGAATTATTTTAAAACTCATAACAACTAAACAAATGGCAAGATTTACAGAAGAACAATTAAAAAGTTTCACAAAACCAGTAAGTGATATAGAAGAACAAAAATTAGAGAAGGCAAAAAATGCAATTAAAAGAGCAATTGATAATGACCCTAAACTTTCTAAAAAATCAAATTTAATAGATTTTTTTGGTCAAGGTTCTTATGCTAATGATACAAATGTCAAAAACAATAGTGATATTGACATAAATGTAATGTATTACGGGTGTTATTACCATAGTGATATTCCTAAAAATACTAAAGAAGAAGATTTTAATTTAGGAACTACTCCTTGTTTTTATTCATATAAAGAGTTTAAGAATGATGTAGAACAAGCTCTTATTAACTACTTTGGGAGAAAAAAAGTTAATAGAAAAAACAAATGTATTTCAGTTGATACATATGATATAGATGTAGATGTAGTTCCTACTTGGAAATATAAAAGATTTGATTCAAAGTATAATATAATTGAAGGTGTAACTCTTTTTACAGATAATACAAATCAACAAATAATAAATTATCCTAAACAGCATATTGAAAATGGTAAAAATAAGAACTTTCATACTCATAAAAGATTTAAATGGCTGACAAGAATATACAAAAGAATACGGTATGAGATGATTGATGATCGGATTCCTATTAATAATAATATTACCTCCTTCTTACTTGAATGCTTAGTATGGAATGTGCCTAACGATATCTTCAATGATTATAGTACTTGGACAGAAAGAATTCAAGAATCTAGGAAATATCTATATAATGAAATAGAAAACAACGGATGTAAGTATTGGGGAGAAGTATCAGAATTACTATATCTATTTTATAATGGTCGTAAATGGAGCAAACAAGATGTTCTTAATTATTTAGAACAAATGTGGGATTATTTAGAATATTGAAACTATGGCTATGAATTTTAAGTACTATAAAACATCACCATTTGTAATTACTATTTTAGCGCTATCTATTCCTGCTACATATTTTTCTACTTTTATCGAAAATGTAATAATGAAAGCTGAAATGATAAATGATATGTATAGATATGTAGGAATCTTTTCCGCTGTAAGTTTAATAATGATATTTGTTTATTTATTAAATGAGTTCTTTTGGAAATATTTTTTTTTTAAATGGTTAGTCAATATACCCAATCTAAATGGTAGATATGAAGGAGAACTTAGATCTTCTTATAAAGATCAAAATATAACAAAGAAATGTGTTATAGAAATAGTCCAAAATGCTTCAAAGATAACAGTTAATTCATATTATGCAGATGAAGATGGAACAGAAACTTCAAAGTCGGAAAGTTTCTCTGAAGAGATTATAAAAAAGAATGATGGTTTTTATGATTTATATTATTTCTTTAAAAATGATGCAAACACATTGAGTAAGGGATTAAGTAATCATTCAGGAGCTTGTAAGTTAACTTTTTATCCCCCAAAAAAGGAACTTAAAGGTGTATACTTCAACGATAGACCTTATAAAGGAAATATATCTGTAAAATTTACAAGTAAACATATAGAAGGAAAATTTTAACTAATTCATCAACCATTTAAACTTACATTTTATGCCTATAAAATACAATGTATTAGAGCGTAAGAATCTGTTAGACAAAACAGCGGCTCCCAAGTTTTATGCCAGTGCCAAAGCTGATGGAGAAATCTTTTTAAAGGTACTTGTCAAAAAAAATGTATAGGGTAACATCATTGTAGAGGAATAAATATTGGTAAAGTAATAAATATATCAATATAAAAAAAATGAGATAATTTAAGGAAATGAAAAAACTTAGAAAAGCTATAAATCTTTTATATATAGATATAAAAAAATGGTTAAATGAAAAGTATAAGAATAAACAGAAATTTAATTGGGAAATATTAATAGGTTTATATGCTCTTTTTGTTCTTATGGGCTTTTTATATTTAGATTCCTTTTTTAAAGAATACATAATATCATATGAATTATTTTTTAATATAAATGATTGTATTGATATTCTTTATAAAAAAGGAGCCCTCCTTTTTTATTTATTGACTTTTACAGTTGTATCTCTTTCTTCATTTTCTATTTTTTTCTTTGTGAAGAAAAGACAAAAGAGCATAAATAATAAAAAAGTGATTTATACAATACTAATAATAATGATAATTCCAGCAATCATTATTTTTGCTTTTTTGTTTATAGGGGATATTCTCTTAAAGGAAGCATTATCAATTATGGCACTTATATTATTAGTAGTAAGTATTTATTTTTTTGGAAATAGAAATATAGCAATAATTTTAAGTGTATGCTTTTTTGCACTATATCTTAGTATTTTAGGAGAAAAAGATGCCAAAAAAATAATAAACTATAAAGGTAATTATAGAGTAAATATTATATTAAAAGAAAATGATACACTTCTAAGAGAAATAGATTCTTTAAAATACCTTATCTATAAAACAACAGATTACATATTTATCAAAGATGATACTAAGAATAAGATTATTATCAAACCTACTTCTGATATACAAGAAATATCTTTTACTCCTAAATAATATATAAAGCAGACTCTTAACAAAGATATACTTATGGACTTTCTAAAGATACTATTTATGATACCCTTTTAAAGGAAGAAAAGAGCTAATTATCATTTTCTCCGCTGGTGCGTTTCTTGTAGCTCATATTATTATGATCTTAGTTTGATATAACAAAACACTAATTTACAATTATATTTATATCACAATTTGGCTTAATATATTTTTCACATTAAACTCACATTAATATAACTACCCCCTATTGAAGAGCTCCCAATAGATTACAATGGAAAGCTATTAGATCTTGACTCGTATATTGCACCGCTAAATACCTTTTTTGATAAGTTGGAGGTAGTATGTGTTAGGGAGTGTTGTGGTATTGAGGCATTTTCGTTTATGCCTGAGGATATCCAAAAGGCGCTTGTAGGACTCTCTGCTGAAACTGTGATAATACAACTCAAAGCTATGCAAACAGCTATTGAGGAACAATACTGGTGCAAGACATTGATTAGCACTATTCTAAACAATAATTTTGATAGGAAAGTATTTTTGCAACTATTGGATCATGTTATAAAAACTATTTCTACAAACCTCTCATTATGAAATAAAAACTCTGAAAGTTATAATAAAAAGTGATAATACAAAGCGCCTTCTCCTCTTATCTGCAGAAAGATGCTACTAAAATAGCAGATTTTCTACAGCAAAATGATCCTAAAGACTTCAAAATTATAGGGAAGGAAGTCGTTTATCTCAATGAGGAAGCTTTAGAGTTACCTCAAAGAGTCTATTTTGGGGAATACAATACCCAAAGTCTGACTTTAGTTCAGGAGCAAATGCTCAATTGCTTGTATTTGTGTCATTGCAATGGTCATTTAAGAGAACATTATCTAAGGGAATTATTGATCGTAAAAAAGGATTTTACATTGCCCTTTATCGCTAAACTTTTTGGTGATTATGTCATAGAAATATTAGAAGTACTCCAGAAAATCTATATAGTTATGGAAACAAATCAAAAAAGGATAGCCATTCTTATTGATGCGGATAATGCACAGCCCTCAACAATTTCTAAAATTATAGAGGAGGTCGAGACCTATGGTAAAATACTTATCCGTTGGGCTTTTGGTGATTGGACAACTTCCCAATTGAGAGGTTGGAAAGATACACTTCCGGTGTTTTCTATTAAGCCTATACAGAGTTTTGCCCATGCTAAAGAGAAAAATAGTACTGATATTACTTTGGTTATCAATGCTATGAATTTGATACACACCCATCCTCATATTACAACCTTTTGTATAGTCTCCAGTGATAGTGATTTTACGGAATTGGTCACAGAACTACGCGAAAGGGATAAGTTTGTGATAGGTATAGGTAAACATCAAACGCCTGAGGCTTTCGTGAAGGTTTGTAATGTGTTTATATTTACCGATGACTTTATCTATAGTATAGAGGGTAAAAAACATATTTCTGTTGAAAAAAAGAAAGAGATTATCAATGCTCCTGAAAAAGGTATTAGTAGTCTGATTCCTTTACTACAAAATGCCGTAAAAAGAGAACTACAGGAAAGGGAAAAAGCACAACTAAGTCAGGTAGTCCAGAGAATACTTGCAAAGAAACCTTCTTTCAAACCTAAAACATATGGCTATACCAATTATATCAATATGTTTAAGGCACTTAATGCCTACTTTGAAACGGAAAAAGTAGGGGGAAATCAATATTTTATCAAAATAAAGCAATAGCTTACCACACTATTCTTCTTTTCCTATTTGCTCTAATATTCTATGAGTAATCAAATAAGTGGGTTTTACTCCGATAAGGCCTAAGCCTCCTGAGGCTAAGGTGCTGCCTGTCTCCAAAGGATTGTCGGAGGCATAGTAGGCATAGCGTACCTTGACATCACGGCGGATACTCTTGCGAATCTTAGAGGCCGATTGTATGGCTTTCTGATAGTGGGCACCCTCCATCTCCAAGCCTATGACATTCCAAGTGGATTTGTGGAAGTAGGTCAGTACGTCCTTGTTCTGCAGGGAGGTACCTAAGACGGTTACCATAGTCCCTTCAAAGACTCTGAGGCCGTTACCCTCAAAATCAGAAGTAGATAACTCATTCTCAAAAGGATAGTTGTCCGCAGTTCCCTCAAAAATATGGGCATTAGGAATCATAATATCTCCCTTTTCACCTTCCAAAATCCCCGCCTTGCCCATGATAGAGACAGAGACAACGTTGAGGAAGGTACTCTTTTCCTCTGTTTTGTAAGGCTTGAGAAGCTCATCTATGGTTTCATAGGCCTGCTCTCCGAAAGCATAGTCCATTACTAAGAGTACAGGAGCCTGCTCAGGAGTTGTTTTCTTAAAGAATTCATTCTCTGGAATGAGTGCTGTATCTACAATTTGCACGTCTATATTGGTGCCTGATTTGTCCTTGATAAAGAGCATACCATGAGCAAGCGCATATTGGGTAACCTGCTCGCGGAGGGCGTGGTTTTTCTCCTCACTTAGGGCAATATAAGTATTCCATGGCGTATCTTCCTTTCTTTTGATATTCAAAGCCTTAGAAGCGAACAAAGCATTCATCACACTGTGCATATTGGCACTGATGATATGTAAGGGACGTTGTAGCAGGTTGTGTTGGCTTAGAGTTTCTTTGAGTGTGTTTGCCCAAATTTCCCCATAGATATGATGTCCCAAACGTTCCCTTAGGATAGGGGAGAAGGTAATCACCCGCTTGTTATCGGTGAGGATTTCTTCCAAAGCGATTTTGCCCAACCAGTAAATTACCTGTATAAAGCGTTCTGGATTTTTCTCTGAGGATAGTTGATGGTAGGCAGGGAGAATTTCCTCAAAGGTACGTCCCAATACCTTACCTATATGGATTAGCGCCAATTCACGTTCGGTTTGGGAGAGTTTTTTCTTTTGGGCGAGGAGTTCTATCTTTTCCCAATCGCGGCTGATCTTGTCGCTTTCCTCATCCAAGACACTATGAGCTATCTTGTGAGATTCTATAAAAAGGAAAGTCAGGTGAGTGAGTATGTCATAGATATCGGAACGGCCACGAGTAATCTCAATATTCATCTGTTCGTCATCAATACGATAGCAGTTTCTACGACGCTTGGGAGGGATAATAGGGTCGAAATGAGACTGACGATACCCCTCATCAGAAATCATATTGATAAATCGGCATTGTTCTATACCGATAGGCAGGCGATCCAAGACGTAAAGCAGGCCATTGAGTTCTGTTTGTCGCTGGGCAATGCTTCCATATATCTCAGGTCTGAGGAGCAAAAGAGACTCTCGGAGACTTTCGCCAGAGACCCCCATAGGCTTATAGAATCCTCGGTTGAATAGGTGGCGCATGGTTGTGTAGAGCTTTTCAATGGCATCGGTAGACTCCTGTGCGCGGCTTCGTTGTGTTTGCATGGGTAATATTGTTTAGTTTAGAAACCTAAGATAATTTTAGCAATCATAAAATAGATAAGAATCCCCAAGATGTCGTTGCTCGTGGTAATAAAGGGGCCTGTGGCCACTGCTGGGTCTATTCCACGGCTATGTAGGAAAATGGGGATAAAAGTACCTATAACGGCAGCATTGATAATTACTGTTACTAGGGCGGCACATACGGTAGCCGATTCCAAGTAAGAGCTACCAAAGACAAAATGGCTCATTATAAGTACTAAAGTAGCCAGTGCTAGTCCGTTGATAAGGCCCAAGAGGAACTCCTTGAACAATCGTCCTAAAAGCGCCCCATCGATACTATTATTGGCCAATCCTTGTACCACGATAGCGGAAGATTGTACCCCTACATTCCCGGCCGTGGATTGTATCAGAGGGATAAAGAGCAAAAGAGTAGGGAAAGACGTTAGTCCATCCTGAAAGCCATTAATAATACTGGCTGCTCCTATCCCGCCAGCCATTCCTATTAGTAGCCAAGGCAGACGCGCACGGGTGAGCTTCCAGATAGTATCGTCGGCTTCCACATCCTCGGTAATCCCCGCGGCCATTTGGTAATCATGTTCGGCTTCTTCCTTGATGAGATCCATAATGCTGTCAATGGTAATACGACCTACCAGACAATGCATTTTATCAACCACAGGGATAGCTTCCAAGTTATATTTCTGCATAACGCGTGCTACCTCCTCAGGGGTATCATGAACAAAAACGTAATCCACCTTAGGAATGTAAATATCCCTGATATGAGCACCCTTGGGGGAAGTTATTAGATCCTTTAGAGAGAGGCGCCCCTTGAGTACCTCATCATCATCCACCACATAGATAGAGTGTACGCGTGTTACATGTTGTCCTTGTTCGCGTATTTCCTTCATACAAGTATCCACGTCCCAGTTCTCGTTGACCTTGACCAGCTCCTTGGCCATGAGTCCCCCTGCGGTATCATATTCGTAGCGGAGTAGATCCACGATGTCCTGTGCGTGTTCTTTATCCTTTATGTAAGAGAGGATTTGTGTTTGTCGTTCTTCGGGCAGCTTGGAGATAAGATAAGTAGCATCGTCGGTGTCCAGCTCTTGC
>ERZ773056.827-NODE-827-length-16172-cov-12.286344_pt1 | contig 16172 bp, 18 predicted proteins | sample MGYA00580857_ERZ773056 | MGnify/ENA primary metagenome ERZ773056 (study PRJEB29015, sample SAMEA2737996) | human oral metagenome | biome: human oral; feature: human-associated habitat; material: dental | place: China | collected 2114 ... | reverse complement strand
GATCCAAAATGAACGGCGGTATGACTACCAACTGAGCACGCTTTGGTTCACCCCGACCCTCGTCGCTAAGCCCTTCGGCGACCCCGTAGAGCTGGCCTACAGCTACCGCTTCGTCAAAACTTTCAACCGCATCCGCAGCGGCCGCACGTCGTCGCATCTCTCGCAGACGCACGACATCCGGCTGCATGTGCAGCCCGCCGCCGCATGGCTCCTCACGGCCTCGTCCGACATCACCACCGAGGCCTGGCCCACCGGCCGCCCCGTCACGGCCACCCTCTTCGACCTCGGCCTCTCGTATCGCCACCGCGCCTTACGCCTCAGCCTCGACCTGCGCAACGTCTTCAACCGTCGGCATTACAGCTATTCGCTTTTCAGCGCCGTCAACACCTACACCTATAGCTATCGCCTCCGCGGCCGTGAGCTGTGGCTCACCGCTTCGCTCACGCGATGACGCCGGCGTCACCTCCATCGTTTTTGGGAGAAAGGCATGCAATTCCAAACAGCTTCTTGAGATCTACGTACGGGCGTTCTGCTCGCTCGTCTCTATATCACTTGGGAGGAGTCTCTGGGTCGAAAGCGACGCCAGAATGTCGCATGACGGGCCCGCTGGCACGCAGCGGCGCCAAAAAGTCGCATGACGGGGCCGCTGGCACGCAGCGACGCCAAAATGTCGCATGACGGGGCCGCTGGCACGCAGCGACGCCAAAAAGTCGCTTGACGGGCTCGCTGGCACGCAGCGACGCCAAAAAGTCGCTTGACGAGGCCGCTGGCACGCAGCGACGCCAAAAAGTCGCTTGACGGGGCCGCTGGCACGCAGCGGCGCCAAAAAGTCGCTTGACAGAGCCGCTGGCACGCAGCGGCGCCAAAAAGTCGCTCGGACGGGGCCGCTGGCACGCAGCGGCGCCAAAAAGTCGCTCGGGCGGAGCCGCTTAGTCGCAAGTGCACACCATAACGACGACGTCGTCAAAGCCTTCGGCGGTGCGAACCCATCCGGGGAGTGTGCCGCAGGACTGGAAGCCAGCCGCAGCGAAAAGTCGCAGGCTGGGCGTGTTGCGTGTGGACACGTGGGCGTAAAGCAGATGGAGGTGAAGGAAACGAAAGGCGTAGGCCGAAACGAGGCCGATGGCCTCCCGCCCGAAACCCCGTCCACGACAGGAGGCGTCGATGAGCACCCCCAGGCCGGCACGCTGATGGTGCGGATCGAAGTCGTAAAGATCCACCGTGCCGATAGCTCGATCGGCCGACTTGTCGATGATCATCAGGCGGAGCTGACGCATGGCGTAAAGGTCGCTCGTCGAGGCGGAGGCGATGTATTCGCGCAGGGCGTAGCGGGAGTAGGGCGCGAGGGTGCAGCCCTGCTCCCACGTCGCGGGGTCGTTCTCCCACCCATAGAGCGCCTCCAAATCTTCCGGTTCGAGGGCGCGCAGGCGCACCCGACGGCCGTCGAGCCACGCCTCGGGGGGCGGCGTTATCGGGTGGGTGAGATCCATCGATCCGTGTCGGGGTAAAACGTGTGGTAGGTCATCCGCTTATCCGGACAGCGGTCCATGAGGTGAATCATGCGATCAAAAGAGAGGTCGGGGTGGCAGAAGATGATGTCCGTACACCCGTCCTGCGGGGGGATGGCGCCTATCTCGTCCGCCGCCTCCCAAGCGATCGATGCGGCCTCGGGGAATCGCGCCAATACACGGCGGCGCACATCGGCGGCGTGCGCTTTGCTGCACACATACATGAGTTCCGGCCTGCGCCCGCCTCGGCGACGAGAGGGGCGCGTGCGTTTCCAGCCAAACAGTCCGGCGAGGGCTTTGCGCAAACAAACCGCAAGACGAATCAGGGCCCAAGCCAATCCGCCGGCGTTCGGGTAATGCTTCCGATAGAAAATCAGCATGGCATTATAGAAGGCATTCAAATAGCGCCGGTCGGCGTAGTGGGTGCTTTCGCCCTTGTAATGGAGGATGCTGAAGGGGAGGTAATAGTTGGCGTAACCGGCGGGGATCATGCGATAAGAGAGGTCGATGTCCTCGCCGTACATGAAGAAGGCCTCGTCCAGCAGGCCGATGCGCCGGAGCGCCTCGTGGCGGAGGAACATGAAGGCGCCGGAGAGCACCTGCACCTCGTGGACGGCGTCGTCCGACAGGTATCGCAGGCTGTATGCGGCCAGGCGGGGCGAACGGGGGAAGAGGCGCGAGAGGCCGGAGAGTTTGCAAAAGGCCACCCACGGCGTGGGGAAGCTGCGCTTGCTTTCGGGGAGGAAAGCGCCGTGCCCGTTGATCATTTTCACGCCGATCGCGCCCGCGTTCGTGTGGCTGTCCATGAAGTGGCACGCGCCGCGCAGCGCCTCGCTGGTCACGATCGTGTCGGGGTTCAGAAGCAGCACGTAGCGCCCTCGCGAGAGGCGGATCGCCTGATTGTTCGCCTTGGCAAAGCCCGGATTGTCTGCGTTTTCGATGAAGTGTACCTCGGGGAAAAGTGGGCGCAGATAGTCGACAGACCCGTCCGTAGAAGCGTTGTCCACCACCCAGGTCTCCACCTCAATGCCTTGCGCGGCCTCACGGACGGAGCGCAGACATTGCTCGAGCAGGTACTTCACATTGTAATTGACGATAACGATGGAGAGCAGCATGGCGGTGGGGGCAATCGGTTGGGCGGGGGGATTAATCCTCCTTCGGCAGCGCGTACGTGCGGCGATAGAGGAAGTCGGCCAGAGCCACATCGTCCGTATAGCTACGGATCACGTCCGGATCGATGGGGGTGCCAACGTAGACTTCGGCCGTACGCCCACGCTTGTTGAAGGCCTCTGCCGCTACGCGCAGCGTGCGGATCTTCCAGCTGATCCAGCCCAGCCCGTAGAAGAATCGGGAGTTGCGGAAATCGAAGTAGACGGGATAGACGGGGACGCCGGCCTTGCGAATCAGGCGGATCACGCTGTGCGTCCACGGCCGATCGAGCACCTCGCCGCGTGCGTTACCGAACGACATGGCACCGGCGGGGAAGAATCCAATCGGGTGACCGTTCCGCAACCCTTCGAGGGCGAGGCGTACGCCGCCCACATTGGCGTGATGGGACGTCGTTTGGTTGCCCGTCTTGGGCGTGACTGAGATGAAGTTGTCCGACATGGCCCAGATGCGCTCCAGCACACCGTTAACCATGACGCGAAAGTCGGGTCGGCGGGAGGCAAAAAGGTCGATGAGGATGATGCCGTCGAGCGACCCAATGGGATGGTTCGAGACGGTGATGAAGGCGCCCGTGGGGAGGGTGTCGAGTCGCTCGGCGTGATGAATGTTGTAGCGCACGTCCATCATCGGGTCGGCCAGCATGGCGGAGGTGAAGGCGGCGCCACGCAGGTGGCAATGTCGGGTGTGGATGGCGTTGACCTTGTCGATGGCGAGACATTTCATCAGCTGGCGAGCGATGGGGATGGCCCATCGGTGGCGGAAGATGGGCGCGGCGGCCTGCAGATCGGCCAGGCCGAAGACGGGCTTCACGTCGGTCTGCTCACTCATGCCGGCTGCGTTCGTCAAGGGTGATGATGTCACGACAAATCTGCTCGTGCCGATGAACAGAGAGGAGCAGAATGGCGTTGAGCACAACGATCTCGTACACGAAATAGATCCACACGATGCCGCTCCAGCGTATGCTGAGGAGCATGACCAGAAAGAGAACGACGGTGCGACCGTTGAAGGTCATGAAGTCGATAAAGTGCGTCATCAGGTGGCGGCTACGACTGCGGAAGGCTTGGCGAAGGGGCTCGGGGATGTCGTCGCCATAGCGTGCCTGAAGCGTGCGGAGCATGCGCTGCAGGGCGGGCGTCCAAAACTCTTGCACCCGGGTGTAGACCTCATAGAGGGCGAAGAAGGCGCGGTTGGTGCGGCTCTTCATGGCGCGTTGCTGGGCCTTGACCTGATCGATGCTATGGAACTCGCGGCCTTTCTCTTTGCTGACGAAGTAGAGGTGGAGCGTCTTGTAATAGTCCGTGATGCCGGCCTGAAGCAGATGCGAGAGACCGGAAGCGACGGCGGGCACGAAGAACCAACCGCTACCGTAGAGGTGCGTGAGGCGCAGGGCGAGGCCAACGTAAATGAGGGTGAACCAGATGTCGCCAGCCATGCCGTCGAGGATGCGGCCGATCTCGGACTTGATGCCGGTCAAGCGGGCCAACTGGCCGTCGACACAGTCGAGGATGTTGGCCACGATGAGCAGCAGGATGCCCGCCACGGTGTACTCCGGGCGGCCGGTGAAGTAGAAGAGGTAGCCCGTGCCGGCACCGATGAAGATGGAGAGGATGGTGACCATGTTCGGCGTGACGCCGGTGTGCTGCAGCATGCGCGCTAGGCGATAGCCGATGGGGCGATAGAAATAGAGATCGATCAGGTTCTCGGTCTCGATGGATTTCAGGGACGCTTCGAATGACTTGTCGCTCATGGTTCACCGATAGCAATATCCGCCGTCCGCCACGACCACTGCGCCGTTCATATAACTGTTCTCGACCAACATCCGGTAGACCTCAGCCACTTCCTCGGGGCTACAGAAGCGGCCGAGGGCGATCTTCTCTTCGATGTTGCGACGCACCTCGGCGGGCTTGGTGCGGTGCCAATCGGTGTCGACGAAGCCCGGTGCGACGGCGTTCACGCGGATGCCGTAGGGGGCAAGAAACTTGACGAGATTCTTGGCCAGGGCATGTACGGCCGACTTGGTGACGCCGTACGAGAGCGACATGCCATGCGGCTCGACGGCCATCAGCGATCCGGTGAAAACGACGCCTGCACCGCGCCGTATGCGCTTCACAAGCCGCTGGAGGAGGAAGACGGGGAAGTGTACGTTGGCGAAGAACTGCCGCTCCCACTCGGCCAGCTCCAGCTCCTCGAACGAAGCGCGATAGGTGGTGCCGGCGTTCAGGACGACGGCGTCAAGCGTGGCGTCCGAGGCCTCGAAATGGCCAGCGACGCGCGCAATGGAGGCGGGGTCGGTAATGTCGGCCTGGAGCAGGTCGACCCGAACGGCCGACGCCGTGCGGATCGCTTCGGCGGCCGCCTCGGCGGCCACGGTGTCGGCGCCGTAGGTCAGCGTCAGGTCGTAGCCAGCGCGGGCCAGCACATCGGCTACGGCACGACCGATACCCTTCGTACCGCCCGTGATCAATGCTTGTTTAGTCATATCTCTCTGGGGTGCGGCGTTAGGATGGTTGGCCGGACGTCGGCTCGTCGTCAAGACCGATCTTCATGCCCTTCACCGACTCGGGCTTGGCCTGTCGCTCCTGCTGCAGGTGTTTCTCGTAAGAGTCGTGGATGGTCTTACGGAGCGAGGAGGAGGAGACGCCTGTGCCGTAAGGGAAGTAGAAGACTTGCACGTCGAGCTCGCGCAGGTAGTCGTATTTGCCGTACCAGTCGTCACCCACCACGAAGGCATCGATGTTGAGCTTCTTGACGATCTCGGTATGGTCGAGCGTATGTTGGGGGATGACGATGTCGGGCGTCTTGAGGGCTTCGAGGATCTGCATCCGCTCGTTGAAGGGGATGATGGGGGGCGCCTTGTACGACGATACGAGTTCGTCCGTGCTCACGCCGACAATCAGAATGTCGCCCAAGCTGCGGGCATAATTGATCATCCGAAGATGATTGTAGTGGAACATGTCGAATGTCCCTGAGGTGTAAACCACCGTTTTATTCTTGAACATAGGATGCCGTTTTGAATTTTCTGATACCTATTTTTACACGGCGGGCAAAGGTAGAAGCTGTTTCGATCTTACCAATTTCAGGAGGACGGGGACTTTCCGGACGGGTACACCCCTATCCCCTGGAGGGAACGGGAGCTTTCCAGACGGGTACACCCCTATCCCCTCAGGGGACGGGGACTTTCCAGACGGGTACGCCCCTATCCCCTCAGGGGACGGGTACTTTCCGGACGGGTACACCCCTATCCCCTGGAGGGGACGGGAGCTTTCCAGACGGGTACACCCCTATCCCCTCAGGGGACGGGGGCTTTCCAGACGGGTACACCCCTATCCCCTCAGGGGACGGGGACTTTCCAGGCGGGTACGCCCCTATCCCCTCAGGGGACGGGGACTTTCCAGACGGGTACACCCCTATCCCCTCAGGGGACGGGGACTTTCCGGACGGGTACGCCCTTATCCCCTCAGGGGACAGGGACTTTCCGGACGGGTACACCCCTATCCCCTGGAGGGGACGAAGACTGGCGGGGACGCTACAGCTCGGGCTCTTCCATCTCTTGGGTGAGGTCGAGCTTCACGTTGTCCTTCCCGACCTTGTCGACAAACTCCTTACGCAGGGGGTGCAGGGTGGCTTGGCGATAGGCCTCGCGGTTGCGATAGATGTCGATCGAGGCGTAGATGGCCTGCCGGAACGAGGCTTCCGAGGCCCGATTGCGTCCGGCGATGTCGTAGGCCGTACCGTGGTCGGGCGAGGTGCGGACAATAGGCAGTCCGGCGGTGAAGTTCACGCCCTCGTCCATCACCAAGGCCTTGAACGGCGCCAGCCCCTGATCGTGATACATGGCCAGCACCCCGTCGAAGAGCTGGAAGGTGCTCGATCCAAAGAAACCGTCCGAGGCGTAGGGGCCGAACGACAACACGCCTTTCTTCTTGGCCTCGGCCATCGCGGGGCGGATCACGGTCTCCTCCTCCTCGCCCAACAGTCCGGCGTCGCCGGCGTGGGGATTGAGCGAGAGCACAGCAATGCGCGGGCGGACGATGCCAAAGTCTTCCTTGAGCGACGTGTTGAAGAGGATCAGCTTATCCGTAATGGCCTCCGGCGTGAGGTGGGAGGCGACGCTGGCCAGCGGCACATGACCCGTCACTAAGGCCACGCGCAGCCTGTCGCTCGTGAGGATCATCAGCGAACGGTAGACGCCATTCTCCCCGAAACAGGCCTCGAGATATTCCGTATGGCCGGGGAAGTGGAAGCCGTCGTGCTGGATGTTGTGCTTGTTGATGGGCGCCGTGACGAGCGTGTCGATGACGCCCCGCTTGAGGTCGGCCACGGCTGCCTCGAGCGACGCGAAGGCGGCCATGCCACCCTCCGCGGTCGACTCGCCCGGTGCGATGGGGCAGTCGGTCGCTACGCAATTGATGAGGTTCACACGGCCCTCTTCCGCCTCCTCGGCGCGGGCGATGACGTTCGGAATCACCGGTTCGGTGATGTCCGTCAGCGTATCCCGATAATACTGCAACGCCTTGAGTGAGCCATAGATGACCGGCGTGCAGATGTCCGTCATCATCTCTTCTGCGAACGTTTTCAGGATCACCTCGTATCCCACCCCGTTCATATCTCCTTGCGTGATACCCACGCGAATCAATCTTTCTTCCATGCTGTCTCTGTAAGCTATCAAGTGAAAAGTGAAAAACGAAAAGCTAAGAACCCTGCCGATAAGTGCGGCGATGAGGCTCTTAGCTTTTCGATTTTCGTTGTTAGTTCTTCTGTCCTTTCATCTCTTCCACGCCGTCCAGCGGCTTATCAAACTCGCCGGGCAGGCGCAGCGTGTGCAGCCCCGCTTCGAGGCGACGGATGTAGTTGCGCTTGTCCGTCTCGGGGGCGTAGACAAAGCCTTCGGCTACGACCACGCGGTGGTTCGCCTCGTCCAGCCGGGCAAAGCTGACGAAGGGTCCGCCCATCATGTCGCCCTCCATCTTCCACAGTCCGCGCAATACGCCACAATACTTGCCCTGAAGCGTCCGCGGCGTGTAGGTGAGGCCGATGGGCTGCGTCGTCATGTGCGAGTTCGGGTAGGCTCCGGGGATGTTCGTGCCCAGGATGGAGTCACGCATGTGCTGCATGTATTCCAGCGTGAAGGTCTTCTCGTCGGTGTAGGGAAAGGTGTAAACCACCACGTCCATGCGACCCGTGTTGGCGTTGTTCGAGGCCCAGAAGAAGTTTGTGGTGTCCTTAAACGAGGTGATGTCCGATGGCACATTGAGCATCACGCCGAACTTCGACTTTACCGAGTCCATCACCAGCGAGCTGTACGTCTCCTGCATCACCTGCGCCATGCGCATCATCTCCAGCCGCGTGAAATAGTCCGTCAGCGCACCACGATGGTCGGCCAGATAGGTGAGCACCGACGCCTCGTCCGGCGCCGAGATGTAGACCACCACCTGCCCCGTCGCCCAGCGATCCTTCTCCGCCCGAACGGACAGCTTCGTGTAGCGCTCGGCGTCGACCGTGAGGATGATGATGTTGCGCACATAGGTTGTCAGCCCGTTGAAATCGTCCGGCGTGACAAACGTCACACGCATCGACGGCTCGGCTTGAGGTAGCCCGCTGATGGGCCGCTGCAACTCGGCGCGCAGGCTCACGCCCACCGTGTCGTCCCAGAGGGCGCGCGTCGTCACCACCTCCACCTCGTACGGCATGCCGGTGGCCGAAATGATCGACGGCGACGTGTGGCATGCGCTCCATAACAGGGCCACGAGGCCCATGATCATCGTCAAGAAAAAGGTCCTTTTCATATTGTCTTCTCTCTCTGTTTAGTTGTCCTGTATATAAATGTATATGTGTACGTCCCAAAAGTAGCGTGCGCCCTAATGTCTCTTCTCTAAAAGTCGCTTGGTCGAGAGCATGCCGCATGCGGCCTGAATGTCCTCCCCGCGCGAAGTGCGAATCGTGCAGACCACGCCTCGCGCATTCAGCGCGTCGCGAAACCAGATCATCTTCTCCGCCGAGCAACTCCGTAGCGCCACGCCCGGGATGGCATGAAAGCGGATCAGATTCACCCGGCAGGGCAGCCCCCGAAGCAGCGCCGCAAGCGCCTTCACGTGGCGCATCGTATCGTTCACGCCGTCGAAGAGGATGTACTCGAACGACACCCGCCGGCGGTGCGCAAAGTCGTACTCCTTGAGCAGCGCCACCACCTCCTCGACCGGGCAGGCCCGTTCGGCCGGCATCAGTCGGGCGCGCTCCTCGGCGAAGGGCGAATGCAGGCTCACGGCCAGATGACACTCACTCTCGGCCAGGAACCGCCTGAGCGGCGCCGCCACACCGACGGTCGAGACCGTGATCCGCCGCGGGCTCCACCCGACTCCGTAGCTCGAGGTGAGGATCTCTAGCGCCTTCAGCACCTCGTCCACGTTGTCTAACGGCTCCCCCATACCCATGAAAACGAGGTTGGTCAGTTGTGTCGCCTCGGGCAGCCGGAGGATCTGGTTCATGATCTCGCCCGCCGTCAGGTTCGCCCCCAGTCCCTGCCGCCCCGTCATGCAGAAGTGGCACGCCATGCGGCATCCCACCTGCGACGAGACGCAGAGCGTGTCTCGCTCCTCGGCCGGGATATAGACCGCCTCCACGAAACGCCCCGCGGCGGCTTCGAAGAGGTACTTCACCGTCCCGTCCTTCGACTGCGCCGCCTCCGCCGGCTCGCGTGCGCCCACGGTGTAGCCCGCGGCCAGCACTTCCCGCTTCCGCAGCGCGATGTTGGTCATTTCCGCCACCTCCGACACGCGTTTTTTGTACAGCCAATCAGCCATCTGACTCGCTGCGTAGGCCGGCAGACCCACCTCCGCGGCCACTGTGCGCAACTCCGCGATGGTCATCCCCAGCAAACTCGTTTTCTGCTCCATTTTCCCTTTTGTCATCGATAAAAACGGCCCAAAAGTCCGTCATTTTTCCCTTTCTGCCCACCGCTCTTCGGCCCATGCGGCGGCATTTGCGGGAGTACCCGCTGGGGCCGCGTCATTTGCCGGGAACCTCGCGCAGGCTGCGCAAACGTCAAGGCGAATGCCGCGGGACTCGCGCAGCCCGCGCAAACGCCAAAGTAAATGCCACGGGACTCGCGCAGCCCGCGCAAACGTCAAGGCAAATGCTGCGAGACTTGCGCGGGCTGCGCAAACGTCAAAGCAAATGCCGCGGGACTCGCGCAGGCTGCGCAAACGCCAAGGCAAATGCCGCGAGGCTTGCGCGGGCTGCGCAAACGCCGAGGCAAACGCCGCGAGACTCGCGCAGGCTGCGTGGTCAAACCCGCATTAATCCAGCACCACGGGCCGCTCGGGGTGACGGCGCAGCTCGTCGACCATGCGGATATTCTCCGGCAGGGTGCGGTCGAGCGAGAGCGGCGGCAGGCTGTCGAGGGCGAAAAAACGCTGGTCGAGGATGTCAAACGTGCCGGCCAGCTCGCCGCCCGTGACGGTGCAGAGGATGAACATTTTGTAGACGTAGAGCGGCGAGGCGGGGTAGTCGTGGCAACGCTTGTCGAGCACGGCCAGGAGGCGCTCGACACGAACGTCGAGGCCCGTCTCCTCTTTCGTCTCCTTGACGGCCACCTCCGAGGGGGTGTAACCCACGTCGGACCATCCGCCGGGCATGGCCCAGCGTCCGTCGGCCTTTTCGCGCACGAGGAGGATCTCGTCGCGGTCGTTGAAGATGGCGGCACGGATGTCGACTTTGGGGGTGACGTACTCCTTCATGGGGTGGTAGCAGGCGGCGATCTCCTCGTCCGGGAGGCCGCTGACGATGGACGTGATGCGGTCGCTGAGGCGGAGCAGCTCTTGGCAGCGGTCGGTCTCGTAATCACTCACGGAGTACGAGAGTCCGGTCTGCGCCAGAGCGCGCATGCGCTGTGCGATGGTGATGAGTGCTTTGGCTTTTTCCATAGGGAATAAAGATCGAGGCGCCCCCCTCATTGCTGAGAGTGACGCCCCGAAGAGAAATACCATTAAAAAATAACAATCCGGAGAATGTGCCTCCAAATGATGCGTTTATCCGTTCACTTTAGCCATGTGTGCGATGAGGTCGAGCACCTTGTTGGAGTATCCGATCTCATTGTCGTACCACGAAACGACCTTCACGAACTTATCGGTGAGGTAAACACCGGCGTTGGCGTCGAAGATCGAGGTCAGGGTGCAGCCGAGGAAGTCGGACGATACGACAGCGTCTTCGGTATAGCCGAGGATGCCCTTGAATTCGCCTTCTGAAGCCTCCTTCATGGCCTTGCAGATAGCCTCCTTAGAGGCGGGCTTGGCCAGGTTGACGGTCAGGTCGACCACCGATACGTCAAGGGTCGGGACGCGCATAGAGATACCGGTCAACTTACCGTTCAGGGCGGGGATCACCTTGCCTACAGCCTTAGCGGCGCCCGTAGACGAGGGGATGATGTTGCCACTGGCGGCACGTCCGCCGCGCCAATCCTTCATCGAGGGGCCGTCGACGGTCTTCTGCGTAGCCGTTACGGAGTGTACGGTGGTCATGAGTCCACTCTCGATGCCGAAGTTGTCGTTCAGCACCTTGGCGATGGGGGCAAGACAGTTGGTGGTGCAGGAGGCGTTAGAAACGATCTGCGTGCCCTTCTTGTAAGCGTCGAGGTTGACGCCGCAGACGAACATCGGGGTGTCGTCCTTCGAGGGGGCAGACATCACGACATACTTGGCGCCGGCCTTGAGGTGGCCTTCGGCTTTTTCCTTGGTGAGGAAGAGGCCGGTGGATTCTACCACATACTCGGCACCGACTTCGTTCCACTTGAGGTTGGCGGGATCTTTCTCGGCGGTGACGCGGATCTTCTTGCCGTTCACGGTCAGGGTGCTGTGCTCTACGTCAGCCTCAACGGTGCCTTCGAAGCGGCCGTGCATGGTGTCGTATTTCAGCATGTATGCCATGTAATCCACCGGGCAGAGGTCGTTGATGCCTACTACTTCGATGTCATCTCTCTTGATGGCTGCACGGAAAACGAACCGTCCGATGCGGCCAAATCCATTGATACCTACTTTGGTCATTATCGTAAATCTTTAAAGGGTTGATGATTGTGTGATGATTGTATATGTTGCTCGAGCGCTAACAGCCACAGGGCGTTGCGCAAGATGTGAGCCATGCGGTGAGGAGGGCTGCGGTACAGAGGATGGTGATGATACGCCTCATTCTTTCTCTTTAGGGGGGCGCCTCAGTAGGGGTTTACCGGCTACCGGGGCTGAGTGTCACTTTTTCTTTTTTCGGGTGAAGGCACCACCGATAATCCGCTTGACGCGCTTGATGCTCCAAGTGATAAGAAGGGGTTGTGCCACCTCCCATGCTAGCGGCATCCACCCGGCGCCAATTGAGACCATCTTGGGCACCTTGAGCAAGGTCGACAGTCCCATGGGGAGCCCAGGGGTGGCGGGTGCTGCGGCTGGACGTTTGGCAAACGATTGCGGACGCGGTCGTTGTTGCGTGGTGGATTCAGCCTTCTCTGCTTTCGGTGTACCGGTGCTGGAGAGCAGTGCGGATACGCCAGAGAGCAGCAGACTGCCCGCATTGTCTTGGAGATACCGGGCGTGCACTGCGAGTCGCTCTTCTTGCTTTTTGCAGAGCGCTTCTAACTCGCGTTTCTCAGCCTGCAGTTTGTTCAGCGGAGTTTGTGGCAGGGTGGTCGTTGTCATGAGGTGCGTTTGTAACGGGTGGAGTGTATTCGTCTTCGTCATTCATCAACATATCGAGTATAGCATTGAGGATCAGCCTCCGAATTTTGGTCTTGAAGGCTACGACACCTCCGACGAGCATGACATAGAGAATGGCGACGATAGAGAATCCGACGCCGGTGGAGTGTAACCATTCGCTCAGAAAGAATCCGAGCGCCAGGAAGAGGAAAAGGGTTAGGAAGAAAGCGAGGGTGAGTAATATTAAGCTGTATGAGAGGACGGAAAACACTTTCCCCGCCTTCTCATACGCCCCCAGTTTCAAAAGCTCAAGTCGGAGCTCTCCATACCGGGTCAAATCCTTCTTAATCTCCTGGAAGAATTGCTCCGAATCGCGCTTCATAAACTGTTACACGAGTTCGGCATCTTCAGCGGCGCTTTCCACCTCGTCGATAATCGGAGCTACGCGGCCTTCCTTGTATTTCGAGATGGCCATATTTACGGTGCTCTTCACCTTTCCGACTACGTCGTTAAGTTCGTCGATGAGCTGTTCGCGCTTATCTGTTGCGGCTAAATAGCCAATGGCGGCTCCAACTGCCCCGCCGATTAGAAGTCCCAGTAAGAACTTGGAGTCTACATTATTCTTCATATTGACCTACAATTAAAAATCCGTTAGTGTTTTCGGCAAACGTACGCATTCGGGAGAATAAGATTCTGCCAAATAGAGGGCTTTTAATGATCTTTACCATTCCCTCGCAGCCACCACTACAGCCCATTCGTTACGGGATGAATAGAGGCTTGATGTCATCCGTTGCGAGCGGCATTCTTGCGCTATGGCAGGCACATCCGACTCATAGAATCCACTCAAATAGAGACGTCCGCCCGAGCGAAGCGCAGACACGTAATGCGACATATCGCGCAGAAGGATATTCCGATTGATATTGGCGAAGATGTAATCAAACGTACCGCAGGCCGCTATCTGCTCGGCACCGCCGTGGAGAACATGAATGTCGGGCGTGTTGTTCAGCCGACAGTTCTCGATGGCGTTGCGATAGGCCCACTCGTCATTGTCGATGGCTACGACACGGTGCGCGCCCTTCTGTGCGGCCAAGATGGCCAGCACGGCGGTACCGCAGCCCATGTCGAGCACCTCCCGACCGTGCAGGTCGAGCGGCAATATGGCGCGGACCATCTGCTCTGTCGTAGCGTGATTACCCGTACCAAAGGCCATACGCGGATCGATAACGATCGTGTGCACAAAACCTTCTTCCGGCTGATGGAAGGAGGCACGGATGAGGCATTCGTGATCGATGCGCACGGGCTGGAAATAGTTCTTCTCCCACTCCTCGTTCCAGTCACGATCGGGAACGGACGTGTGCGTGTAGCGGATTACGACATCCGACAGGGGAAAGTCGGCGAGCAGCTGCGCGAGCGACTCGGGACGATAATCCGCCACAGGGACGTAGGCGTTCAGTCCGTCGGCATCGGGGGCGAAGCTATCGAAACCGATCGCGCCCAGCTCAGCGGCCAAGACGTCGTTAATCGTGTCCGTATCCATCGTTGCGGGATGGTCGTAGGTGAATCGAAACTCGTAGTATTCCATCGGTGTGCAGGGGATCAATCCTCAAAGTCTCTCAACGAGCGGAAGGCACGTTCACGGGCCGAAGCATCGGGCGTAAAGTTGGCTGAGGCCGCGAGACTCTCGATCTTCTTTCGTTCTTCGGCAGTCAGCTTCTCGGGGACGTAGACCTTGATATTGATCAGCAAATCGCCCGTGCCGTAACTGTTGACCGAAGGCAGACCTTTGTTGCGCAGGCGAAGCACCTTACCCGACTGTGTGCCCGGCTCGATCTTCACCTTCACGCGACCGTCGACCGTCGGGATCTCGACCGACGCACCCAGAGCGGCTTGCGGGAAGGAGAGCAGGAGGTTATAAATAAGATCGTTCTCGTCACGGAGCAGTTCCGGGTGACGTTCCTCTTCGACAAGGATCAGCAGGTCGCCATTGATACCGCCACGACGCGCCGCGTTACCCTTCCCCTCCATCGACAGCTGCATGCCTTCGCTCACACCCGCGGGGATATGGAGTGTGATCACCTCTTCAGCACGCACGACGCCCTCGCCATTACACTCGGCGCATTTGCGTGTGATCGTCTCGCCCGATCCGCCGCATGTGGGGCAGGCGGACTGCGTCTGCATTTGGCCAAAGATGGAGTTGGCCACGCGCGTCACGTAACCGCTACCATGGCAGGTCGGACACTTCTCGACGGCCTTCTCGTCCTCTGCCCCACTGCCGTGACAGTGCGTGCAGGGCACGTATTTCTTGACCTTGATCTTCTTCTCCACGCCCGTAGCGATCTCCTTGAGCGTGAGTTTCACCTTCACACGCAGATCGGAGCCACGCTGCACGACGCGTCGGCCACCGCCGGCGTTGCCGAAGCCGCTAAAGCCTCCGAACCCAGAGAAATGTCCGCCGAAGAGGTCGCCGAACTGCGAGAAGATGTCTTCCATCGACATACCGCCGCCGAATCCACCCGCACCACCGCCAGCTGCACCGCTCATTCCGGCATGTCCGAAACGGTCATAACGGGCGCGTTTCTCGTCGTTACTCAGCACGTCGTAAGCCTCAGCGGCTTCTTTGAACTTCTCCTCCGCCTCCTTATCGCCCGGGTTACGATCCGGGTGATACTGGATGGCCTTTTGCCTGTAAGCCTTCTTTATCTCGTCTGCTGAAGCGTTTTTCGCCACGCCCAGCACTTCGTAATAGTCTCTTTTTTCCACAGTCTTCTATTCCTCTTAGTTGATATTGGAGAGAATCATTCACCGACGACCACTTTGGCGTGGCGGATCACCTTATCGTTCAACACGTATCCCGTCTGCACACAATCGATCACGCGTCCCTTCTGCGCCTCGTCTGGGGCGGGGATCATGGCGACGGCCTCAAACATCTCCGTGCCGAAGGGTTGCCCGACGGCCTCGATGGGCTTCACGCCCTGCCGACCGAGGTAGTCCATGAATTTGCTATAGATCAGCTCCACGCCCTCAGCCACAGCCTTCGGGTCGGTCGCCTTTTTCATCGTATCGAGTGCCCGTTCGAAATCGTCGATCACGGGTAGTAAGCCGATCAGTGCACCCTCACCGCCGCTCTTGATCAGATCAGACTTTTCGCGTAGGGTACGCTTGCGATAGTTGTCAAACTCGGCGCGCAGCCTGAGGTAGGAGTCGTTCAGCTCGTTGTATTTGGCTTCCCAGTCGGTCGTGGCTTCACCTCCATCTGGCGTTGCTGCAGTGTCTGTCAAATCGTCAGCTGTAACGTTTTCGGCTGACGTGTTTTCTGTTTCACTCTGCACTTTTGTCGCCTCTGTGCCTTCTTCGTTCTCTTGATTATTGGCCGTCATTGGCTCGTTTCTATCCATATGATACTATATTTTGATTGTTCCTATTCTTAATATGTGCCCCCTCCTTAGCAAATATGCTGCCAGAAGTTGGCCCAGATTCTCCTTGGGATAGCTGCATGGTGATAATAGATGATCTAGGGCCGGAAATTGGCTATCACAGCCTCAGCCGCCGCCAGGGCAACCGCATCAATACCGCACCAGTCTTCAGGCTTTTTGCCGACCTGTGGAGATCCCACCCCCCACGCGTGATCTTCCTTTCCGTAACGTGAGTTCGACGCAAGAATGGGGTTCCCAATCCATAGAGATGGTCTTTGATAGCGCGCTGCAGCGGTCATAGTGCTTTTGGAAATGCTTGCAACACTGTTGCAAGTCCCACGAAAAACTTTTTGGTGTTTGCAACACCGTTGCAAGTCTCACGAAAAACTTTCTGGCGTTTGCAACACTGT
>ERZ773056.825-NODE-825-length-16189-cov-9.025350_pt1 | contig 16189 bp, 10 predicted proteins | sample MGYA00580857_ERZ773056 | MGnify/ENA primary metagenome ERZ773056 (study PRJEB29015, sample SAMEA2737996) | human oral metagenome | biome: human oral; feature: human-associated habitat; material: dental | place: China | collected 2114 ... | reverse complement strand
GTCTTGGCTTTCTTTTTAATTCGCTGTAATCCTTTGAACGCTGATTTGAATTTCTAATAATCATCGCAAGTGGCGTTCCTGTAGTTTTTCCATCAAAAAATCCACTCAAAATCTCAAATTCATCCTTTTCCACTCTAGGTGTTGTCAATTTTGATCTTCCTGGCGCTCTTCTTCTCATTTCCTGCGAGATAAATTCCAAATCCAGTTCAGTTCCTGCTGGAATTCCATCAATATTTATCCCTAATGCACTACCATGCGATTCCCCAAAAATCGAAATTTTATAATTTTTTCCAAAATTTGCTGCCATTTTCTTACTCCTTCTATTTTATGAAAATCATAATAAAAAATGATTTTTATCTTTTAACAATTTTTCTTTAATATATTTTAAAATATTCCACAATACTTTAAAAATTTGATTTTTAACTTTATATCCATTTTTAATAATATCAATCTTTATTTGCAACTTTTAAAATTGAAAACTCTATTTTTCAGCCTTTACTAAATCCTTATAATTTTTAACTTTTGTTTTTTCTTCTTTTGAAAGTAAATTATATAATTTACGAACCATTTCTAAATATGATTTTTTCGTATATTTTTCGCCAGTTCTCTTATTCAATACTATTTTTTCAGCGTTCGGAATATCACTTATCAATTTACTCACAATAATATAAGGCTTCCAATCTTCTGTGTAAATATCACTTTTCCCATTAGGCGTATATTGAGCTGTGTTCAATCCAGCAGTCCCAGATCCTTTTTTAATATTTCCATCTTTATCACGACCAAGCCATTTATTTTTTAACTGTTTCACTTTTCCACGAGCTTGAGCAGTTTCCCGTCTTTGCTCAAATAGCCACTCAAAAGGATAATCTATTTGATACCCATATTTCCAAGTTGACATATGGGATCCCTTGCTAAATTCTCCCCAGTTAATTCCAGTACCTGGTTTTGTATTATCATGGGTTGTCATTTTTTTATCAATTTTATTTTGCTCTTCAACAGAAAGATAAGGATCCCATTCGTCATGAGCAATTTCAATTCCTGCAGCCTTAAAATATTCCTGAATTGTTTTCCACAAACTTGTTGCCATTAAATCATCTGTAGCTGTATGAACAAGGACATTATCATCTGAAATCATATAATACCAGTTCTGATAGTTCTTTTTATCAAGTCCAAATCCATTAAAACTGATTGGGTCATTTTCTGGAGAACGTGCTGGTGCACCATTATTCTGAAAGTCTTTATTATAGTTATTAGACCATTGAGAACCTAAAATTGCTACACCTGCAAAAAAATTATCTCTTTGTGCCGCCATATCTAAAAGAAGCATTCCTCCCATAGATTGACCTGTTCCATAAATACGGCTTTCATTAATATATCCTTTATATTCCTTCAAAACAGAATCCAAAAGTTCCCAAATTGCTGAATTTTCTTCGCTCGAAGAAACAACATCATTTGTAGAACGACGACTTTCTTCAACTTGCGGAACAACGATTATTGCTGGATTTTTCTCTTGAAGTTCTTTACTCGCCATTTTTGCAGCCGCTTTTGTAGAAGTAAGCGAAGCCATTGGATCAATATCATTTGCCCCTGCATGTTCCATATGAAGTACAACCGAGATATTTCCTTTATTCTTTTCTAAAACCTCTTTATTTGGAACATAAATTGCATAAGGCATTTCAAAATCCTCATATTTTCCAGTATATTCACTATATGCCTTAGTAGCTTTGAATCCTCCATTTCCAATATAATGTATTTTCCATCCACTATTTTTGTCAAACTCTGGCAAAATAATTTTATTTTTATCTGCTTTAATAACAGTTTGCTTAACTGTTTCACCTGTTGGTCTAGTTTGCCGTTTATCTTCCAAAGTATAATTTGAAATTTCCCTCGTTCCAGCAGCAATTTTTCCATTCTTACCAACAACTTCTCCAATTTGTTTCACACCAGCCATCATTGTACTTGTATAGGATAAATTTTGTCCATTGAGCATATATGCCATATTCACTTCAATAACAACATATTTTCCTTCTTTAGTACCGCCATTTTTAGAAATTTCTGGCTTATCATTGACATAAATTTTCGTAATTTTCCCTTCATTCCCTTTCGTACCATCTCTATCAATTTCCACAGTCTTCTCAAAACCATCTTTTTTCTCGCTGTAAATCGCATAATCTGTAATCTCATAATCATTTTTATCCACAGAATCTGACTTAATATTCTGATTATACTCAACAATAATCGCCGAAGCTTTCGCACCTTCCAAATCTACAAATCCATAAGATTTAACATTAACAATTGCATTATCAGCCGAAACCGATTTTATAATTTTACTTTTATTCAAAGTTTTTGCAAAAGAAACTGTACTAAATGCCATTCCTGTCAAAAATAAAGCCATCATTCCAAAATATATTTTCTTTTTACAATTTAATTTCATAAAATTCTCCATTTATCATAATATTTTTCAAAATTTTTATTTATCATCATTTTTTACAACAAAATCTTTTCCATTTACAAAAACTGCCTCACTATTGCTTATTGGAAGTAAATTTAATTTACTTCCATAAATTTTTATAGTTTCTTTTGTACTTTCGACAAATGGAAATTCATTATTATGTGGCAAAATATAAAAATCTGTAATATTCATTGCTTCATAATTATCTAAATCAGGAGCAATTTCCTTATTATCCATTATCTGATTGTATTCTATATTTTTAGAAGTAATAATTGCTCCAGCCGATTCTCCTATATAAAGCATTCCATTTGAAATTTTGTTTTTAATAGTATCTAAAATTTTTTTACGTTTTAGTTCCTTCAATAGATAAAATGTATTTCCACCTGATACATATAAAATTTTTGTATCCTTCAATATATTTTCTATTTTTTGTTTTTCTGTTTTTGAAATATCTAAAATATTTATTGAAAATCCCAATTCCAAAAATACCTGCTTAGCTTCATCTACATACCCTTTATAATCTTCAGTATTTGAAGCAGTAGGAACAAACGTAATTTCTTTTTCTGATACATCTTTTAAAAATTCTTTCACTAAATTTTTTGTTCCTGCTAAATATGATGTCAAAAATAATTTACTCATATAAATTCCCTTTCCTAACGGTTTTAACAATATTTAATTAAATTTCACATTCGCATATTCAATTAACTCTCTATTTCTATTTTAAAAAATTTTATTTTAAATTCTACCATTTTTAACTTATTTTTCTATTACAAATAAACTTTATCTTTCTAAAAAATCTTTTTAAAAGTCTTTCTCTATTTCTCCACCCATTTTTACAAAATCATCCCAGAAATGAGGATAAGATTTTCTGACACTTTCAGCCTCTTCCAGAATTATTTCCTTTTCGCATCTTGTTGAAGCAATCGCAAGCGACATTGCAATTCTATGGTCATTCCAAGCATTTACAGTCACTCCGCCTGCAAATCCTTCTACACCTTGAATAATTAAATTTTCTCCTTCCTCAGTCACATTCGCACCAAGTTTATTAAGCTCTGTTTTTATTGAAGTAATTCTATCCGACTCCTTAATTCTAAGTCTTTCTCCATTAATAATTCGAGTTTCTCCTTCGCTCAATGCAGCAAGCACAGTCAAAATCGGTGCAATATCAGGACATTGAGAAATATCAATCACAGTTCCTTTTGTTTTAGATGGCTTAACAATCACATAATCATCGAAAATCTCAAGGCTCGCTCCCATTCTTTCAACAATTTCTATTATTTCTCTGTCGCCCTGCAGCGAGTTCTTATTCACATGCAGGCATTTCACTTCATTATCCTTGTTTGCAGAAATTATTCCAGCCACAATCCAGAACGCAACTTGCGAATAATCCCCCTCAACAGTATAATCAAAAGGCTTATAAATCTGATTTCCCTTTATATCAAAACTCTTATAGTTATTGTTCACAATCTCAATTCCAGCCAGTTTCAATATTTCCAATGTCAAATCAATATACCCCTTAGACTCCAAATTTTTATTAATAGTCAGCTTAGAATCCCCATCAAGAAGTGGCAAAGCATACAAAAGTCCAGTAATAAACTGCGAACTAATATTTCCGTCAATCTCATAATTCCCAGCCTTCAATTTTCCATTAACCGTAAGTGGCAATTTCCCACCAGTCGTCTCATATTTTAACCCTTGCTCCTCAAAAATTTTATAATACGAATCCAGCGGTCTATCCACCAATTTCCCTTTCCCATCAAAAATCAATTCATTCTCGCTCGTAATCCCAACAGGAATCAAAAATCTAATAGTCGACCCCGACTCATTACATTGCACATATTTATCCTTCGGAACAACTTTCCCATCATTCCCGACAATCTCAAGAGCACTTTCAAATCTTTTAATTTTCGCTCCCCAATTTTCCATAATATCCGTTGTTGTAGTAATATCCATAGAAAACTTCAAATTATCAATTGTCGACTTCTTCTCACTTTCGGCTAATGCCGCTGCAATCACCGCTCTATGCGAATAACTTTTTGACGGTGGTATTTCTATTTTTCCATTTAATGTACTTGATTTTATTTTTATTTTCATAGTTGGTCTCCTTTTTTATTTCAATTAATTACAATGCCTTCTTTCATTAAATCAAATATTTTATTTTTCTATAAAGTTTTCTTTTAACATTTTAAATGAACTATTATTTTGAATTTTTCCAGCAGGTATAAATAAATATTCCCATTTTTTATAATTATTTGCCTTTGAAAATTTAGATGCTATTTTACAATATTCTATCCCTCTTTCTTTTTTAGAAATTACATCTGCATTATTTATTTTATCTTCACCTTTTACTTCTATTAAATAGATACAATCCTCTGTTTCTACTATAAAATCTGGTTCATATCTTTTACTTCTATTATAATAAATATTAAGTTCATTAGTTGAAGGTCTTAACCAATTTTTTACCTCTTTATCCCTTTCTATAATTCTTGCAAACTTTAATTCTGGTTCACTATCAAATTTTGCTTGACTAAATACTCCTTTTTCTATATTTATAAATAATGTCTCTTTCAGTTTATGTTTTTCAGGATCTTCATATAATTTTTTTACATTTGAATATTTGTAAACTGGTTGAATATTTTTTCTTTTTACATCTATTACTTCTTCTTCAAACATTCCTTGATGTACATAAAAATGATTATCTTGTAAAATTTGATTATAAATTTTATTAACTATATCTATTTTATTCATAAAAATAATATTTTTCACCTCATTTTCATTATATTTATTCCTATAATGATTTAACACTTGATCTATTAATTTAAATAACAATTCTGAATAATTTTCATAATCAATTTCAGGCTTTTTACGAAGTTCTGTTATTAATTCTTTTCTTGAATTAAAATCAGAAAAGCTTATATATTTATTTTCATTATTTATAATTTCTATATCTTTCATATCTTTTAAGTTTTGAATTATCAAATCATTTTCTATTGGAATATGATTAAATTCTTCTAATTCTAAATCAAAGTCTACTATTTTGTATTCTGTTATTCCGTTGTCATTTACTTTTATTTGTGGAATTGGTATAAACTTCTCAAAACTTTTAGTTACAATTTCCTCAATTTGATTTTCTATAAAATTATTAAATAAAGTTTTATTATTTCCATTATATACTTCAGATAAATCTTTCTCATTATTTATTTCTTTTTTTATTTTCTTAAATATTTTCTGAACATTTATATTTTTTTTACTTAAAATTTCATCCTTTCTTATCTCTTCTAAAATTTCTTTTTTTATATTTTCTTGAGTTTTTTCAATAAAATACTCATTTTCTACTGTTTCTTCAATTTCCATATCTTGACATATTTTTTTTATTTCTTCTTTAGGAAATTTAATTTCTAATTGTGCTAATGATACATTTTCTTTCTCAATCTCTTCAACCTTTATAACATTTCCTTCTTTAAATATAGAGTCACCTTTTTGTGCTTCCTTTAATATTTCATCAAACTTACTATGAGCAGTCAACATAACAGAATCTATTTCTTTTACCCCTGTTCTTGTACCATAAGGTAATCTTAAACCTCTTCCTACCATCTGTTCTCTTAAAATTTTAGAACTTGCGGTTCTCAAGGGTACTATTGTATAGAGATTATTCACATCCCAACCTTCTTTTAACATATCTACATGAATTACTATTTCAATAGGATTTTCATAACTTTCAACACTCAATAATTTTTCTACATTTTCTTCTCTTTTTGTTTTAGACTGATTAGAATGTATTACCAAAGTTTTTTCCTTATATTCCCCATTTATAAAATCATCACTTGTAATATACTCAAATATACTATTCGCATGTTCTGTATCTTTACAAACAATCATCATAAAAGGCTTTACTTTAGTCTTTCCATTATTTTTAGCATAATATTCTAACTCTAATTTTATTTTTTTATGGCAAATTATTCCATCAGAAATCATCATTTTATCAAGCTCTTCTTCACCAAAATTATAAAAATTAATATCTTGTCTTGTAACTGCATAAGGTGTTCTTGTATATCCATCTCTTATTGATTTTGACAATGGATACTCATAAACAGCATTTTTAAATTTTTCTTGTTTCGATTTTATTTTATAATAAGGAGTTGCTGTCAATTCTAATCCTAAAAGGGGCTTTAATTCATTTAATGCTAATGCTCCTTTTTCTCCATGATAATGATGCGATTCATCCATTATTATAACTAAATCTTCCATTTTAGAAAGTTCATCAAAAAATGATGCTCCTAAAAATTCATTTACTTCTTTCATTTTGGAAGTTTCACTATTGAATTTATCAATATTATAAATATAAATTTTTATATCTTGAGGAAATAATTCTATATTTTTATTTTTATAATCTTCACCTGAATAAATTTTTGGTGGATTAACAACAAAGCAATCAATTCCTTTAAATACGTATTTTGGATTCGAAGGATTTCCTAAATCTTGTTTTAACTTATTATAAATTGTTTTATTTGGAGCTACTACAAGGAAATTTTTAATGTTGTAGTTAGTATAAAGATACGTTATAAATGTTCCCATTAACCTAGTTTTCCCAACTCCTGTAGCAAGTACAAATGCGAGAGATAAAAATTTTCTTTCAAAATCTGAACAAGTAGGATACAAACTGTTTACTTTTTTTAGAGTTTCATCTAAATTAATATTTTTTGACAATTCAATATTATTTAAAATATTATCTAATATTTTAAGTGATTCCTTTTGTGGAGAACGCAAAGACATTCTTCCACTAATATATTCTAAATTATACTTCATAAATTTATTCATCAATTTCACTTCCTAACTCTTCTTCATAAATAGGTGTATTTATAATATTCAAATTATAGTTTTCTACATTAAATTCACATTTTTCAAGTAACATCTCAGGTATTTTCTTAATTTCTATATTAGAATATTTTTTCTCTAATACTTTATCATAATTTTTACAAGCTATCACTAAATATTCTTCATCTTCCATATCATTTTTTATACTATTTAAAAAATTAATATCTACATATTTTGTTGTAACAAATAAATATGAATTCTCTGTACTTTTAGATTGTTTCCAAAAAGTTTCTTTATTTGGATTAAAATTATATCCTTCGTGTAATGCAACTGCATTTGCAAGCATTTCAGGACTATATTCTTTGTTTATTACCATTTCTCCAAATTTATCTTCATTTATAAGAGTAGGAGCTAATTCGTAAAACCTGTATGCTCCACCTCCTTGCCAGTTTACATTTTTAGTTATTCCACCTTTATCTTCTCCAGAAATTACCTTATCAAGTCTGACTTTACAATGAGTATAGGCGTGTTCTCCCATTTCGATTCCAATATATTTTCTATTCATTTTATGAGCTACTGCTGCTGTCGTTCCTGAACCTAAGAATGAATCTAGAACAAGGTCATTTTCATTTGTTATCATTTCTAAGATTCTTGAAATTAAAGCTTCAGGTTTTTTACTATTTTTAAATTCTACCCCAGCTCCTTCATTATCTAATCCTGTTGTTTTTATATCTGTCCAAAAATCTCCTGGGTTATATTCTAAATAATCATCAGAAAAAATAACTTGTGTACGTGGTTTCTTCTTGTTTTCATCAAAATCTCCTTTTATAATATACATTTTATTTTGAGGTGTTATTTGAGAAAAAAATACATTAGTATATTTTAACTTTTTCAACTTGACTAGTTGTAAAGTTGCTTTTTCACTTACAGATGTAGTACGAAAAATTCTGTATGCATTGTCAAAATTAAACTTTAATTTATCCTTTTCTTGTATATTTTCTTTTTTATAAACTTCAGACAATGAACTATATTTAGCTTTATCAAGTAGCTCATCTACTTTTTTTATCTCATTTTCAGATCTTTTTTCATTTTTACATACTGACTTAATAAAAGATATCTCTTCTTTTGTTATATTTGTAATTATAGTTTTATATTCATTATCCCAAGTTTTTTTAGGGATTTTTACTTCATTTAAAACCAGATCTTCTTTTTTATACACCAGTATATACTCTTTTATTTTGGGTAATCGTTTACTTGCATGTGTCATTTTGATTCCTGAGGCTTCGCTCATTTTAACTGATATAGTATTTAAAAATTTATCTCTTCCAAATATCTCATCCATTAAAACTTTCAAATATGCTTGTTCGTTATCATCAATCTGTACAAATATACCACCATCATCTCTAAGTAACTTTCTAAGTATTTCAAGTCTAGATTTCATAAGTGATAACCAAGTACTATGTTCCAAATTATCATTATAATGCTCAAATGCACTCTTTGTATTATAAGGTGGATCAATATAAATACATTTCACTTTTCCTGTATATTTTTGTTCTAACGCTTTTAATGCTAATAAATTATCCCCATGTATCAACATATTTTCAGTATTTTCATCATTTTCAATATTGGATAATTCTTTATTTTCAATTAATATTCTTGGCTCAACTAATATTTCCTTATCTTTTCCAATCCAGTGTAACTCTAATTTTTTTGACATTTTTTTCTCCTTAAGAGTATTTTTCTACTCTTTATTTATTATTTTGAAACTTTTTACAATATTTCAATCTTTTTTTATTCTGCTTTTTCCTAATAATCTGGAAAACTTACAATATTCAAATTATAGTTTTCTACATTAAATTCACATTTTTCAAGTAACATCTCAGGTATTTTCTTAATTTCTATATTAGAATATTTTTTCTCTAATACTTTATCATAATTTTTACAAGCTATCACTAAATATTCTTCATCTTCCATATCATTTTTTATACTATTTAAAAAATTAATATCTACATATTTTGTTGTAACAAATAAATATGAATTCTCTGTACTTTTAGATTGTTTCCAAAAAGTTTCTTTATTTGGATTAAAATTATATCCTTCGTGTAATGCAACTGCATTTGCAAGCATTTCAGGACTATATTCTTTATTTATTACCATTTCTCCAAATTTATCTTTATTTATAAGAGTAGGGGCAAGTTCATAAAATCTATACGCACCACCACCTTGCCAGTTTACATTTTTAGTTATCCCACCTTTATCTTCCCCAGAAATTATCTTATCGAGTCTAACTTTACAATGAGTATAGACATGCTCTCCCATTTCAATCCCAATATATTTTCTATTCATTTTATGGGCTACTGCCGCTGTTGTTCCTGAACCTAAGAATGAATCTAGAATTATATCATTAGGATTAGAAAAATATTTTAAAATTAATTCTAATAATATTTCAGGTTTCTTACCACTTCTAAAGTCTACCCCTCCTTCTAAACGACAATTCCCAAAATTTCCTGCTAAATCAAAAAAATTATTTATTGGCAGTCTTTTTTCTATTTTTTCTTTTCCTAATTGTTCCACAGGTACCCCTTGATAATATTTTCCCTTAGTAGCATTAGTTCTTTTAGGGCCTGTAAAATACCTATAGTCAAATCTGTCATTTCCAATTCCCCAAACTTTATACAATACTCCCAATCCATCTTCTGCAACTCGTCCGTCTAAATAATCTCTAAAAAATCTCCCAGAAGAATTACCATCTAATATTGTTCCTGATGCCCATATTTCTTTTAATCCATATTCTGTTCCTTTACCTTTTTCTAACTTATATTGACCTTTTTCAAAGATTTCAACTTTTTTTCCTCCTAAATTAATAATTTTTCCATTGTCTAATTCTTTAATATAATATCTAAATTGATCATATCCTGTTTCTTGAATATTTAAATTAGGAATTGCTCCGTATTCTTTTCTATAAATATGAATTTGTTCTATTTCTTTATGATAATTCATATCTTGTTTCAAGATTTTTCCAGAATACCTAACACGCACATAAAAACTAGTTTGATAATTTTCTCTACCAAAAATTTCATCCATTAGAACTTTTAAATATGCTCCCTCTGAATCATCAATATGGCAAGCAATAAAACCATCTTCCCTTAACAAATTTCTCAAAATAACAAGTCTTTCTTTCATTAATCCCAACCAAATGCTGTGTTCTAAATTATCATTATAATGCTCAAATGCTGCTCCAGTATTATAAGGTGGATCAATGTAAATACATTTTATCTTTCCTGCATATTTTGGTTCCAATGCTTTCAACGCTAATAAATTATCCCCATGTATCAGCATATTTTCTGTATTTTCATTATTTTCAATATTAGACAATTTTTTATTTTCAATTAATATTCTTGGTTCCACTGATATTTTTTTATCTTTTCCAACCCAAGTTAATTCTAATTTTTTTGACATTCTTCTTCTCCTAAATTTATTATTTCAAAAATTTCTTTTAATTCTTCTTTATATCTAGTTATTATATCACAATTTTTACATGCTATACATAATAAATATTTAGGACGACTACAACCAACATATAAATGATTATTTCTTTCTTTAGCTTGTTTTTTTATTTCTTTATTTTCAAAAAAATCTTTGAAAAAATTTTCAACGTCATTTTTCTGAAAAAAAGTTTCCAAATATAAAGTTGCAGTGTGAGTTTCACCTTTTACTCCATTTACAGTATCTATTTCTAATTTTATCCCATTTTTACTATAAACATTTTCTTCTTCATCTTTACAAAAAATTTTATCTTCAAAATTAAATTTATTATCTATTTTATCCTCAATTTTTTCTTCTAAAAAATTACCTATCCTTCGATTCAATTCATCAATATTCTTTCTTTTTAAATAATTATAAATAATTTAGATGTAATTCTATTTTATTTTTATCATCTTTTAAAATATCATTTAAACCATACTCTATTTTATTTTTCCTCAAAAAATAATTCATTTCATTTTTTATTTTATGTATAATTTGTTTTGTACTTGATTGAAAATTATTTCTATTTTTAACAGTTCCAAATAACAGATCTTTATTTGGGTTACTTTTACTCTGAAAATTTTTAAAATAATTGTAGATACTAACTTTATTTTCTTCATCTCTCTTTTTACCAATTCTTCCAATTACTTTAAAAATTGATTTTTCTTTCATATCCAAATTTCTTGATTTTATAACTTCAATATATTTATCAAAAATAATATTATTCCCATTTTTTTCATTTTCTAGTAAAATTTTCTCATTATATAAAAATAAAATAGGTTTAAAATCTTGAATTTCTTGATTTCCTTTTATCTTATCATCGTTTTTTATAATATTTAAAAATTCTGCAATATTGGCTCCAAATCTCTTGCTAGAATTCATATTATATTTAAAATTTCCCTTGTTCCAATCTTTTGTTCCATTATTTATGTTCTGATTACTATCACCAGTATACTGAACTACAGTTTTTTCCTTATCAAAAAGATTCTCCAATATTTCAAAAGCCATTTCTTTCGTATCTTGCATTTCATCAACTAATACTAAAGAAAATCTTTCAGAAAAATACTTTTTTAAAATAGGATGTTTATCTAAATAAATTTTTCCCAATTGTATTGCTTCGCTATATTTTAAAATTCCCTTTTCTATACGAGTATGTAAAGTTTTATATTTATCATTTGTCGTATTTCTTAAAAGTGTTCTATTTTTTCCATAACAAAACTTCTCTTCTTTAAAATTAAAATATATGTCTTCTATATTTATATTTTTTGGATTTTGTTTTGTACCTTTTATAAAACTTTTTAACTGCCAATTTTTTATGATAAGTGATTCATTATATTTATCTACATAATTGTCATCTATTATAACTACTTGTTTTTTAAATTTTTCTTTATAATAAGGAATAGCTAAATAAGTATCAATAAAGCTCTGTAAAGTTCCAATAAAATTAGGGTAATTAAATAAAATATCTCCTTTTTTTCCTAATTTTTCCTTAATTATATTGATTCCTACATTTGTATGAGTTAAAACACAAATTCCCTTTTCATAATTACCTTTGCTTAATTTATCAGCTAAAATTAGTAATTTTGTAACTAAAGTCGTTGTTTTTCCAGAGCCAGGTACAGATTCTATATAACAACTTTCCATTGATTTAATTACCTTTTCTCTTTCTATATCAAAATCAACTTTTTTATTAAATAACAATTCATACGCTTTTTCTATTTCTTCATCTGTTATATTTTCATAATTCTTACTCATTAATATCACTGTTTTTCCTTTTTGTAACATATTCTATAGCCTCTACTATGTATCTAAAATATTCATCATCAAATATTTCATTTCTGATTTTTTCAGGTTCTTCATTTTTTAAAATATAAGAAAAATTTAGAGCTACTTCTGCTTTTGATAATTTACTTTTTTGATTTTTTTCATAATCACTATAAAAATTTTCTTTAAATATTTCTTTTGCTCTATTTTCAGAATCAAGATTTTTAATTCTTTTTATTTCCTTGTCTATCTCATTATCATTTTTTTTCTTTGTTAATAAAATTGCTCTATAAAATTTTTCCCATAAATTTCCCATTAATATATCATACTCCAAAGTTTGTTTTTTATTTACAAAAGCATGTACATTGTCTATACTATCTTTCTCTACTTTTTCATTTCTTTTTATTTCTCTATACTCTTCTATATTTATATCTGTTTCTTCTATTTTTTCATTTATTAAATCTTCTGAACCATCAGGTAATTTACTTTTTTTCATAAATTCTCTTAGCCGCATTTTTAATTCGTCTTTACTAAAAAAATATTTCATCTTTCAAAGAAGATAAATCTTTATTCCAATTTTTACTTTTAAAAAACTCTGATAAAAGATTAAGATTTTTAGTTCCTAGTACAATTCCTTTACAATTATGATTATCTTTTATATCTAAATCTGTAATTATTGCTACTGGTATATCTAGTTTTTCTTCTTCTTTTTCTCTCAAAAATATTTTTGAATATTTAAAAAATGCAATATTTCCCACGTTAACAACTGAAATACCATATTCGTGAAGCGGTTTTCCTATAATTTCTGCAATAGTTGGAATTAAAATATTTTCAGCAGTTCCTTCTACTAAAATAACTCCTTTTGCAAAAAATAAATTGGCTTTTGTAGCATCTAAAAACATTTCCAAGAATTTATAGTCATGCTCCTCTAGTTTTGTATATTCCGCTCTCATTGAATATGCTTTATTATTTTTACATAAAATTAAATTTTCTAGTTTTACCGAAGAAGCCAAAGTAATACTATGTGTTGTCAAAATTATCTGATTATTCTCGTTGTTTTTATTTTAAAAATGTTTTATAGTTCTTAGTTGTGCTTGTGGATGCAAATGTGCTTCCAATTCTTTAATTAAGCAAAGATTCAAAATATTTCCTTCTGTTTCAAACAATAATAATTCTAAAGCCATGTATAATTGATTTAATGTTCCTAAACCTATTTTATTTTCACTCAATTTTAAATTTAGGCTATTTAATATAGAAAATAGATTATTTTCTGTAATATTTATGTTTGTTTTATAATCATCATTTTTTTCTTTTCCTAAAAAATCACTTAAATGTTCATCAATTGTAGAAATTACCTCTTTCCCATCTCCATTTTCAGAAAAATATTTATTTATTTGTAAATTAAATTCTTTCATAATATCTATAAATTCATGTTTTTTTTCTTTTCCTAAAAATAATTTATGATTTTTTAAAATTTGAGATAATCTTGAATATCTTCCTGAAATCAATTCTTTATCAGCATCTCTTAAAGGTTTTAAATAAGTTGCTCTTAATTCGTCCGTTAAATAAAATCTACTATCAGTTCCACTTTCTCCAGCTGTTATTTCTTTTTTTATCATAAAATCTTTTATATATGCTCTTAATCTTACAATTAATATAGGTTTATCCTCATTATCAAAAGTAATCCATTCCAAAAATTTAGCAACTTTTTTTTCACTTTTATCTTGAAATTTAAAAATACATTCTATTTCTAATTCTAAATTTTTATCATTAAAATCCTTTTCATCAATACGATAATATTCTTGACTTTGTGTCCCTAATAAAATTCTAATTGCATCAATAATAGTCGTTTTTCCTCCGTCATTTTCGCCTATCAAAACATTAAGTCCTTTTTTAAAAGAAACTTCAAGTTCTTTGTATTTTCTAAAATTTTTGATTTTTAATTTTGATAAAAACATACTTCCTCCAAGATCTAAAACTATTCTTTATTTTTAGTATATATAATTTTTTTACAACCTAAAATTTACTCAAAAATCTCTTCCGCTCCAATCTTCATAATTTCAACTTCTCCAATCTCTTTCAAAATCACAAAATTAATCCCATCACTCGTATTTTTCTTATCCCTTTTCATAATCTTCGCAATCTCATCTTTTGGATACTCAATTTCAGTTGGCAAATTCAATGCTTTAAGCAATTTCGCAATTTTCACAGCTTCCCCTTCTTTAGTAAATCCTTTTTTCTCCCCAATTTTCGTAATATCCACCATCCCAGCAGAAATCGCCTCTCCGTGTGAATATTTTTCATAATTTGTAAACTGCTCAATCGCATGACCAATCGTATGCCCAAAATTCAATATCATTCTCAAGTTGCTTTCCTTCTCATCTTTTTCCACAACTTCCTTCTTTATCTCACAAGAACGATAAACAAGCTCATTCACATACTTCATCAAATGTTCACGCAATTTTTTTATATAATTTTCATCATCTTGCGAAACCCCAACTTTTTCCACAATTTCCATAAGTCTATCAAAAAAATTCTTGTCATAAATACATCCATATTTCACAATTTCCCCAAATCCATCGTAAAAATATCTATCAGTTAATGTATTTAAAAAATAATTATCAATTAAAACAAGTTTTGGCTGATGAAATGCCCCAACTAAATTTTTTCCCTCAGGCAAATCAACTCCAACTTTTCCTCCAATACTGCTGTCAACCTGTGAAACAATCGTCGTAGGAATTTGAATAAAATTAACTCCTCTCAAAAATGAAGCCGCTGCAAATCCTGCAATATCGCCAACAACTCCACCACCAAAAGCCACGACTAAATCTTTTCTTTTTACACCAGCTTCTACCATCGCCGAATAAATTTGTGGCATAATTCCGATATGTTTGTTTTTTTCTCCAGCTTTTAGTACATAAACCGTGTAATCAAATCCACTAAACATTTTTTCATAAATATTTTTGTAAATTTCGTTCACATTCGAGTCAGTTATGACAAATAATTTCTTTCCTTTATAAACTTCTCCAATATATTCAGGAAATTTCTCAAAAAAATTTTCCCCAATCAAAATATCGTACGAATTTTTTTCCAATCCTACATGCAATATTTCCATAATTTTCTCCATCCTCTCTTTTTTCTAATAAATAATTCATATTTTTTTCATCATAAAAGATTATCCATTATTTTGCTTGCAGTCAAAATATTCTTAAAATTATAACAATAAATTTAATAAAACATATAAATAATACTAAATCCCTTTAAATAACAAATTTATTACAAACTTTTCCAACACAAGGAAAAAACTAGTATTCTAAATAATTAAAATATAATTTCCACTTTTTAAACAGAGTTTTCTATGCCAGCAAAACTGTTTGAACATAGCTAGTTTTTGTCAGTTCAGAAAAATGTCACAGACTAGCCGTAGGTATTGCGTAGCAATCTTGCCATAATTTAATTATCAAGACAAGAATTTGTGGCAATGAGCAATCCGCAAAATAAAAAAGAAAAAACATAGTAATATAAAAAAAAATTATTATTAATTAAAATAGACAAATAAATTTTTAAACTAAGTTATATGTATATTAAAATATAGCAAAACCACTAAATTCAAAATTTAAAATGATTTTACTA
>ERZ773056.823-NODE-823-length-16231-cov-7.599036_pt1 | contig 16231 bp, 12 predicted proteins | sample MGYA00580857_ERZ773056 | MGnify/ENA primary metagenome ERZ773056 (study PRJEB29015, sample SAMEA2737996) | human oral metagenome | biome: human oral; feature: human-associated habitat; material: dental | place: China | collected 2114 ... | reverse complement strand
GCTTCGCGAGAAGAAGTTCATGCGCATCGTCTCGCTCGCCCCGGAGGTGATCTGAACATGGCACGCATCAAGAAGGGCGACCAGGTCATCGTCATCGCCGGTAAGGACAAGGGCAAGACCGGCCGCGTTCTGGAGGTCCTCAAGGGCACTGACCGTGTCATCGTCGAGGGCGTCCAGCGCGTTACCAAGCACACCAAGGTGGGGCAGTCCCAGCAGGGCGCCCGCACCGGCGGCATCGAGACCGTGGAGGCGCCCATCCACGCCTCCAACGTCATGCTCGTCGACCCCAAGACCAAGAAGCGCACCCGCGTGGGCTTCCGTGTCGAGGAGGGCGTGCGTCCCGACGGCCGCAAGCGCACCGTCCGCGTGCGCTACGCCAAGAAGAGCGGGGAGGACCTGTGACCATGGCTGAGAAGACCACCCCCCGTCTCAAGACGAAGTACACCGAGGAGGTGCGCCCCGCTCTGCTCAAGGAGTTCCAGCACAGCAACGTGATGGAGGTCGGGCGCGTCGTCAAGGTCGTCGTCAACATGGGTGTGGGCGAGGCCGCCCACGACTCCAAGATGATCGAGGGTGCCGTGCGCGACCTCGCCGCCATCACGGGTGGAGGATCGTTTCAAGGTCAATCGGAACGGGTTCCGTGCGCAGGGGTATCAAATTCTTGGCGTGCAGGTCTTTGGCCTGCAGGGTGTAGAGCAAAGCCGCCAGCCGTCCGCAAGCTCCAAGGAAATCTTCGGCATAAAAGTCTGCGTCTTCACGTTTAATAAACTCCATGAAGCCATAGCCCTCACCCCGAATCACACGGGCTGCACGCATCGAAGGAGCCCCCTGCGCGGCAAGGTCTTGAACGATTTTCCAGAAGACCCATTCGCCTTCAACATTGCGGGATTTGTAGACCACCATGCCCTGGGTAAATTCGAGAAGGCAACCGGCGCGTCCGCCGCCGTAACGGGTTCTGGGCAGACCGAAGGATTCGAGTTTGAGAGGTTCGTCATCTTTGACGTTAAGAAGCTCGCGAATATCATCTTCACGAGCGCTCACGCGCTCAAAAATTTCGGCAATCATCGCATGAAACTGCTCAATAGTCCTGCCGTGAACGCCGGGCAGAAGCGGGTAGCTTGCATAAAAGTCGTCACTAAATTCTTCGCCCCAACGTCGGCAGTAGTCTTCATACCGTTCTTCGGGTGTACTCCCGTGCAGAAGCCCCTGCGAAGAGATCTTTTTGATGTGCGCAACCAGCGGTCTGAGGTAGAAATTAGTCAAACGCGCGGTCAGGTTCTCCAAAAACTGACTAACTAGGAGGGAAAGCCGCGACGGTGCGGCGTAACCCGATGCGGCAACAGCACGTTCAACATTGTCACGCTCACCCTCGGCAAGCTGGGCAATGAGCGCGTGAAACATGGAGGGTTCGGCCGTCGGCCCCAGTGCTTTGAGCACCGGAGCCGACAACCGTACGATAGACTCGGAGTCGGGAGTATTGGATGCGGTACCCAAACGTTCTAACAACGAAGTGCTAGATACGTATGTTTCTAGGCGTCGGAATTGCTCATCATCCAGTTCAGGAAGAAGTTCCCTGATTAACACCTGGTATCTCCTTATCTATCGTATTTACTTATTCCCCGGACTTAGGAAGAGCTGCCGCCCCAGAAGCCAAAGCCGAAGTTGTAGTTGCCGCAGCCGTTACCGCAGTAGTTGCCGCCGCCGTTGCCGCCACCGCTGTAGCCGCCGCCAGCGCTGTAGCCGCCGCCACCGTGACCGCTGCCGTTAACCTGGTCCAGGTCGAGGTCCGAGATCTCTTCCAGGAGCGTGATATCCTTAGCCATGGTTATCCTCCTTAATATTCCTGATCCGTTCAGGAATAATATTATCGGTGTTTAGTTTGATGCTGAAGACATCAAACTATTCTCTGACTGGGTTCCAGGTGTTTGCTTTTCCACAGTATTCACCTGGAACCCACTACCCTTCCTTACGACGCACTAACGCCTCAAGGAAAGGAAGTTTGTAAAATTTGTTACTTATTTTCTGTAGCACTACAAACATAGCCATGAGACACAGGCTGCCAGAGCTATGTCATCTAAATTATGTGGGGATGCCGCGTGTGCTACAGGTGCCAAGCAACAAAAGCCTCACGTCTCCATTGACTATGAACTTTCGTCGCGGGCTGCGACATATAGGGGTGGTGAGATATATCTTCTATTCTCATCATGCGGCAAGGTCATGGAACAAAAGTCCTTATCAGAGTCGGTTTTCTCTCTATTGAAATCGGTGACTCTACAGTAACAACTTGATAAACGTGTTTCAAGATGTACTCTAGGGGTCAAAAATTTATTGTGCACTCTTTAAAATGGTAAATAATATTGATGTCAAGTATTTTAAACTTGATTCAAAACAATAATCATTACGAGTTTGGGTTGTAATTTCAAGGGATCGGGTTGGTTTACTCAGAAAATAAAGCGTCTGGAAAGTATTTTATTGTTTATAATAACTTTGGTTTTTGTATTAGAAAAATAATTTTGAAAAAGTTTTTGTAACGGTTTGGTATCATTTTTAAGATAACAAAACCATTAAAAATTCCCGAGAAATCTGAGTGTTGTTGCTTAGAAATTTAAACTTTATGAGTGAAATATTATGCGGTTTGTAGAGAACTTGCCGCGCTGGTTTTTGAAGAAGCACCAAAAAATTTGGATGCTGTCGCCTAGGCAGCACGCTTGTGCGACAGCATCCACGTTTTTCGGTTGCTCTACGGCTCAGGTTATTTCCTCGTGCGAGCCGCCGCGCATATCCATAATGACTTTCCCAAACCGCGAGGTCGACCACGAGGAATCGTCTATGCGGCTATTGGTGAGGTGTACTCCTCGTGGCTGCTTTTCTCTTCTTGGTAGTACAAATCCCGATACCTGCCTTCCACCGAGATCAACTCCTCGTGGGAGCCAACCTGCATCACGCATCCGTGTTCCATGACCACGATCTGCTGGGCATTGCGAATCGTCGAAAGCCTGTGCGCCACCACAACCTTCGTGCACTGATACTGCGCAATCAACTCCGTCACCTGCCGTTCGGTTGTGGTATCTAAAGCGCTGGTAGCTTCGTCCAGCACTAAAATCCGTGGATACCGCAGCAGAGCCGTAGCAATCGCGATGCGTTGACGCTGACCGCCCGAGAAGTTCTCACCCCCGTTAGCCATAATCGTGTCGAACCCCAGCGGTAGATCCTTCACAAAATCCAGGATGCCCATAGCGTAGATATTGGCTTCGATCTCCTCACGGCTACGCCCATCATCTAGACCTGCAGTGAGGTTATCGTACAGGCTGCCCGTCCTAGTTTGCAGCTGCTGCGGCACATACCCAATATGGGAACGCAGAGCGTCCAGCGAGTAATCACGAATATCGATTCCGCCCACACGAATAGCACCCGAAACTGGGCTGTACAGCGAGCACAACAACATAGCAAGCGTGCTCTTACCAGACCCGGAGGAACCGACGATCGCGATGTCCTGCTCCTCCGGCACCGTTAGAGACACCTCCGAGAGGACCGGGGCCATACCACCCGGATACGTGAAACTGACATTGTCTAGTTCAATATCGCTATCAAACACGTCCGTAACAGTTCCCTCATCCTGTTCGGGTTCATATCGCTGAATATCGGTAATACGAGCAACGGCACGATCCACCGCCGCGATATTCATAATGCCAAACATCACCGCAGAGATTGAAGAAAACAACAGCGCGGAAATACCCTCGGTCGCAATAGCCTGCCCCAGGGTCAACGTTCCGTTATTAACCAGCGGCAGCGAAGACAGCAATAGAATCAACGGGCCACCCAGCTGCACCACGGCTGCAGCAGAACCCAACACACCTTGCTGCAGCACCATGCGACGGCGCATCGACGCCAACGACCGCAGATACGTCTCACGCCACTTACCAAAGGTCGAAGTCGCCGAGCCGGTCATCTTCATCGTCGCCACAGTGTTAATGGCATCCAGCTCAATCACCTGAGTTTCAGAAGCATGCGAATACTCAGCATCGAGCGCCTGAGAGGTGGGACGCGCCGTTACAACCCAAATCACGACCAGCACGGCCAGAACACCGCAGGTAATGAGTAGAACCACGCCGGACTGCTGAGCGATAAAGATAAGAATCACGATCATCGTGCCGATATTGATGACGAACTCGGTCAGGTTCGACGACAGGAAATCGCGCAGAATATTCACGCTCGCCAACCGGTAGAGAATATCGCCCGGTGAGCGGAGCGCAAAATACGTCAGTGGCAACTTGAGAAGTCTGGCAAAAAGATCCCCCAGAAGCTTATACCCGATAGACGAGACGATACTCGCCAACGTTGCGGCACGCGCAATCGATACCAGGTAATACCCCGCAATACCGGCAATAACACCGGCGGTGATGCCAACCACAACATTCTCTTCGCCCTTCAGCTGAGCATCCACCACATGCTGAATCACCATCGGCACCGCAAAGGTCACGCTATAGGTGAGGGCAAGTAACAGGATGAAAAGCGCATACTGACCGAACATCTGCTTCGTAAAGAACGTATGGAACTGCCAGTCTTTGAAAACGTTCCGGGACTTTTTCTCGAAATCATCCCGCGGAGTCGGCACCAGCACGCTGCCGGAGAAGGAACTCTCAGCCTCCTCAAGACTAATCGTTCGCAAACCCTGCCCAGGATCCATAATCTGCACCCGGTCATGACGCATTCGCACCAGCACCACATAATGCGAATTATTCCAGTGCAGAATCACCGGCTTGCCGATATCCCGAAGCTGCTCCAACGAGCCTGCCCGATAGGCGCCGACCTCCATACCCTCATCCGTGAGAAGGTTGCTCACCTGCAATAGATTCAGCCCTTCACGACCGGGTTCCATAGCCAGGCGTAAGTCTGAGACCGTCTGATAGCGCCCATAATGCTGCAGGATGGAAGCACTCACACCCAGACCGCACTCGGTCTGGGCGGTCTGCAAAACAGCAGGAAAAGCCATGACTTGATACCTTATGCTTCGGTGGAATCAGGAATAATCGGAGTATACAACCGGGTGCCACCGATACGACGAGTCAACCAAGACAGCACCCCGGACGTCCCCACCATGTACGATGGGGTCAAAGAGTAGCGCACGGACTTATCCTCTAGGGTCTCCTGTAGCAGAGAGGTACTGTACCCGTTGGCTAGGATGTCCCGGATTTTCTCGGCATCAGACAGATCGGGAACATGATTGACGACCCATTCCAGGATATCCAGAGTACCTAGATCACCGTGGCAATAGGTCAGGTTACGACCGGTCCCCTCATGCAGGGCATGGTGTACAGCACGCTCAAGATCAGCACGGGTGGACAACTCGGGCATCCACGCCTGTACCGCCGCCAAGGCTAGGGAAATACCGGCGGTACCGTGGCACCAGACACCGCCTCGGCTGCCTTTCCTGGAGATCTGTGATTCCCAGCTTTCCCCGTTATCGAATTCACGCAGGCGATCCAGTAGAATCTTCACCGCGTGCTGGGCACGTTCTAGGGAAGGCATCTGTTGATTCCACCGGCTCAACGCGAAGATGGAGGCGCTAATACCGTGGGCGAACCCGCTATGAGACCACCATTCCTCCTCGACACGACCCGCGATGATGTCTTGGGCGTGCCGATCCAACACGCCCAGCAGCGCTTCCCGGTCATCCGCGAGGTCGTATCCCAGCAGCAAGGCTGCCGCACCTACCTGCCCGGTGAGATAATCCGGGCTCGGATGCTCCGCCTGCGCCAAACGCTCAGCAACCCGGTCTCCCAGCACGGTCGCGGCTTCCTTCAAACGAGGATCGTTCAGGTACTCACCAGCACCAGCGAGGGTGAAAGCAATACCAGGTTCGCCCATGAAGGCTGTATCACGCATCTCATCAGGCAGTTCAAACGACATATCTTCCGAGAAGACAACGTCTGCTATCGGATCGAACACACGATACGCTGCTTGAGCATATTCCTCATTTTCTAGAGTATGTGCTGCTTGCGCCAAGGATAATGCAGGACCAAGGGAACCGCTATAAAGATCCAGCCCCAATACAGCAGTATCCCAGGCTCCGGTATGTTGCTGCTGAGTACCCGGAACAGGCGCTGCCCATGTCCAAGGGCTTTCTTCAGCAAGCCCAGGATACAAACGAATTGCCAAATAATCGGCGACCGTGGAACTAAAATCTCGCTCACTTTGTAAATTGTCCCGCCCCCGCCACGCATCCGCAGGTTGTGAAACTAGAGTATTAGCTGGATATGGGGACACGAAAGCATTCCAAATTTGATTCAGCTGGTCCTCTAAATCCGCCTCATTCATATCGGTAATGTGACTCAGGGTCTCTTCAAGAGCATTTTTTTGAACACTCACTCCAGTTGCAGCAGTTTCATGAGGAGAGAGGATATCAGACAAGTCTGTCCGGTGTGTGAAGAAAGGAACGTCTAACCGCGAGAGCGACTCAGCCTCAGCGATAATGATTTTCAACGGGCGGTTGGGGGCAAAAGCAGCAGTTCGGAATATGATGGTTTTGAAAACATCCTGAGAAGCAAGCGCCTCGGGGCTGCCCAACATCCGTACCAGCTGACTGTAATGCATCGTTGGTTGCAGGACGGCACGAAGTATTATTCCTGTGCATTCGACGCGGACAGCTTCCAAGACGGTATAGCGGTTTTCACAAATCCACCGATACATCTGAGCAAATCCGCGGGCAAAGAAATAAGCTCGAGCTGCGTGTAAATTACGTTGCTGTTCTAGCTCATCAGATCCCGCTTCACTCGTGTTACCAGTATCTTCAGGGACTGATTCCCGTACAAATCGAACCACAGCATCATCTCTAAAAGGGCGTTCAACACTCATCCCAGCAAACGGATTAACGCCCTGTTCACCTTGAATAAAACCGATATCTACATACCCTTGGGAGGGATCGCTTCGCATGAGGCGAGTAGGAAGTAATGCGCTAGTTGATATCCCCCGAAGTTTATACAAAAAAGCGCTATCAGCAGGAATAACTGGATCGTCGTCAGCTACTGTATGAATTGGATGAAGCATAGTTTCAAGATCAACAGGAACAGGTCCCTCTGATAGAGGGATAAGTTCTCTTCATGCATGTCCTTAGTCTGAAGCGCATACAGTAAAGCCGCAAGTCGACCTGAAGATTCCAGGAACCCTTTGGAGGAAAAGTCGGTCTCTTCCCGCTCGATAAATTCCATGAATCCGTACCCATCACCGGCCACTACCCGAGCGGCACGCATGTCTGGGGCACCATGAGCGGCAAGTTTCTGAATAATATTGTAGTAAGCTTGTTCACCTTCGACACTGCGAGGCTTATACACTACAATTCCTTGCTGGAATACCAGAATGCAGCCGGTACGCCCACCATTATGATGGTCGCCAGCTAGCACAAGAGACTCTAGCTTCAGAGGGTCATCATCTGTGACACCGAGAAGTTTTCGTATATCACTCTCATGAGTTTGGACTCGCTCAAAAATCTCCGACACTGCTATGTAAAACTGATCTACGATCGTCGTATGAACATGCGGAAGGAGTGGATAACTGGCATAAAAGTCGTCCTGAAAATCTTCATACCAGCGACGGCAATAGTCTTCATACCGTTCTTCAGGGGTTTCTCCGTGTAAAAGTCCTTGCGCAGAGATTTTTTTGACATGAGCTACCAGTGGGCGCATATAGAAATTAAGTAATTGCTCGGTGAGTTCGCCCGTGAGCAGATCTACCAGAACATCCAGGTGGTTTGCATTAGCGTATTCAAAGTTTTGAATGGTTTGATGCACATGGTCACGCTCATGCTTTACAAGACTTGTAAAGAGTGTATGGAACATAAAAGATTCGGAAGCCGACCCCAGCCTCATAAGTGCTGGAGCCGACAACCGTATGATAGGCTCGGAGTCTGGGGGGGTGTCCAATTTCTCTGGGAACTTAGTAGCCGAAATACCCAACACCAGCTGGTGGAATTGATCATCATCCAGCTCAGGAATAAGTTCCCTAATTAACACGCATATTCTCCTTTTACCTACCGTCTTCTTTATAGCTGCTTATCACAATTAAAACAATTTTCTCATAAAGATAAGAAGATCATATGAAAAATGAAAGCAACATATATAATAACCTTTTTATCGGCACCAGCTCATACATTCCACCGTAACGGTGCATATACGCCCCCGATTACCAATGGCCTTACTATACCACGTGGGGTAAGTACCACCATTTACCTGAGTAAGGTCCTGTTCAGAAATCTCTTCCAGAAGAGTAACATCCTTAGACATAATACTTTTCCTTTCCTTAATATCCTAAGAATTTAGGATAATTAAAAATTAAAATTCATTAATGTCACCCCAAAATTAAATTTGGAAGTATATAAACATTAAGAATTAGTTATAACACCATTCCTTTCTAAGATTCATAACCTTAGAGAAACGATACTATAAATCATCTAAACAGTTCAGATGAACCCAAAATTATCATATTTTGAAATATCACAATAACTGAATAGCTGATGATATCGATTCTATCAGTATTTACAAGAGGATTTCAAGATTCAAAAGACATTTTAATGAAGAAATATACTACAATTTTTGAGATACTTTATCCGTACCACCTTACCCCCTCCATCCTAGCACGTATTATTGGAAAAATATTAAACAAAAATACCAAATACCATCAAATAAAATCTATCTTAGAAGCAGCTTAGTGAATTACAAGTTGCCTTGCCCCTGCCTGAGAAGACCTATAGGATTTAACTTCGGTGTTCCAAATCCATTCCAAAATCACGGAATTTTGTGTAAGGTTATAAAGGTTATGGATTTACACAGATCCAGTCTAGGGGCAATTAACCATTCAATATTTTGTATTTATATACTTGATAGAATTACCACCTATTCCCTATGTATACCAACAGGGCGCTAAGCAAAATCTCCCGGACTGAAAAATACTCCTATAAAGGATTCCATAGGAATCGCATCATAAAAAGCGAAACAAAGAATAACTAATGATTTATTTTATCTTGAATAGCCTGAAGCACAAAAGGATAATAAAATCCAGTGGTAGTTGTCCAACCCTGTTTAGATAGTGAATACGCAGGAACCTCTTTGGAAAGAGTGAAATTTTCTCTCATAGAAAGCAGTCGATTCAATTTTTTTTCTATAATCTGATTACTCCCAGGAAATGTCCTAGCAATCACTACAGGTAATTCGGTAATCTGTAAAGCCATCTGCATAGGAGTATTAGTAAACCCTGAAGCTAGCTGCATAATAGTATTAATTGAAGCAGGAAAAATTGCTATCGAATCCGCATACCCTAATAGGCCCTCATGCACATGTTTGGGGTAAGTTGAATCCCATCTATCTAACCAGGTATGACTCTCAGTCAAAGTGGATAAAGCATCAATAGAAACAAATTTACTTGCAGCTTCCGTTACAGAAGCAGTAATAGACAAGCTCGGATACATCCGTCGAGACCAATTTATCCAATAGGGTACCAAAGCAGCGCTTACAGAACCTGTAATATGAATATGAAGTTTATTCAAGTCTAGCTCTATTTTCTCATCCATTAATTGACCTCATGCAATTCAGAGAAAAATTTAGGTTCAAAGGAAAATCCCTCTTTTGTTGATTTATTAGGGGTTGAAATGGCAACCATAAACTGATATTTCAGTGCGTTTGTACCAGATAAGCGACCATTAATTATCGACGAAATAATTGAGTAATTTTCACTACTTTTTATGAACTCAAAGGTTGCACCGTAAGAAATCATGTCTATTAAAGAATTAGTTATATCAAAGTTTGCTTTAGTGTACCTACCTGATGGGTTCCAAATAGCCGATAATAAAGTGGGCTTTACCTCAGGAGACAGCTCTTCCCATTTACTCCATTCTTCATCATTATTTCCTTTTACTCTGTAAAAAATATGATGATTAGAGATTGCAGGAGTAGGAGCAAAAAAACGCCACTGCGGTATATCCCAACCTGGAGAAAAATGTTTTAGTGAAGGAACTAAAGTATCAGGTGTATTTTGAAATATGGTCATAGTTATATGGTAAACTAAAGAATTATAAATAATTGAGTCAATAACTTTATTTTTCAAGATCACTCCTTACCTTAGAAGCAACTTCCCATGCAAAATCAGGAAATCCTATAATGGAATAATGCTGGCTTCCTTGAATAATATAAAATGGTATATTAAACCCCTCAGCAAGAACCCTTTGCTGAGATTTTCTTTCAAAAGAACTGATTATAAGCATATCAAGGTCATGCCGTACAAGAATCTCTTTCATTGAACTTATATCAATAGATTTATATTCACGCAGAGCTGCAAATATCTCTTTAGGGTTTGACTCGAATAACCTCACTGATTCCTGTATATCTGGTTGGTATTTGATCCTACGGGCATATTTATCCATACCCCACCATTGGAATCCGAAAAAACCAGCAAACGACTTCTGTACAGATATTTGAATCATTTCCCCAGTGTTCTTAGGATTCTGTCGGTACAAGTCAAAAAGATCAGGTTCCGTACCATCAATAAAAATTATTTTCTTTGTCAGGCTCTTAATAAATGAATTATGCTCTATAACGTTACAAGCAGCCAATGCACCCATAGAATGACATATAAAAATTATACGATCAACATGAGCGAAATGTTTATAAATAATTTTTTCAAGAATATCAGCGTTGTTCAACCCCTTTTGAGTAAATCCATACCCAGACCTGTTATATCTAATAATATTGTAGTGGTCTTTCAAAAATAAATTTAGGTAATCCCACGATTCTAATGGTGCCCCTAGACCATTCTCAAAAATAAGCAGAGTATCAGAATTATAATTTAAAGAAATATTATACTCTGCTAGTTTACTATCATTAACTTCTAAATATTTATTTCCTTTTAAACCCATCCGCCGGCTATATTCATTTCTAAACCTGTTAATCCTAGCCAGCACAGACACCGAAGCTACTATTGAAGTAGATTTGAAGATAGACTTATTTAAGCTATTCACCATGAACCCTTTCTATTCCTTTTAAAATAGTCTTATTCTTATTAGTTATCACATATTCAACAGCCGCATGAGCTCCCATAAATCCCCAAAAAAACCGTGGAAGCCCCATAGCAAATGCTACGCCTACATGAAACAATTTGATCCCATTTAGAGTTAAAGGGACATACTTCTCTGGAATAAAATAGATAATCGGGAATGCAGATTCCCAGACAATTGTAAACCATGTCATATATTTCATGAACCTAGGGTATTTTTTAAGTTGAGTCGCTAAAGGGGATGACCCATACGCTCGAGTATTAAGAATCTCCTCAAGCGCAGTACCCTGCATCCATGTACTTGAAAAGGCTTTGGCAACCCCTGGTACTAAATATGATAGACATGCTTGGGCATTAACTGCTTTCATAAAAAGATCGTCTGACCGTTTACGATCCTTAATAAAAGAAGTAGCTAAACGGTAGCTAAGTATCAATGTTCCCATCTGATCGGCGCCATCACGACCATAGTAACTTCTAAGGGAAATCAACTTATTATTAGCTAAAATAAGCGCCGACCCGATCGTTTGCATACCCTTACGTGAACCAGAAGCTAATATCAATGAACAACCACAGATATTCGTAAGAGAGCAAAATGTTACAGTTCTAGGAGAATCAATGAGATCCACTACTTTTGATAACCAAGTCCTTTTTTTCGGATCCATTTTTAGACGCAAATTCCCTCTCAGATAGTTGTCATCTTGATAAATATCTTTGCTGACTAAAGATTCCAGACTACTGAGAATCTGACTCACCGCTACAGGAGCTAGCGAACGATAAACAAAGTTATTATTTTTCTTTCTGAGAGGGAAAATGCTCATAATGAATCTCCTTGATTTAGTTATAACGTTTTTTAGCAGACCAAACAGACACAACTTCCAACAACAACTGTCTGCTGTACGTATGCAGCTACAACGGCCGGAGTAGTTAACGATGGCTGATCACTAGTAGTCATGTAATCTGCCATCCCCGGAGTTGCGTCCATGTCGACTGCGTTTACAAGGCTTGAAACATCCATCAAGTAATCCTTTGTTCAAAATTTTGCAGATCCTATATTATTAGGCTGCACCTTACATGAGGCAGAAAAACTGTCTCTCCAGTAGACTAGCAGCCCGTAAGGATAAATTTCAAGACCAGGTTTTAAAAAATATAATGCTTACTTTAACTAAACTAGTTGTTTTATACAGAATTACTTATTTATATATTTTTCTTAACTGATATATGTGATGTATATACAATTTATACAGTTTATCTATCGCTAAATAATTAGTATAGCTTGCATATATTCTTGTTCATTGGCAGTGTTACGCATGGTTACAGTCTGTTTGTTAATAAACCCCAGCATATACCGAAGCAAACGATTCTAAAGTTTTTCCCTTCTCCAGCAGCTTGGTTCCAGAATTATTCATTAGAGGCAGCAGCTATTCCTAAACCCTACTGAACTCTGCTGGTGGTACCGTCACCAATAGACAACACATGACTTATACACAGTTATACGTCTGTAAAAGGACATGCATACACTGTTGAGCCAACATATCAGCCTGCAAAACGATAGGTCACCGTTGGTTGTGTTAGCAGGCTTATACTTATATCTGAAACTCATCATGTCACTTTTGCGTTTCAGGTACCATCAACTCAGTGATCTCAATCCAGTGCAAAAATATTTTTGGTAGGTGAAGGCTACTAAGAGTTAAGGTCCGTCGTGCTTACGAAAAGTTCCTTACCCAGGACAAGAGATTACTAGACAGATCAGCGTTACCGAGTCCATCATCAAACGTGTTATTTTTCATCCCAAGTGCTAGCGGATATTCTTAGACAGGTACCTCTGCGCCTAACTCCTACCAAGAAATACTTCCTGTTGTGTGCGGACTAATCTTTTGGCTATAGACTAATCTCAGATAAATAACTCTCAACTTTGCGTTTTTGCTAATGTTTTCAAAGCATGCCTAGCTGCTTGCACCCCGCACATACCATGGACTCCGGCACCAGGGGGTGTAGATGCAGAACATATGTACACACCAGGAACCCCTGTAGCATAGGGATTCGCAGAAAATATTGGACGTGCCAGTAACTGGCTCATATCAGTGGCACCACCAATAATGTCACCGCCTACATAATTTTTGTTATATTTCTCTAACGCCTCAGTAGAGTACGAGGCTGATTCAACAACACTGTCACGAAATCCCGGAGCATAACGCTCAATCTGCCGCACAATATGCTCAGTAGCATCATATGGATATCCTTGCGGTACATGAGCATAAGCCCACACGGGATTGTAATCTCCATCGGATCGGCTAGGATCTGCTAAATACTGTTGCCCAACAAGTACAAAAGGATGATCAGACAGCTGCCCATCCGCAATTTGCTTCTCTGTAACAGCAATCTGCGAAATTGTACCGCCCACATGTACAGTACCAGCCTGACGTGCAGCATCATGGATCCAGGGAATGTGCCCTTTGACCACAAAATCTACTTTGAAAGCCCCCGGACCAAAACGGTATGTCTGATATGCATGACGCTGCCTCTTCGGTAACCTATCCTTCAGAATCTCCGCTGCAGCAGGCGGTGAAGTATCCAACATGACGATATCGAACCCTCTAAGCTGCTCCAACGATGTAACCTGGACGTTACAGATAATCTCTCCACCATATGAGGACAATTCAGCCACCATTGCATTAGCAATCGCCACACTACCGCCGACCGCCACTGGCCACCCAGTGGCATGGGCAGCTGCTGTAAGCATCATTCCTACCGCAGAGCTCATTGGGGTGTCAAGTCGCGTGAGTGCATGCGCAGCTATACCACCAAATAGCGCACGGGTAGCAGGTTCACGCCAACGCCACGCCGATAGTTGAGCAGGAAGGGCAGCATTAATACCAAATGAAAGAGCCGATAAGGGATGCTTGGGGATATGCAGTACAGGCCCCAGAAAATCCTGCACAATTTTATCAAAACTGTGTGCTAGGGGACCGAATGTTGCTTTCCAAATTTTCCCGTCACGTCCCAAATTTGTAGCAGTCCGATTGATATCGCGATGTAGCACAGCGATACGATTATCATCAAGAGGATGGACTAAATCCACTTCCGGCAGCGAAAAACGGAGTCCATGACGGCGCAAGTCTACATCGGTGAAAAACGGACTAGCAGCTGTAAAAGGGTGAACCGCAGAACACATGTCGTGAATAACCCCAGTACGCAACTGATCATGGCTGCGCATGCCACCACCCGGAGTACTAGATGCCTCAAACACACACACCTTGAAACCTCGCCGAGCCAGCATAATAGCGGCAGCCAGCCCATTTGGTCCACTACCAACTACTGCTGCTTCCATGTCACCTTACTTTCAAGATTTATCTCTTACACACGCTGCCCCACAGTTATGTCTTACAAAAAGCTAAGTGAAAAGAATAGATTAGCAAGAAGCTCCCAGCCCAAGCGTTTAAGCTACTGAGAGCGAACAAGTCCTCATTTAGGCTGTCGTAATATTTCGAAGGTCAACCATGAGGGTGGTTCATAAAGGACCACCCCCGAGGTAAGAGTAAAACTGGCTCTTCTCCCTGTGTAGATTTACGATGGAACAAACAATCACCGATAACCTCTGTAGGTAGAGATTATCACCTATCTCACCATACCAGCATTACCCCTCCACAGTCCTATCCTCAAACAAACTCTGAAAGCCACCCCTGTTATACCTTCACAATAGTCATACCGAAGAAGCCTTAGGGGAAGATTTCAGGTATCCCCACGAACCATCGGTCACACATTAGTTAATCTTGATAAAAACTCTTAACTATTCTGTAAATGACCACACCTCCCCATCCTACAAGCTTCACTAAAGACCTGTGAAACCAGGTCCACCGTAGATACGACGCCTAAAGCATCGCCAGATGTGTCTGTACAGCAATAAACACCACCCTAGCAGGCCCACCAATCATCAGGTTATTTGCATCTTAGGAGATGTTACAGGGGATGACCAACTTGGTGCTGAGTGCGCGTTATGGTACTTCCACCTATTGATATCACAAGCTGGATAGATTCCTAGAACCAGAGAAAGATATGAGATAGCTAAGTCCATTAGGGACTAGAACCCATTACTACACCTGGTAGCCCCCGGAGGGTAACTCTACCAAGACTGAGAAAGATCTCCATTAGCAGAGCACTCACCACTGATCAGTAATGGAAAGGACCGTATATTCCTAACCTAACCTCAGTATCAGAGAGTGTTCTCGGCGGAACAGGACTGATCTTCTGGCTTAGAATACCCATGAATAATCACCAGTTGTTTCTTATCCGCTGTGATCAAGTCAGCTCTAACTCTCAGTAGCCTTGGAGTGTAGCATGTTCTCAGGTTTTGGAGAACCAATAATCCAGCTCGTGGTATCGGTGCGCGAAAGCGTCATGATGAGTCCGACATCGGGTTGCTGATCACCAGCGGTGTTAGATAATTTGGTGGTTCATGTCGCTCTAGTGGTGTTTACTGCCACACAAACGCATTTGGCGGTGCGTTAGTGATAGGTTGTATATAGGTGCCGTCTACGGTGATGGTCCTAAGAAGGACTACTGGGAGGACACGGTTGGTTGCAGAATCTTCAAGGGCGCTGTCTTGACTAATGTGTGTACGATGGCATATTGGAGCGTCCCGAAATCTTTCTCGGCATGATTCTGGTGCAAATTAGAGTGGGCTTGGAGGCTTTTTCACGGTAGGTCTGAGGAGGTAAGATTAGTTGTTTTTATATCGGGGTATCCACTCATAAATCACCCTCACTATATGTACAAAATTCATAAAACACAGAAGCCCGGTGAGCAAAAATCCAACCACAGAACGTAGAACAGGGGCATAGAGCTACTCCCAACGCACACGCCTAGCCCGAGGTTCTAACTATATAAGGATGAGCAACTACCTATACTCTGCTCACTCGCTATCTTCTAGAGCTTCCTACAAAGCCCCTACCCAAACACCACCCGGACCGTCGAGTAGCCCGAGATCGGGTAGGTGGCGTTCTCGGTGGCGGGTGCATCCGACTCGTCACCAGGAACAATACTCTCGGTTGCCTTCAGCAGCTCCTCCATGAGCAGGCGCAGCTCCAAGCGGGCCAGCGGCGCACCCGGGCAGACGTGAATACCATCGCCATACACCAGGTTGCGGGACTGGTCACGATGCGGGTTATAGGCGAGCGCATCCTCGAACGCGTCT
>ERZ773056.818-NODE-818-length-16285-cov-10.591867_pt1 | contig 16285 bp, 19 predicted proteins | sample MGYA00580857_ERZ773056 | MGnify/ENA primary metagenome ERZ773056 (study PRJEB29015, sample SAMEA2737996) | human oral metagenome | biome: human oral; feature: human-associated habitat; material: dental | place: China | collected 2114 ... | reverse complement strand
GCGGATTTCAGACGGCCTTACCAATAGCCCAAAGCCTTCCACCATATTCCGCCGACAACCACAAACACCAGCAGGTTTACCACGCTCATCACAAAGCCTGCCTTCCACCATTCGCCCAGCGTCGTATAACCCGAACCGAAAATAACGGGCGCGGTGCCGGTGGCGTAGTGGGTCAGCGTCATCATCAGGCTGGATACGGCGGCAATCATCAGGCCGAAAGCCATCGGCGGCGCACCCAAAAAAAGCCCTGCGGCATAAAACGCGCCGAGCATCGCCGTGATGTGGGCGGTGGTGCTGGCGAACATATAGTGCGCGTACATATAAATCAGCAGCAGCAAGGCCGACGCGCCGACCCAGCCCATGCCGGTATTTTTAATGCCGTAGCCCAGCATATCCGAAAACCAGCCGATCAGGCCGAGCTTGTTCAAGAAAGAGGCCATCATCACCAGCGCGGAGAACCATACCACCGTATCCCACGCGCCTTTTTCCTTCAATACGTCATCCCAAGTCAGCACGCCCGACAAAAGCAGCAGCGACAAGCCGATAAAGGCGGTGGTGGTGGGGTTGACGGCGAAAGCCTTGCCGAAAATCATCGCCGGAACGCCGGCCCACAAAATCAGCAATACGGCAAAAATCGCCAACATGATTTTCTCGCCGCGGTTCATCGGCCCCTGCTCCTTTAGTCGGTCTTTGGCAAACTGCGCCGCGTTGGGGGTTTCCTTGATTTCGGGCGGATAAACGAAATACAGCACCAGCGGCATCAGGAACATCGCCACCAAGCCCGGCAGCAGCATCGCCAAAGCCCAAGTACCCCAGCTCAAATGAATCTCGCTGTTCGTCGCTTTGGCAATCAAATCGACCACCAGCGGATTGGGTGCGGTGGCGGTGATGAACATCGCCGAAGTAATCGGATTGCTGTGGTAGTTCACCAAAGCCAAATAGCGGCCGATTCGGCCCTGCGTTCCTTTTTCGGGGTCGGAATCATAGCTGGACGAAATCGCCTTCATCACAGGGTGGATGATGCCGCCGCCGCGCGCAGTATTACTGGGCGTTACCGGGGCGAGAATCAGCTCGGAAATGGCCAGGCTGTAGCCGATGCCCAGCGTTTTCTTGCCGAACAGCGAAATAAAATAATAGCCGATGCGCGCGCCCAGGCCGGTTTTCAAAATCCCGCGCGAAATCATAATCGAAATACCGATCAGCCAAATCAGCGGGTCGGCAAACGAACTTAATGCGTCCTTAATCGCCATTTCCGCCGGTTTTTTAATCGGATTGCCGTCCGCACCCAATTCCGGCACCGTTACCTGCGTTACCGCCACCAGCATCACGGCGATAATCGACAATGCCCCGATCGGCATCGCCTTGCCGATAATCGCCGCAATCACGCCGACAAACATCGCCAACAAATGCCAAGCCTGCGGCGTTACGCCGTCAGGAACGGGGATGACGAACCAAATCAATAATGCTAAGCCCAGCGCAATCGCAGCGGGGATGGGTTTGAAACCGATTTTGTTCATAACCTGCACTCCTTTCTGAATCGACAACATATGGAAAGCAAACAACGCTACTATACGCCGACCGGCATTATTTGTAAGTAAACTACGATAATATTTCTCAATAACTACCTAAAAACCGATTGCGGCCGCCAATATGGCAGCCTTATTAAACTTTATTACATACACGGAAGACGTGGGTTGAAATCTAAATAAAACGGCATGGCGGAATGGATGATGCGTCGGTTTCAAGCTGATTCGCGATTTATTCGGGGGTAAAAGTCCCGTTTGGCAAAAAGGCCGTCTGAAAACGGGATTGGCGAAAAAATCCCTGTTTTCAGACGGCCTCTTGCCTATGGATGCGGTGCAATCAGTCGTGTACTTTCAGCAGTTCCACTTCAAACACCAGCGTGGCGTTCGGCGGAATCACGCCGCCTGCGCCGCGTGCGCCGTAGCCCATTTCCGGCGGAATGGTCAGTTTGCGTTTGCCGCCTTCGCGCATGCCGCCGAAGCCTTCGTCCCAGCCGCGTATCACTTGTCCGACGCCCAGCGTGATGGTCAGCGGCTGGCGGCGGTCGAGGCTGGAATCGAATTTGGTGCCGTCGGTCAGGTAGCCGCTGTAATGCACGGTGATTTCCTTGCCTTTTTCGGCTGTTTTACCGCTGCCGGTTTCAATATCTTCAATAATCAGGGTCATGATGCTTCCTTTCTTGTCAGTGGAAAAATAAGGCTTTCAGGCCGTCTGAAAACAGGTTTTTGCCGAATGAAAGCCGTCCGGCAAAGCGTTGGTGCTTTTTCAGACGGCCTTTTTGCGTCAGACGACGGCGTTCAGGTAGGAGAGGGCGATAAAGCGTTTTTCGCTGTCGATTTCGGCAATTTTGAGTTTGACCGTGGTGCGCGGCGGCAGTTCGGGCGGGATGCCGGTCGCGCGGACGACCAACGGCAGGCCGTCAATACGGACAAGGTCTTCTTTCAAGATTTGCGCCTGCGTTTCAACGGCGTTTTGCTGCTCCAGCCAGACGAGGCTCCAATAGCTTTCCAAGTCGCGCTGGAAATCCTGATAGGCGGTGTAGGCGGATTCGAAGTTGCCGACTTCCGCAAACAGGCCGGGATCGCCGTTTTTAAAGCGGGCTTCGGCGGCGGGGTCGATCAGGCTGATGAGTTGTTTTTGGTTGACATAGTCGGCGGCGCGGCGCAGGGGCGAGGTAAACCAGCCGTAGTGCTGCACGCCCATGCCGATGTGCGGTTCGGATTTGGTGCTCATCCGTACTTTGCCCAAAGCCGGCTGGACGCGGAACAGGCCGGGCAGGCCGTTGTCGTGCAGCATTTCCGCCCAGGTGCTGTTGGCCAGAATCATCATTTCGCTCACCAGTGTGTCGATGGGCGAGCCGCGTTCGCGCCTGCTGATTTGCACTTGGCCGTCTGAAAGCAGTTCGATGCCGTAGTCGTATTGCGGCGGCCGGTCGGGTTCGTATTTGCCGCGCTGTTTTTGCAATTCGACGGCCAGGCGGTAGAACCAGGCCAAGTCGTCGTGGTGCGGGAAGGCGTTGCCGCCTTCCAGGCCGGTTTCTCGGTTGAAGTGCGGTTCTATGGTTTGGATGCGCAGGTTGTCGGCAATGGCGACGCGCTCGATTTTGCATTCGGGCCTGCCCACGAGCCACTCGGCATCGACGTCGAAATAGATGCTGACGGCAGGCTGTGTTTTGCCTTCGTCCAGGCTGAAGGCCGCAACCCATTCGTCGGGCAGCATGGTGATTTTGCCGCCGGGGAAATAGGCGGTGCTTTGGCGTTGGAAGATGATTTTTTCCATGGCGTCACCGGGCTGCACGGCCAGTGCGGGGGCGGCGATATGGATGCCGATTCGGCGGCCGCCGTCCGGCAGGTTTTGCACGGAAAGTGCGTCGTCCACTTCGGTGGTGGAGTCGTCGTCGATGGAAAAGGCGGCGATGCCTTCGGCCTGCGGCAGGTCGGCGGTGTCGGGAACGGGCGGTGCGGCGCACTCTCGCGGGAAATGCCGCAGTTTGAAGCCGTCGAGCAGGTATTGCGGCAGGGATTGGATGCCGCCTGTTTGCTTCGCCAGTTCGTAAAACGAGAGTTTCAGGCTGTCGGCGGCTTTGGCAAAGGCTTTGTAGGTCAGCGACTGTTTGTCCGGCATGTGGAGGATGGTCGGCAGGTCGGCGACGATTTCGGGCGGCAGTTCTCCGTTTTTCAGACGGCCTGTCCATTCCTCCATCAGGGCTTCCTGTTGTTTTTTGCGCTCGATGGCGGCCAGTGCCTGTTTCAGGGTTTCTTCCGGCGCGGCTTTGAAGACGCCTTTGGCTTTTTTGTAGAAGTACATCGGCGCGGCGTAGAGGGCGATCAGTGTCGCGGCGAGTTCGGTTTTGGATGGGGTGTGTCCGAAATATTCTTCGGCGGCGGCGGCAGCGGTGAATTCTTCTTCGCCGCAGGTTTCCCACAGCAGGTCGGTGTCGATTTCGGCGGCTTCGTTTTGCGCTTTTTCGAGAAAGGCGGCCATGTCGCCGTCAAACTCGGCAAAAACGTTGGCGGCTTTGACTTTGGTGCGCTTGCCGTGCCGGGTGTCGGCCTGATAGGTGGAGTCGTTTTTCTGGATGACGGCGGCCACTTTGAATTGGCCGGATTCTTCGTAAAATATGTTCATGGTCGGGGGAGGGCTTTAAAACGGGATAAAGGCCGTCTGAAAAGGTTTTTCAGACGGCCTGGGAAATGGGCGGCACTCAGTCGGCAAACTGCTTTTTCATCCGTTCGCGGCGTTCCTGCGCTTCAACGGACAGGGTGGCGGTCGGGCGTGCCAGCAGGCGTTTGAGGCCGATGGGCTCGCCCGTGTCTTGGCAGTAGCCGTATTCGCCTTCGTCTATCAGGCGGATGGTGGCTTGGATTTTACCCAGCAGTTTGCGTTCGCGGTCGCGGGTGCGCAGTTCGAGCGCGTATTCTTCTTCCTGTGTGGCGCGGTCGGCCGGATCGGGAGCCGTTTCGTGCTTTTTCAGCTCGGTGGCGGTGTTGGACGCGTTTTCAATCAGTTCGTCCTGTTGTTTGACCAGCAACTCGCGGAAAAACGCCAGCTGGTCTTCATTCATGTATTCTTCTTCCGGGCCGTTCCAGTTGATGATGTCTTGTTCGGTCAGTTTGGCCATAACGGTTCCTCTTTTGGTTTTATGGTCTGAAATCGCCGCGCCGCAAAATCGGCTGCCGCAGGATTCGGTACAGATGGATTTCCGGCTGCCAATTGCTTGTAATGACTTCGGTTTTCGTCATAAACAGCCGCCTCCGCGCCAAATGAGAGGCGGCATCATAGCATGATTTGCCGATTTAACTTTTATTTTTCATTTTATTACATTTTTTAATCATGGGCGTTGCCGCATTACCAAATCAGCCATAAGTTCAGCCTGCCGGTCAGCGCGGGCAGGGCTTGCGTCAGCCAGAGCCACAGCAGCACCGACGGCGGCAGGGCGGAAAGTTTGCGCGGCAGGTGCAGGCCGGAAAACGGGCGGCATATGGGACGGCAGATGCGATTTAGGCTGTCGGCCAAAGCATCGTTTTCCGTCTGCCGCAGGGCGTGGAGGAGCAGGCAGCAGAGCAGGGCGTATGCCGCCGCTTCGGAAAAAGCCAGTACGGCAAACAGCCAGGCGGCGGCAAAGCCTTTGTCGCCGGAGAACAAGGTTTCGTTGTTCAACCATAACAGGGCGGTGCAGGCGGCATAATCGACGACCGCGGCGGCCAGCAGGCAGGCACCGTCCCAACGGTGCAGCGGCGGGATGACCCGGCGCAGCGGTTCAACCAGGAAGTCGGTGGCGCGGCGGCACAGCCGCAAGAGCGGATGGGAATGCGGCAGCTTTGCGGCCTGAAGCAGAAACCTTATCCAGCACAAGGTGGCAAACAGGCAGGCGGCCAGCAATACCGCGCGAACCCACATGTTCAGACGGCCTCAAACTGTTTGGCCAACTCCCGCGAACGGTTGACGCACGCCGCCACGCCTTTGGTGATGGTTTCGGCAACCTGCCCGGCCTTGAAGGTTTCGATGGCCTCGTGGGTGGTGCCGCCTTTGGAGGTAACGTTTTGCTGCAATACGGCGAAATCCTCTCCCGTCTGCTCGGCCAGTGCGACGGCTCCTTTGAAGGTTGCCAAGCTCAGCCTGTGCGCCTCTTTTTCGCCGAAACCCTGCTGTCGGGCCGCCTGTTTCAGCGCATCCAGCAGATAAAACACATAGGCCGGCCCGCTGCCGCTGATGCCGGTAATATCGTGCAGCCGCTCTTCGCCGTCGAGCCATACGGTGATGCCGACCGCACGCATAATGCTGTCTGCCGCGGCTTTGTCTTGGTCGGAAACGCTGTCGTCGGCAAACATCCCCGACACCCCCAAACCGATTTTTCCCGGCGTATTCGGCATCACGCGGACAATGCGGCGCGTTCCGCCCAGATAGCGGCTTAAGGTGGCGATGCTCAATCCTGCGGCGACGGACAACACCAGCGCGCCGTTGGTTTGCACGCCTTGGCAGGCGGCCTGCATGTCCTGCGGTTTGACCGCCAATACCAGCACGTCGTCCGCTGCCAGATCGGGCAGCTTTTCAGATACGGACACGCCCAACTCCTCTGCCAGACGTTCGCGTTTTTCTTTGCCTCGGTTGGCAATATGCACCCGATGGCCGCCCTGCCTGACCAGTCCGCCCGCAATCGCGGCAGCCATATTGCCGCCGCCCAAGAAATAGATGTTCATTTTACAACCTTCCTATCCTGTTCCGTTTATGAGGCCGTCTGAAAAACATTTTCAGACGGCCTCATCACGATTTATTTGCTGTAATCCCGTCGGCCGAAAATCGCACTGCCGATGCGGACGTGGGTTGCACCGCATGCGACGGCAATCTCCATATCACCCGACATACCCATAGACAATACGTCCGCCACCACGCCTGCCGCATTCAATTCCGCCAACAGCGCCCGCATCCGGCCGAATGCTTCGCGCAGTTCCGCCTCGCCGGCATCGGCTTTCGCCACGCACATCAACCCGCGCATTTTGAGGTTCGGCAACTTCGCCACTTCGCAGGCCAGCGCAACCGCCTCATCCGGCGCGACACCGTGTTTGGCCGCTTCGTCCGCAATATTCACTTCGATGCACACCTGTAGCGGCGGCATTTCAGACGGCCTCTGCGCGCTCAAACGTTGGGCGGTTTTCAGACGGCCTATGGTATGCACCCAGTGGGCGCGTTCGGCCACGAATTTGGTTTTATTCGACTGCACGTTGCCGATGATGTGCCACACGATATCGGACAAATCGGCCAAATCCTCGGTTTTTTCATACCATTCCCGAATATAGTTTTCGCCGAAATCGCGCTGTCCGGCGGCATACACTTCGCGAATGTCGCCGGCGGGAAAGGTTTTACCCACCGCCACCAGCCGCACGCTTTCAGACGGCCTGCCTGCCTCGGCGGCGGCACGGGCAATGTTCGAACATACATTTCGGTAATTCTGTTGCAGGGTTGTCATCTTAACTGCCTGTTATTTATGATTTGTTAAAAAATACGCAGATTTACATGGAATAAAGCGTTATTCTTATTTAAAATACCATGTTATTTTTTGCAAGAAATTGTAACGTAAAAAGACAAAGGCCACATTATGCAAATTACCGACTTACTCGCGTTCGGCGTGAAAAACAAAGCATCCGACTTACACCTCTCTGCCGGTCTGCCTCCGATGATCCGCGTACACGGCGACGTTCGCCGCATCAACCTGCCCGAAATGAATGCCGAAGAAGTCGGTCATATGATTACCTCGGTGATGAATGACCTGCAACGCAAAAATTACCAGCAAAATCTGGAAACCGACTTTTCCTTCGAACTGCCCAATGTGGCCCGTTTCCGTGTGAACGCGTTCAACACCAACCGCGGCCCGGCCGCCGTATTCCGTACCATTCCGAGTAGAGTACTAACGTTGGAAGAACTGAAAGCCCCGCGCATTTTCCAAAAAATCTCCGAAAATCCGCGCGGGCTGGTGTTGGTAACCGGCCCGACCGGTTCAGGCAAATCGACCACGCTGGCAGCGATGATCAACTACATCAACGAAACACATTCATCCCACATCCTGACCATCGAAGACCCGATCGAGTTCGTGCACGAAAGTAAAAAATGTCTGATCAACCAGCGTGAGCTGCATGAACATACCCACAGCTTCGCCAACGCCCTGCGTTCCGCACTTCGTGAAGACCCGGATGTGATTCTGGTGGGCGAGATGCGCGATCCGGAAACCATCGGCCTCGCATTGACTGCCGCCGAAACCGGCCACTTGGTATTCGGTACGCTGCACACCACCGGCGCGGCCAAAACCGTGGACCGTATCGTCGACGTATTCCCTGCCGGCGAAAAAGAAATGGTGCGTTCGATGCTGTCCGAGTCCCTGCGCGCGGTCATTTCGCAAACCCTGCTGAAGACGCGCGACGGACAAGGCCGTGTTGCCGCCCATGAAATCCTGATTTCCACCGCTGCCGTGCGCAACCTGATTCGCGAAAACAAAATCGCCCAAATCGGTTCCGCCCTGCAAACCGGCCAATCGCATGGCATGCAAACCCTCGACCAATCGTTGCAGGCCTTGGTACGCACCGGCGTCATCTCCCAAGAGACCGCCCGCGCCAAAGCACAAAACGCCGACTTTATGTAATTCACGGACGGAGAACCATCATGAGCGAAACACAAAATTTAAACAATCTGTTAAACGAAATCGTGGCGGATTACTCCGGTGGCGAAAACCCGCACCTGAAAAAAGACAGTCCGGCAGAAATCGGCAAACACCTGCACCCGATTTTGGCACGCATGTGCGAGGAAGCGGAAAAACGCGGTGCCTCGGATATCTTTATCAGCCCCGGCTTCCCGCCGTCGATTAAAATTGATGGTAATTTGATTCCCGTACCGCTGTCCGCATTAACCGCCATCGATACGGAAAAAATTGTTGCTTCCACCATGAATAAGCAGCAACAGGCCGATTTTGCAGAACAATTGGAAATCAACTATTCCGTCCAATCCAAAGGCAACGTGCGTTACCGTGTCAACGCCTATCACGAGCAAGGCCGCTGCGGCTTGGTAATGCGCCGCATCAATACCGATATCCCTTCTGTGGAAGACTTGGCCCTGCCGTTGAAACTGAAAGAGTTGGTCATGCAGAAGCGCGGCCTGTTGATTTTGGCCGGTGCCACCGGTTCGGGTAAATCCACTTCAATGGCGGCCATGCTCGACCACCGCAACCGCAACCTAGCCGGCCACATCATCACCATCGAAGACCCGATCGAATATCTGCACGTTCCGCGCCGTTCCATCATTACCCAGCGCGAAATCGGCATCGATACCGCCAGCTGGGAAATTGCCGTGCAAAGCGCGATGCGTCAGGCGCCGGATGTAGTCTGTGTGGGTGAGGTGCGTTCCGTAGACAGTATGGAATACGCCCTGCAGCTGGCTCAAACCGGCCACCTGTGTATCTTCACCATCCACGCCACCACGGCCAACCAAACCATCGAACGTATCATGAACCTGTATCCCGAAGAGCGGCATAAACAGGTATTGATTGATTTGGCGATGAACCTGGTGGGTATTATCGGCCAGCGTCTTGTGGTGAAAAAAGGCGGCAAAGGGCGTACTGCCATTGTCGATCTGATGATTAATACGCCTGCCGTGCAAGACTTGGTATTCAAAGGCGATCTGATGGGCATTAAAGACCTGATGACTCGCGGCCAGGGTGACGGCATGCAAACTTTCGACCAGCACTTGTTCGACCTTTATGTTGCCGGCACCATCGACTATGACGAGGCCATCCGCCAGGCCGACTCTGCCAACGACTTGCGCCTGCGCATCCAGTTGTACGAAGAAGGCAATAAAACCGAGCACATTTTCGACCGTGTTAGCGATTTGAACCTGATTTAGTCTGGTTATACAAATCCATAGGCAGCCTGCGTTTTCGACAGGCCGCCTGCTGTTGTAATTTGGATTTGAGGCCGTCTGAAAATGTTTTCAGACGGCCTCAAATCATTTATCTGCCCTACCGTGTAAAACGCAAATTATGCCGTTCCGACACGAAACCGTGCAGCGGCATATCGTGTGCTTCGTGCGGTAGGTTGTCGGTAAGCTGGCAGGAAAAACCGACGGCGATGCGCAGCGGCCGTCCGAAACGGCAGCGCGAGAGTGTGGCATCGTAATAGCCGCCGTTTTGCCCCAGCCTGTAACCCTGCCGGTCGGCGGCAACCACGGGCAGCAGCATCACGTCAAGCCGGTCGGCGCGGACTTTGCGCCCGGCAAACTGCGGCACATGCAGGCGGCTGCGGCCGCGTTTGCGTTCCGCCTGTGCGTTTGCGCGATAAGGTGTGAACCACATCCGTTTCCTGCCCGGTTCGATATAGGGCAGGTAAACGGTTGCGCCGCGTTCTGAGGCCGTCTGAAAGAGGGCGGAGAGGTTCAGCTCGCTGCCCATTGCCCAGTAGGCGGCGATTTTTTTGCCCCGTTTGACCAGCGGTTTCAGACGGCGTATGACGGCTTGTTCGGCACGCCGGCGTTCGTTCCGCCCCAGGCGGTTGCGCTCGGTGCGGAACAGGCGGCGCAATTCGTTTTTTTGCTGCCTGACGGTTTGGTTCATGATGTTTGTCCTGTTGATGAAACAAGAGGCCGTCTGAATTTCAGACGGCCTCGAAACGGTTACAGTGCTTTCCAGCGAGCCTGCGATTCGCGGATGACGGCTTTGGCTTCTTCAATGTCGCCCCAGTGTTCCACTTTGGTTGTACCCGGTTTTTTCAGGTCTTTGTAGTGGTTGAAGTGGAACTCGATCTGCTTGATCAGCTGCTGCGGCAGGTCGGCCAAACTGTTGTAAGCGTTGCCGGTGTGGCGGTCGTCGGCGGGAACGACCACGATTTTGTCGTCCACTTCGCCGTCGTCGACAAACTTCATCACACCGATAACTTTGGCTTCGAGGAAGATGCCGGTCGGCAGCGGGGTGTCGGTGATGATGAGCGCGTCCAACTCGTCGCCGTCTTCGTCCAGCGTCTGCGGGATGAAGCCGTAGTTGGTCGGCTTGGCAAAGGCCAAAGGCTCGACGCGGTCAAGCTGCATCACGGCCAGTTTGCGGTTCCATTCGATTTTGTGGTTTGAGCCTGCGGGGATTTCGACCACCACGTTGATGATGCCGCCGTCCACATCGCCTGCATCGAGAATCTGGTTGAAGTCAGCCATTTTATCGTCCTTTTCAATCGGGTTTGCAAAGCGGCCGATTATAGCAGGCCGTCTGAAAAACGGCCGAATAATCTCGTGCCGCGCGGTATAATCGCCTCCCGTTCCCATTTGCAGAAAGAACCTGCCATGTGGCATATCGTCGCCATCGGCTATATTTTCGTTACCCTGATGTTTTCCATTGCCCAGCCCGGCCTGGCGCGGAAGTTGATTTATCTGACGTTTTTTACCATTTTGCCCACACTGTTTATGTTTTGGGCCGCTTTTATCCGTTTGCGCAACAAAAAAATGAAGCGTGAGGAAGAAGAGAACGACAGGACCTTGCTGGAATAAACCGTTCCCTATATAATCCCGCAGCTTTTTTTCTAAAAGCATTTTTTATTTTTCCCAACGCTCGCACTTCGCGCCTTAAAGGGTGTCCCATACAAGGATTCTTGCGCGGGTGTCTGCAATAACCCTTTTAAAGGAAAACAAATGTCTCAAGTTACAATGCGTCAAATGCTGGAAGCCGGCGTACACTTCGGCCACCAAACCCGCCTCTGGAACCCGAAAATGGCCCAATACATTTTCGGTTCGCGCAACAAAATCCACATCATCAACCTGGAAAAAACCCTGCCGCTGTTCTTGGAAGCCCAAGAAGCCGTACGCCGCCTGGTTGCCAACAAGGGCAACATCCTGTTTGTCGGCACCAAACGTCAGGCCCGCGAAATCATCCGCGAAGAAGCCGAGCGCGCCGGTATGCCTTATGTGGATCACCGCTGGTTGGGCGGCATGCTGACCAACTACAAAACCGTTAAACAGTCCATCAAACGCTTGGAAGAGAAAACTGCCGTTTTGGCCAACGCCGAAACCAGCGGCTACAGCAAAAAAGAATTGCTGGACATGACCCGCGAAGTGGAAAAACTGGAACGCTCTTTGGGCGGTATCAAAAACATGAAAGGCCTGCCTGATGCCATTTTCGTCATCGACACCGGTTATCAGCACGGCACTTTGGTTGAAGCGGCCAAACTGGGCATCCCCGTTATCGCCGTTGTCGATACCAACAACAGCCCTGAAGGCGTGAAACACGTTATCCCGGGCAACGACGACTCAGCCAAAGCCATCCGCCTGTACTGCCGAGGCATCGCCGACGCGGTTCTGGAAGGTAAAAACCAAGCTCTGGCCGAAACCGTAGCCGCCGCACAGGCCGCTGCTGCCGAATAAACCCGTTTGCACGGCAGGCCGTCTGAAAGGTTTTCAGACGGCCTGAAACCTTAATAATTGGAGATAAAACATGGCTGAAATTACAGCAAAAATGGTTGCCGACCTGCGCGCCGCCACCGGTTTGGGCATGATGGAATGCAAAAAAGCATTGGTTGAAGCAGAAGGCAATTTCGAAAAAGCCGAAGAAATCCTGCGCATCAAATCCGGCGCGAAAGCGGGTAAACTGGCCGGCCGTACCGCTGCCGAAGGCGTATTGGCTTATGCCATCAACGGCAATGTCGGCGCATTGGTTGAAGTAAACTGCGAAACCGACTTCGTTGCCAAAGACGCAGGCTTCGTAGAATTTGCCAACTTCGTTGCCAAAACCGCTGCCGAGAAAAAACCGGCTACCGTTGAAGAACTGAGCGAACTGGTTGAAGCAGAACGCAAAGCCATCATCGCCAAATTGGGCGAGAACATGTCTGTCCGCCGCTTCCAAGTCATCGACACCGCCAACCAACTGGTTGCCTACATCCACGGTGCATTGGCTACCGAAGGCGTATTGGTTGAGTTTAAAGGCTCTGAAGACGTAGCGCGTAAAATCGGTATGCACATCGTTGCCGCCAAACCGCAATGCGTTACCGAAGCCGAAGTAGATGCCGAAACCGTTGAGAAAGAACGCCACATCTACACCGAGCAAGCCATCGCTTCCGGCAAACCGGCCGATATCGCCGCTAAAATGGTTGAAGGCCGTATCCGCAAGTTCTTGGCTGAAATCACCCTGAACGGCCAAGCATTCGTCATGAACCCTGACCAAACCGTTGCCCAATTCGCTAAAGAAAACGGCACCGAAGTGGTTAGCTTCGTACGCTACAAAGTAGGCGACGGCATAGAGAAAAAAGCTGTCGACTACGCTGCCGAAGTGGCTGCTGCCGCTAAAGTGTAATATCGCTTTGCATGATAGAAACACCTGCATTCAAGCGGGTGTTTTTGTTTGTCTTACCGTAGCGAAGAAGAGGTTCGTTGCCATGAATGCCGGGCAACAGGCGAAACGCTTTATTCATGCGACTGTTGCTTGGATAAGGCGGTTTGTATGGAGCCGTATTTACAATAAGCAGGCCGTTTGTATCGTTACCGACTTTTGTATGGACATGCTTAGGCCAAGCGGCTGTTCCAAAAATCATGAGGTTGATATTCATACTTTCAGACGGCCTGACTTGCCTGCTGCGGCTTCCGTTCAATATCTTTCCGTCTTATAACCGAACAGGCCGACAAATTTGCAGTTTCCCGCTTTTTTCGCAACGTTTCAGCAAACTTTGAAATTTCTACCGGTCGGGTGCGAACGGGTTGTTTGCTTTGAAATGTTAATTATTTGATGCTTCTGATTTCATTTGTTTTTCAATCATTATTCGGATGACTCCCCCCAATGGGGCAGGTTCGGGATTTCCAATCCGAACAATTCCAAGGCGCGGCCGACGCTGTGGATTAAAATATCGTCCACGCTTTGCGGCCTGTGGTAAAAGGCGGGAACAGGCGGGAATACGATGCCACCCATTTCCGTTACCCGCCGCATATTGTCCAGATGTGCCAGATTCAGCGGCGTTTCGCGCACCATCAACACCAGCCGCCGCCGCTCTTTCAGGGCGACATCCGCCGCCCGCGTCAAAAGGTTGTCGCCCCAGCCCTGCGCCACGGCAGCCAGCGTCCGCATCGAGCAGGGGGCGACCAGCATTCCCAGCGTTTGAAACGAACCGCTGGCAATCGGGGCGGCCAGGTTGCCGACCGGATACACTGCGTCGGCCAGCGCGTACACTTCTTCGCGGCACAAATCCGTTTCCTGCCCCCTTGTCAGCTCCGCCCCTTTGGACACCACCAGGTGCGTTTCCACATCCGCCGCCTGCCGCAAAAGCCGAAGCGCGGTGTGGCCGTATTGGAAACCGCTGGCGCCGCTGATGCCGACGACGATGCGTTGTTTTGCCATGAATATTCCTTTTTTGTTTTAGAGGCCGTCTGAAACCTTTCAGACGGCCTTTCGGGTTTAACGGTGCAGTGCGGCGGTTTTCAGCCAGGCCAGTATTTCACGCGACAGTTTCCGCAGGTAGTTCGGCGTAGAATCGCCGCAGGAGCCCGAAGCATGAAGGCGGACGGTTTTGCCCGGCCAATGCCGTTTGGCCAGCCATTCGGCACGGGCGAGGTGGAAGGCATCGCTGACAATGATGATTTGTTCGGCATCGTGCAGCAGGGGCGCGCTGAAGGCGATGTTTTCGTAAGTGCTTTCGGAACGCGGTTCGATGCGGATTTTATCCGCAGGCACGCCCATGGATACGGCCATATCGCGCATGGCTTCGGCCTCGTTGCTGCCGTCGCCGTCGGTGCCGCCGCTCATCAGCAGCCCGCCAGCCAAGCCCTGCCTGTATAGGGAGGCTCCCGCCTCCACCCGCGAACGCAGGCAGGGATTGGGCGCGCCTTTGCGGTTTACCGAGTTACCCAAGACGACGGCGATGTCGGCGGACGTTGGATTTTCAGACGGCCTGCCTTCTACCTTGAGTGCCCAAAAATGCAGTTGTGCCAGCGCGGCCGCCCAGCCGGTTAGGAAAACGATGGCAGAGAGTATCAGTAGGCGTTTCATCGGGTCGGCCTTTGTCGGGTTTCGAGCCGGTCATGATAGCACAAGGCCGGGCCGCAGCGGATTGTCCGGCCGCATGTATTCGGCTATAATCGCGCCCGCTCTTGAGGGAGTAGCCGTCCGCGCGGCGTTTCGATTGCCGCCGGAACCCGTATCAACATATTTGCCGGCAATCGCGGCATGGTGCGGGTATCTTCTCCAACCGAAGACTGGCAAGACTTAAGGCATATCGTCTGTTCCGTGCGGGGACGGGCGGTGTGTCTTTTTTGTTGCCCGCACGGTTCGGAGCCTGATTATGGAAGCCTTCCTTTCTTCAACCTTCGGGGTGTTCATTGCCGAAATCGGCGATAAAACCCAGTTGCTCACTTTGTTTCTCGCCGCCCGTTTTGCACAAAAAAACGCCGTAATCGCAGGCATTTTCGCCGCCACGCTGCTCAATCATCTGGTGTCGGCCTGGCTGGGCGTATGGCTGGCCGCCTCGGTGTCGCCGGTTTTGGTGAAATGGATTGTCGGCCTCAGCTTTATCGCCGTCGGCCTCTGGCTGCTGAAACCCGATAAAGACGACGACGGCGACAACGGCCGCTGGTTGAAATACGGCGCGTTTGCCGCCACGCTGGTGTTGTTTTTCCTGGCCGAAATCGGCGATAAAACGCAAATCGCCACCGTGTTGCTGGCTGCCCGCTACAACGATTTGGCATGGGTTGTGTCAGGCAGCGTCCTCGGCCTGATGCTGGCCAACGTGCCGGTTGCCTATCTGGGCGAAAAAATCATGGCGAAAGTACCTGCCGCCGCCGTCCGCCGTGCCGCCTGCCTGCTGTTCTGCCTGCTCGGCGTACTGACCCTTTCGGGTGGAGGCATAGGCTTGTCCTGATGCCGGGCCGTCTGAAAAGTTTGCCAAAGCGGCTGCAGTGTTTAAACCGTCCAAACCTAAATTTACGCAGCGGCCGCTATAATCCCGCCCATTATCAAAACACACATCCAACCATGAAACTGCCTTATCTCGGCATTCTGCTCGGCACGGCACTCCTCTGCCATCCCGTGCAGGCCGTTACTTATATCTGCAAAATCGACGGCAAAGCCGCCTATTCCAGCGTGAAAATCAATTCGAGCTGCCAAAAGTCGCAAATGGACGGCATCAGCGAAGAGCGGCCGAAACAAAAAGTCCAAACGGGCGCGGCTTCCGATGTAGCGGTGGAAAACACCGACCGCGACGACATCAGCGAAATTTGGGAAGAGGCCACCTACGGCACTTACGACGACATCAAAATCCTGCCGCGCGTCAGCGACGGCCCGACCAACAGTACTGCCCCCAAACTGGAAGTCAAACTCCGCAACCAGCCGAAGGCACCGCTGAAAACAGCCCCTGCCGGCCCTGCGCCGATTCGGACTGCCGCACCCATTTATAATGCGGCACCGTCCAAGCCCAAGCTCAGCCGCAACCAAATCCTGCAAAAGGAAATCGACAACGAACGCGCCGCCCTTGCCCGCACGCGCGGCCAACTCGAACTGACGCGGCAAAAAGGCGGCGACATCGGCGCGCTGAAACAAGCGGTGGCCGACCGCGAAGCCAACATCCGCGCCATCGAGCGGGAGATGAAACGCTGAATCCGATGGCAATCCATGGAAAAGGCCGTCTGAAAACCTGAAAATCGGTTTTCCAGACGGCCTTTCCATTGGCGGGCAAGCCTTTGCTTCAAACGGATATATAGTGGATTAAATTTAAATCAGGACAAGGTGACGAAGCCGCAGACAGTACAGATAGTACGGAACCGA
>ERZ773056.817-NODE-817-length-16293-cov-4.011147_pt1 | contig 16293 bp, 10 predicted proteins | sample MGYA00580857_ERZ773056 | MGnify/ENA primary metagenome ERZ773056 (study PRJEB29015, sample SAMEA2737996) | human oral metagenome | biome: human oral; feature: human-associated habitat; material: dental | place: China | collected 2114 ... | reverse complement strand
TATGTTTATACCGGTATAAACGCTCTAAAAGGCATTTTAGGCACAGCAGTGCCCGGACGTTTTGAGAACGCTACCTTCCTAGGGTACAAGGTAATAGCCTATTTTCACCATTTGAAGGGCAGAAAACCTTCGATTTTGCGAACTTTCTCTCGCCCCCGATGTCTTTTCCACCGCAGCAGATATACCATGAGGCGGCGAGAACCACGGGTACATAATCCCGAGTTCCCGCCGCCCCAGATGGTGGCGCGATAGCGCTAGTGGCGCCTCTTACGGTTCTTCTTCCCCTTCGAGAGGGCACTGGCGCCCTTAGAAGCACCGTTCTGAGCCGGTTTTTTAGCTTCGCTTGCGGGGTTCTGCTTCTTTGCCTGCTTCTTCTGGGCAGCAGCCGCTTCCGCCGCATGCGCACGCTCGACAGCTCCCAGGACGTCGAAGCCCTCAAAAGGATTCGGAGCACCGTTAGCGTCTACCGCAGTCAGAGCCTTCTTGTTCGCGGATGCAGACTTCGAGGCGCTGCCTGCTACGGGCGCAGGCTTTTTCGTCTCGGGTTTTTTCGAAGCCGGTTTTGCCGATGCCTGGGCAATCTCCGAAGGTGACGGGGCGGGTTTTACCGGTGTTTTCTCGGTATCTGCCTGAGCCTTCTGCTTGGGTTGAGATTCCACAGGCTTATTCTCAGTTTCGTTCACCGCAGGAGCAACCGGAGTCGAATCGACACCGCTCAAATTAGCCGTTTCCGGGCGGGCAACCGCTGGAACGGGCTGCGGTATGGCTGCAGCCGCAACCGAAACATTCTTTGCCGGAGCCTGAGAGTCTGAATCCTTGCGATTGGTGCGTTTAACCGCCACGGGCTCAGCGGTCGGGGTCGGGACCGAATCGGGCGAAGGCTCGTCCAAAGTAATCGCGCTCTGCAGCTCAGAACGTATCTCTTCCGGAGTTTCCTCCAACTCGACATTCGCCGCCGCCCTCTGAACGGGGGCATCCGAAGGATCTGCCTTCACAGCGTCAGAAGAATCCGTCTGAGGGGTCTCTGCGGCGGGTTTCTCGCGCTTCGCCGAATCTACGCTCTGTGCAGGGGCGGACGCGGGCTTTTCCGCAGGCTTAGCAGGCTTCGAATCTGTCTTATCCGAAAGTGCTGCCTCCGGCGCGGGCTCGGCGCTCTTAGAAGTTGCATCACTCGATGGCTTCGAGGGTTTCGACGCCTCAGCAGGCTTGGGAGCCTCTGCCGCCTTCGCGGGTGATGGTTCCGTCGCTGGTTTCTTCGGTTCTGTGGAGACTTCCCGCTCTTGCTCAGCCGCCGAAGATTTAGAGGTCTCGGCGGAGGCAACGGCAGGGGCATCCTCACGTGATGAAGCAGAAGCGGACTTAGGCTCTACCTTGGGAGGTTCTGTCGCAAATTTCGCGTTGTCTGCGGCTTTCTGCTCGGCTGCCTCCTGCGCCTCAACCAGCTTGACCGCCTGAGTATGCGGCAAATCAAGACCGAAGTAATGGCGAACGCGGCGAATCAGGCTGATGCGCTCGCTCGCGGGCTTCTCCGGTTTCTCTGGCTTTTCGGACTTGCGCGGCGAGAACTGCGCGGGTCGCACGGGCGGCACGTTTCGGCGCAGGGGTGCACGAATAACATCGTCCTCCCCCTCAGCTTCGGCCTGGGTTGAGGTTCCGTTCTCGGCCTGCTGTCCCATAGTGCGCCACGGAATAAGACCGGTCGCCACAAGCTCTTCGGCGGAGATTTTACCCACCGGAGCCTTCTCGACATAGACCTCCCTGACGGGTTCTTGTTCGTCGGGCGTCTCTTCAGCGTCCTTATCCTCGGTGCTTTCGGTCGAGTCTTCGTGAGAGGCAGAGTCGTCCTGCGATTTGCCCTGTGCCTCTTCCGAAGACTTGGATTTTTCGGATCCGTCAGCAGACTTGTCGGGAGCCTTTTCTGCCGTTATCTCTTCAGCAGACTCTTTGTCCTGTGCATCGTCAGATACAGATTCACTGGGCTCGTCAACCGGCAGAACGTCATCCTCAAATTCGGGCTGCACGCTCTCAAGCTGGGGTTCGTGCGCCGCGGTTTCCTCAAGGGGATCGATCGGAGACTCGTGGGTACTCTCGGCGGTTTCCTGCTGCTCGGGAACGTCAGCCGTGGGAGTATCACCCATGTTCGCGGCGGATGCGGTTTCTTCTGCCTCATCTTCCTCGAAGCCCACGGCCACCGGGGTCGGCACGCGCATACGTCCTTGACGACGGCGTGAAACGGTGGTTCCTTCACGAATAATTTTTGGAAGCTGCGCGGCCGGAGATTTCTCCTGCTCAGCCTTATATTCTGATTCGGGAATATTCTCGTCGGTATCCTGCTCCGGTTCCGCTTCCTCATGTTCTTCCACGTCAGCGTCGGATTCGGGCTCATCGGAAGAATCAGTGCTTTCCTCGGAGTATTCCTCCTCCTGGAATTCCTCGTCGTCCTCAGAGGGGTCACCAGGCATACCGTTCGGGGTATTTGCCGCCTGATCCAGTTCTATGCCAGCTTCGGAGTATAGCTCTTGCAGCTGGTGGGCAATCAGTTCGCGTGCGGTGCGGGCATCGCCGTCCTTGACAGCATCTACAATGGCACGGTTTTCCACCCGGATGCGCGTCATCGTGCTGCTCCACAGCGGCAAACGTCCCATAAGCGACAGCAGTGAATCGAAGGAAGACTGGCGGATCGCAACCAGCAAGCCCACGACCAGTTCGTTACCCGCCAAACGCACCAGCCGGTGGTGGAAGGTCAAAAGCTGGTCAAGAAACTCACCAATACTCAGAGTATCGTCTTGGAGCGTCTCAAGGGCCTCATCGACCTCATCAAATGAGACCTTGTCGGGGTCAATATTAGATACCGCCCAGCTCTCAAGCAGGATGCGGGTCTGCAGCATATCGCGGGTTGGGTAACGCGATGTAGACATGTGCAGACGAATGGGCCCCGCAGCCGCAGCCGCCGGTTCCTCATAGAGATAAGGAATGATCTCTTTACCGCGCCCAGAGTACAGGCGCATCAATTCCATATCTTCAAGGGTTTTGAGTGCATCTCGGGTTCGGGAACGCCCCACACCGATGGCGTGGGCAATCCGCTGATCGTCAGGAAGGCTTTGACCGAGCTGAATATTGCCTTCAAAGAGCTCGGTCTCAAGCCAGCGCAGAATCTTGCGATGAATAGCCAATGAGAACTCCGTTTATACGAGTTAGAGGTGGGATGCTATGAGAACCGTCGTGCACGCGTGCGGTCTATACCGCACAACACCACGAGACGTATGCTGTGAAATATCCATGTTACCGGCGCCTTCCGAAAACGCGTGAAAGCAGCCCGCGCGGGGGTTCTTTCGGGGTATCTGCAGTGCCGAATGCTGAGGTGTATTCCGTCTGTGTCTGGTACGGAAGTTCCTCGTTCTTACCAGATTTTTCGGATGCCGCACTCTTCGTCTTGTCAGAGGCATCGGCTGCCCCTTCGTCCTCTTGAGGACGGGCGCCCTGCACGGAACTCATTTCCGGGGTGACGACGGGCAGCACCGCCGTGAAGGTCACAGAATCTGATTTGACCGGCGCATTCTCAGCGAGTTTAGCTTCAACAGCCTTAGCCTCTTCGGACTGTGCCTGCGTCATATTCTGTGCGGCGGCAGGGGCGGCTTCTGCTGGGGTTTCAGCACCCGATTTTTGCGGTTCCTGAGCGGTTGACAATGGCTCTTCCACCTGAGCCGCCGGCTTTTTCTCGGGCTCCTGAGTTTTTGCTGCAGCACCTGTGGAGGCGGTACCTTTAGCAGACCTAACCGTTGCAGGTTTTACCGGTTTCTCACTCTCAGACGCGCCAGCGTTCCCCTGACCCTTCTCGGTCTGCTTTTTCTGCGCAGTACCCTGTACCGCACGTTCCCCATTTTCCGTGCTCTTTTCGGCAGTGTCGATGCCGTAGCTCACGGTAGAAGATGTGCCGGGCTGGGCGGCGGTTTGTGCGTTGGTCGCAGTGGTTTCGGCGGGCTTATCCTCGGATGCAGCCGCAGGCATCGGAGATTCAGCGGGTTTCGCAGCCTGGGCTGGGGTTTCTTGAGAACCAGTGTGCGCTTCGGTTTTCGCACCGGGTTTTCCGGTATGCGCCTGCGCCGCCCGTTCCGAACCCGGCTTCGGGGCAGAAACCTCTTCACGGACCGATTGTGCCTGAGCCGATTCTGTTTTCGCGGCGGTCTGAGCCTGCGGCGAAGGTGATTCGGGTTTCTGAGGCTTTGCCTGAGAGCTCTTGTGAGCATCCTTCACGGGCTTTTGCGCTTCGGCCTTCGCGGCGTGAGAGGTCTGCTTAGACTCGGCGGAGCTCGGCTTCACAGGCTTAGCACCCTCGGATTGCTGGGCAGGCTGCTGAGCGCCTGAAACATGCGCGCGTTCTTGAGTCTGTGCCTCAGCATGGAGCTGTTTCGTATCGTACGAACGCGCGGGAGCCTTAGTCTGCTCGGCGCCCTTCACAGACGATTCAGCGTCCTTCTGAGCTGACACGCCCTTGTCGGTCTTCTCGCTCTTCACTGCCTCAGGCTTTGCCTGTGCGGTGGTCCTATCCTGCGACTTTGACCGGGGAACAAAGCCGCGAGCCTCGGGCGAGAACCCCTGCTGACCGTCATCAATTCCGTCGTCATACCCATAGGACTGCTGCGGTTTCTCCTGATAGGAAGACCCCGAAGGCGTGAAAGGACGCATGGGAATAAATTCGTTTTCCTCAACGGTTCCGGCGGTTTCTGTGCCCTCTTCCGATGCAGCGGGTGCCGCCTGCTGGGCAGGTTTTGACACGATGCGCGCAGCGGATTTAGTCGAGGTCTTCGGTCCCAGACCGGAGGTCACCGAGCTCTCGGCAGAACGTGCCTCATCATCAAAAATGGCGGGTTTTGCAATCGCGGCAGTCGTCGTCTTCTTCTTAGCCGACGATTCGCCCTCAGCGTGCGAATCATGAGCGCCAGTCTCGTGGGAAGCGCCCTGCCCATCGCGATCTTTCTGCCCGGAAGCCTTCTCAGCATCCCGCTCGCCCGAAAGGCTCGCTCCGGGCTTCACGCCAGCGTTCGCAGAACCGGTAGAACCGGGGAAAGCCTCGAAACGCTTACGCTGCGAAAGGGTCTTGGATACACGTTCCTGAGGCGTCGGCTCAGGCTGCTCAACGACGGACGAGGATTCTACAGGCTGGGCGGGCGCATCCGAATCCGAGGTCTTATCTCGATCTTGTACATCTTGAGCATGGGCAGTGGCAGCTTCACCAGCGGTTTCATCGATAGTTTTACCAGGAGCTTTAGGGCGCTGCTCTGCATCTTGCTGTTTCTGCTCGTTGGTCTCAGACTCGCCAGCGTGCGCAGTTTTCTCAGTCTTGGCCTCGGCGCTGGGCTTTTCAGTCTTTTCGGTTTTCGCGGTGTCATCGCCTGAGGACTCGACAACATCAACAACCTCAATCACGGAAGCCTGTTTAATCTGCGACTCCCGCTGTTCCTTCGTGCTGTGTGCAATCGCCTGTATATCGGCAACCCAGGCGGTGATCTCGTCAAATACTTCAGGGTTCAGCGAATAGAGGCGGCGCTGCCCCTCGACCAGCACGGTGACTGCCCGTGCCTCACGTAGAACCTTAAGGTGCTTTGAAATAGTGGGTTGGCTCATGTTCAAGTGCTCAACAACGGCACCAACAGTACGTGTTTGTTCAGCCAGAAGATGAACGATATTGCGGCGGGTGGGGTCCGCGATCACTGAAAAAACGTCTGATTGCATATAGCGATTATGACATATTTCGGCGTATGCTCGATACCTGTTTTATGGGTTCTAGCCCGAAACTACGCGGTTTTTCGCTAAGCTTTCCGCGTATATTACCAAATGCTCATAATATTCCGTTCTAGCTATATATCGTTCATGGCATATACACGCCCACACAGTGCATGCACCACAACAACCGTTCCAACATTATCCCTAGAAATACCTATGATGTTCCGCTCAGCTGCATGCCTGGGCGATACACTAGAGAAAGCTAAACATCCCCACCAAGACCGTACCCCGCCCAAACTCTGCGCACGATCGGAAAGGAGGCACCCGTGGGACGCTATCTACGTCGTCTGCGCGCGCATCAGCGCAAACGGGTGCGCGATTTTTCTGAGGGTCGCATCTCCACCGCTATCGGCAAGGTTCCGTCTACATCGCCGATGATGTATGAGCAGGAAGAGGTCACTCGCCGCTTCAACCCCTTCGATATCCGAAGCTACGAGAAGCTGCGCAACCTTATTGATACGACTGTCTTCTCCTCACCTTCGCGAACCGCTATCGCATCCTTCTTTCTGGTGATCATTTTCTTCACCGTAACGTTGAGCCTGCCGATTTCTTCGGTCACAGGCGAACCTGCGCCATTTCACCATGCATTCTTCACCGCCACCAGTGCGGTGACCGTGACCGGTTTGACGACCGTTTCAACAGCGGCCCAGTGGTCAGTATTCGGGCAGGTTATGATTCTGCTCGCCTGTCAGATTGGTGGTTTAGGTGCGCTGACCATGACCTCGCTTCTTGCCCTGGCGATCGGGCGAAAAATGGGTTTGCGCTCTAAACTTATCGCGCAGGAAGAGCTCAGTATCGGGCGTCTCGGTGAGGTCGGCAGCGTGCTTCGTACCGTCGCTTATACCTCAATCGGGATCGAATCGACGATCGCCCTCGTTCTTACCCCGCGTTTTCTGCTTCTTGGCGAGAATCTGCCCACCAGCCTGTGGCACGGTATTTTCTACGCCATTTCGTCCTTTAATAACGCCGGGTTCACCCCGCATTCCGATGGCTTAGTACCCTATGGACACGATTTTTTCGTGCTCGCACCCGTCAGTATCGCCGTGTTCTTGGGGGCACTCGGATTCCCCGTGCTGATGACGATTCAGCAGAAACCCTTCCGCCCCCGCGACTGGACTCTAACGACCAAACTCACGGTGACGACCACGAGCATCCTGTTCGTGCTGGGTGCCCTGCTCTGGGGCATAGCCGAATGGGCAAATCCGCGTACTATCGGCAATTACGGCGCGGGTGAGAAAATTCTCAGCTCGATTTTCGCTTCCATCATGACGCGCTCGGGCGGGTTCAACCTGGTCGATATGAACGATATCCGCCCGGTCACCGGCCTCATAACCGACGTGCTCATGTTTATCGGCGGTGGCTCAGCATCTACCGCAGGCGGCGTGAAAGTTACCACGATTGCCGTGATTATGCTTGCAATTATTGCGGAGGCACGCGGTGACCAATTTGTGATGACTTTCGGGCGCACTATCCCGGTGTCGGCGCTGCGCATCGCTATTTCGGTGACGATGATGAGTACCGGAATTGTGCTTGTGGGCACCGGAGTTCTGCTGGCGATAACAGACCAGCCGCTCGTGCGCGTGCTCTTTGAAGTCATTTCCGCCTACGCAACTTGTGGACTGTCAAATGGGCTCTCTACGGAGCTGCCGCCCTCGGGCATCTATGTGCTCTCCCTGCTCATGTTTATTGGGCGAATCGGCACCATTACCGCCGCCACCGGTTTGGCACTGAGGTCTCGCCGCCGCCTGTATAAGTACCCCGAAGAAAGGCCCGTCATTGGCTAGTAACCATAACGCCCCCGTACTGATTATTGGGTTGGGACGGTTCGGTTCGGCGACCGCCGCCCAGCTTCACGCCCAAAATAAAGAGGTTCTCGCCATTGAGAAAGACCCCGAAATTGCGCAGAAATGGACGGGCGTGCTCACCCACGTGGTCTCAGCAGATGCCCGCGATATTGACGCGCTCAGGCAGCTGGGTGCAAGCGATTTCGGGTCTGCGGTTGTGGGTGTGGGTACCTCAATTGAGGCTTCCGTGCTGATTACCGCGAACCTGGTCGATCTGGGGGTTGAGCGTATCTGGGCGAAGGCGATCACCCCCTCACACGGCAAGATTCTAGAGCGTATTGGCGCGCATCATGTGGTCTACCCGGAGGCGGACGCGGGCCGCCGCGCCGCGCACCTGGTGTCGGGGCGCATGCTGGACTATATCGAATTCGACGACGATTTCGCGATTGCTAAGATGCGCCCGCCAAAGGAAACTCACGGGTTCACCCTGGCGGAGTCGGATATTCGTGCGAAATACGGGGTGTCTGTGGTGGGTATTAAGTCTCCTGGCGAGGAGTTTACCTACGCGGATGCGGCAACGCGCATCCATTCCCGGGATATTCTGATTGTCTCGGGGCAGGTGGATCTGATCGAGCGTTTCGCAGCTCGCCCGTAGGTTCTGACTTCCCCTACTCCCTACATAAAAAGAGCCTTTATTTGAATAAAGGCTCTTTTTATGTAGGGAGTAGGCAGAAGGCGGGGGCTAGTCAGCCGTGTACTGTTCGCTCAGCTCTGCGGAGCGGGCGGCGCAGGCGCGCATAGCATCCTCGGTGAGATCGAAAAGTCCCCTGTCAATAAAGGTATTGATAGCGCGCTCAGTGGTTCCGTTCGGGCTGGTAACAGCCTTACGCAGGGCGGCGGCATCCGGGTTACTATCCAGCAGGTACCCGGCGCCCGCAATCGTTGCGGATGCGAGCCTCTGTGCGGTCTCTTCATCCAGACCGAGCTTCACACCGGCACTCGCCATAGTCTCCGCCAGCAGGAACCCGTAGGCGGGACCGGACCCCGAAACAGCGGTGACAGCATCCATCTGGTCTTCTCGCACCTGCACTACCATACCTACGGCCTCTAGGATCTTCTCGGCGAGCACAAGCTGCTTCTCGGTCACTGCCTCACTCACCGAGATCGCCAGCACGCCTTTGCCCACGCTTGAGGGCGTATTGGGCATGCAGCGGATCACCGGCTGCCCCGCAGGAAGAGCCTTCTGCAGCGTATCGAGGGTGACTCCTGCCGCCACCGAAATGACGAGTGCATCCGGGGCGAGAGCGGGCGAAATTTCGCGCGCCAGCTCGACGATTCCATAGGGTTTAACCCCCAGAAGCACTACGGATGCGCCGCTGACCGCCTCACGGTTAGCTTCGGGCTTGAGCTCGCACCCGATCACGACGGCGTCTCGCCCGTTAGGCCCTAACTGATGGCGCAGGCGGTCTATGGAGTTTTTACTGCGCACGGTGGCGCGGATAGCTTCTGCGGGGTATCCGCCCGCGATGAGCCCGGCAGCGATGGAACCGTTCATGGAGCCGGTGCCGAGGAATGCTATATGTTCGGTCATCTTCGATCCTTACTGTCTGCTTCGTTCGTGTCGCGGGGCGCATGCCGCCCGCATCACAGGGTTTGTTATCTAGCATACAATCCAACACCGGATCCGGCGGCTCCCCGCATGTACTCCGGTACAAAAAAGAGCTGTGGTTCGCGGCTAGAATGTAAAACGATGAAAACACGTCTGATTCGCTGTGCCCACCTTCTGCTGTGCACCGTGCTGGTTGGCGCGGCTACCGGTGGCGGGGCGATTATTCTGCACTACCTCCTGGATATCATGCAGGAGCTCACGTTCGGGTATACGGAGGCGGAGCATCCGATCGTGACGGATCACAGCGATACCGTTCGACGTGTGCTGGTGTTGATCGCGGTGGGCGCGGCGGTCTCTATCATCTGGTTTTTACTTCAGCGGCGCACTAAGCTGGTGTCCGTTAAGGCGCAGATTCGCGGCGAAACTCCGCAGGAGCGCCACCCGGGATTTCTACGGCAAACCCTACACAGCCTCACTCAGATTGTGGCCGTGGGTGCGGGTGCACCGGTGGGTAAAGAGGTTGCCCCGCGCGAGCTGGGCGCACTGTTTGCTGGGCGTCTGGCGGATCTGATGCGCATCCCCCAGACCGTGCGCCCGGTGTTGGTAGCCTCAGCTGCGGCGGCGGGTTTAGCGGCTGTGTACCAGGTTCCGGTGGGCGGTTTTGTTTTCCTGTTTGAGGCTCTCGGTTTAGCGCTGTCGCTGCGCAATATTTTCACGGGTGCGGTCCTGGTTCTTGTGGCAACCTGCACCGCGCATCTGGTGATTTCGGATGCGCCCACCTACCCCGTCCCGCAGCTGCAGACCACCGGTGAATCGCTGCTGCTCGCGGTTGTTCTTGGTCTAGCTATCACTCCCCTGGCGCTGTGGTTCCGGGCGGCGTCTCAGCGCGCAGAGAGCCGCAAAACTACGAATCGGAACGTGCTCTGGCGGCTTCCCCTGGTACTTGCGCTAGTGGCGGTGACCTCGATTTTCCTGCCGGAGATTCTGGGGAACGGCCGCCCGCTGACCCAGCATATTTTCGATGCCGCATCCGGTTTATCTTCGAGCTCCAGCAGGCTTGACGCTACCGCCTTAAGCCAGGCGCTTCTCTATGCCCTCGCGCTGCTGGCAGCCAAAGCGATCCTGGTGGTGGCGAGCCTGCGCAACGGTGCCTACGGGGGCACGCTCACACCGGGGTTAGCCTTGGGTTCCGCCTGCGGTTTCGTGCTTACAGGCACTCTAATCCTCGTGTTCCCGACGCTGACTCAACTTCAACCGGGCGCGGGAGCGCTTCATGCATCAGAACTTCTCGGGACCGCCGGGCTGCTGGGCGCGGTCACTTTCCTGAGCCTGTCGATGAACGCCCCGCTGAGCGCCTGCGCCCTGATTCTCGGGTTCGCCGGGCAAGACTGGCGGGCGTATGCACCTTTCGCGGTAGCGGTCGGCACGGCATGGGGTGTCAAATACCTGTGGATGCGCTTGGGCAACAAAGTACAGCACGCTCCGCAGACCATAACGCCTAGTCAGCGTTAAGACTCGGCTGGCTGAGCGCCTGTAAGGGAATTTCGCGTGCTTTATGCGTGTCGCACAGGTGGCATGCACAGGTTTCTTGCGTGGATGCGGCTATAATAATTTACTTTACAGTGCATCTATTTTAGGCGTGTTCAGCTTCTTCTACCCGCCGTCGGCTTCATGCCTACGGTACCGCGGGCGAAGATTCACCGGGCTTTCCGGGCGATGCACACACCCGAAAGAGGGTGCCTGCCGCGCATCCGACTGCAGGCTCAAGCTCGACTATACATATGGTGTTGTGCAAGGTAACTTCGTGTTGTACGCTGACTTGGAGATATCTCTCGCTATCCTTAAAGAGCCCAATATTTCCGGGGTGTTTAGGCAACTCGTGCCCGTTTTGGGTACTATTGCAGAGGTTATCCCGCGAAATTCCAGTTCGCAGCCTAGCCATACCGCTGACCGCGCCTTAGCTGAGCTCTTACCGGTGCCTAGCACCCGCTGGATTTTCTAGGCGGAAAACCACCCCGCCCGCACCGGCTCAACACCTGCCCACAGACTTTAACACCAGCCACAGCATCCGAGGGAGACACGATGAGCGATAAGAATCCTCATACCTCTGAGCGCATACAGGATTCGCACCACCAGGGAGGTGCGCCTTTCAGCAATCCTCGACGCTCTCAGACTTCGACGACTGTGCAGCACGCGCAGGAAGAATCACCTGCCCAAAACTCGCTGCCCCCTCAGGATGCCGGGCCGGATGCGCACACCCAGACCTCGCAGGCAGCGCAGGATCCGCAAGACGCGAAGACTCAAGAGTCCGCTCAGAAACCTGCCGAGGATTCCCCGGCCGAGAGCGCTCACGCTACCCAGTCCACACCGTGGGGTTCGCAGACCTCAAAGCCCCAGCCTGCCGAGGCCGAGAGCGCTCAACCCGCCGCCGTTGAGATCGATACGAACACCCCTGCGGAGGCGCTTCCCCAGAGCATTTCGCGCCCGGACGCTGACGAGGCTGTTCACCACGAAAATACTCAGACCCGTCAGCTGCCGGTGCAGAGCCGACCTGAGCAGGGCCCGCTAAGCTCATATCTTTCGGAGAAACCACAGGATTCTGAGGCTCCTGAACCCGCCGTCGCACACGCGGAGGCACCGGAGGCTGAACCTGCCGATAACATTCCGCAGTCCATCTCGCGCCCGGATGCTGACGAGGCTGGCGACGCGGAAGACGTGAGGACCCGCCAGCTTCCTGCCCAGGCCCAGGAACAGGGCGCATTCCCGTCCATCGCCGATACGATGTCTGCCGCTCGGGCAGAGCGCGGGTATAGTGCCCCTGCCGACTCCACCGCATCCGAGGCACAGGCTTCCACAGAGAAAACCGGGGCTAAGAAGGTGTATGAAGACACCATGCCCGCATCCGCAATTCCGATCATTACGGCGAACACCCCAGCGGTATCGGTCGGAGCACCGGCAAGCGGTCAGATAGCCGCAACTACAGGGGCGGTGCCTGCGGGTGCCGAGAAAACCCCCGAGCAGAAACGTTCGCGCGAGCTCAAGACCATTGTTACGGTGACCGCGATTCGTACCGTTCTGCTTGCCGCATGCCTGGTGATGTATGGCTTCGGCTTTGGTGGCGGCGGAACCTTCAACATGATGCTCGGCTACGGCGGCGCAGTGTATATGCTCGTGCAGATTGCGGCGTGCATTTTCGCGGTGCGCTCGAAGTCTACGAAGGGCATGCGCATCCTAAATGGAATTAGCGCCGGATTGGGTATTATTCTGCTGATCGTCACAGCGATCGTCTATGCTGGCTGGTCGGGTGAAGATTCTTCAGCCGGGGCCTATATCTTCATCATGGCGGATATTATTCTGAGCGTGATTATTGCTTCGGCTCGCTCGATTATCGAGCAGCCGAAGGACGACGTTGAACCCGAGAGGTTAGCACGCGAATAGGCGGTCGTTTTCTCACAGTCTAAGGTCGGATGCGCCGGGCACGGTCCTGGCGCATCCGACTTTTGTATACACCCTTGTGAAAATGCCAGACTCTACGGCGGAAAACTATCGGCTGGCACGGTTTGGGACTAAATGCCTGTGTACCCCGTCAAAGGACTGCAGACACTTCTAGTCTTAGAGAAGCCTGCCTAATCAGCCGATTTGTTACAGACTGTGACGTCATGCCTTGTTTACTAGACACTCGTGCTTCTTCCCCGGTATAGCGCCTTCAGACCCTCGGTTGAACATGTGTATATCTGAGCTGTATTTAGCTTACGAACATTAAGTTTTGATAAATCATCCCTGAGTATGAGGGTTTTTAATGCCGCAAAGGCATAGTATAGAAACTCAACCTATACACCAGACATGCTTGCGAACCATATTTTGGGGGAATCATGAGCACACGAGCAGCATCTGCGGGAGCGTACACCGCCTTAGGCGGCGTTGAGCGTGCGCACGGCATCCCGCAGCGTGGCTCGGGTGAGGTTACCTTCAGGCATACGTTGGCATCCGTGGGGTACACGGTACGCGTTCTGTTTATGGTACTCCCGTATGTGATGACGTTCTTCGCGCTTCTGGTGAGTGGCGATTTGACTAGCGACTGGAGCCACATACTGTTCCACCCGATGGGGCAGTTCATTCTGGTATACGCGCTGGGGCATATTGTTGCGAACGTGTGCTTCAATTTTCGGATGGGCACCGGGCTGGTGCGGTCCGTCAATGCTTTAGGCGCGGTACTGTGTGTGGCGGTTTCTCCGCTGTGGTTCCGACTGCTCACGAGCGGTAACCTGGCGCTGGATGCGCTGTGGACGCTCACAATCGTGCCCCTTGAGTTTGTGGCGTGCTTGACGTTTTACATGCACGCGGTACGGAGGGATGGGTAGACCCCTCCAGACCCTCGCACAGTGTCAGTGAGAGCACCTCCCTAGTGAGCACCCGACGTTCGTTCTTCCGTCGGGTGCTCACTCTCTGTCTGAAACTTTTCGCAGGGACACCAAAGTGGGAGCGAAAAATTACATCGGGAACAGGAACACGGTCTTCGCTTCTGGATTTTATCCACCCCGCATATTCTCGCGCGTAACAGCGCATAAGAGCGGGTAAAAGCTCCGCCTGTTAAGTGCAGTGTTACCAAAATAACGCCTTGTCACGGAATATTGGAACACTGTTTATATGGCGTGGGGTGTCTCAGATTCAACTTAAAGGTGTAAAATTCCTGCTGAAGACTAGCTCTACGACAAGTACGGCATTAGACACCCACTCGCCACAAGGAGCCCCGTCATGGACGACCACCGCCTCAACGCAGAGTCACGCATACAAAGCATTACAGAACCGCCGCTTTTAGAGCCTTCTAAGCCGCGGATTGCCAGACCTATCGCCTGGTCGATTCTTATATGTGCGATTCTTTGCGTGATAGCCGCAATTATTATTCCATTCCTCACCAAACAAACCACTCTCTCACTTGTGCTGTATGCGATCGGCGGTGTGCTCACAGTTCTCGCACTCATTGTATTTACCCGCCGGAACCGGCCAAGCGTGGCGACGGTCGCCCACAAAAGCGTTGATATCTTTGGCGTTACACGCGCAGAACGCGAGTCTATTTACCAGCAAGCTACCGCTCAGCTTGAGGATCAGCAGGCGAAAACGCGGCAGAAAAGTCTCTACACCCTGCTTGCGCTCGTCGATAAATGCCTTGAGGACGAAACTTTAAGCTACGAAGACCGCAATAAGGAGGGGCAGCGCATTGTCAATAGGATCAGCGGGTACATTCAGTCTCCACCGATTTTTGCCCCGCACGCCCTAGAGTTTGCGCACGGCGCATTCCACGCGAAGAGCGCCCTTCTGCGCGAAGAAGCTGAGCTGCGTTTCGGTCTGATGCAGCAGATTCGTGACCGTCTGCGCGCCCCCTCGGATGCGGGCGGCTACCAGGACGGCCCGTGGACGAACTTTGAATACGATTTTTCGGGGAGCACCTTCTTCTACCCTATCGAATTCAGTCGGGTCTTCTTCAATAAGACCGCTGATTTCAGCGGCTGCACCTACATGCATGAAGCTGATTTTAGCGGCACGATCTACCGTAACTGGGCGGATTTCCGCGGTTCTACCTATCTGGCGCACGCGAACTTTAGCGGGTCTTCGTACCACGGTGCGGCATCGTTGAACGATTCCGTATACCGCAGCACCGCAGACTTTAGCGGCAACCTGTACTTGGACCAGGCGAACTTTAGCGGGTCTACGTACCATGAGGCGGCAACTTTCGTGAATTCCACGTACCGCAACTGGGCGGTGTTCCGTAACTCAACGTACCTTGGCTCGGCGGATTTCAGCGGTTCTGTTTATCATAATCAGGCGAACTTCCATAACTCCGTCTATACCGGCGCGGTAACCTTCAACAACTCCGTCTATCATAATCAGGCGAACTTTCATAACTCCGTCTACACACGGGTGGCGAGTTTTGGCGACTGCACCTATCATCGGGCGGATTTCAGCGGGTCTGTCTACACGGACGACGTGCATTTTAATAACTGCCGTTACGGTGGCGATGTGTATTTCCGCCGGTCTGTTTATAACGGTTGGGCTGATTTTCAGGGTTCGGTGTACAGCAAATGGGCGAATTACACGAGCTCGCTGTACTACGGTCTGGCGGGGTTCCAGAACTCGACGTATGCCGACAAGGCGCTCTTTAGGGGTTCCGTGTATGGTAGGTAATGCGGTGACCTTCCAGGGTTCTGTCTTTACTGGCGCGGCGCCCGCTTTCATGAATGTTGAGGCGTGGGCGCAGTATATTTCGTTCTTCGCACCGACGGAGAATGTCTTCTCGCTGGGGCAGGGCTACGCTATCGATACCGGTGCCTCCGGGCTGCCGAGCGAGTGCCCGCCGCTGGCTGTGGAGTATCGGCAGTATTTGGCTCATAAAAACGGGGAGCTGCAGGAGATCACCCAGCATCTTCACGGCGACGATGCGCGCAGCACCGATAGGCTAGAGCTGACCAGGGAGCTTTCGGGCAGGTTGAAGTCTACTGTTGAGGAACTGCACGCCTGGCGTGAGAAAATAACGACAATCCCGCTGCAGGAGCAAGACCGCCAGCAGGTAGGGGTTTAGGGGCTCTCTCCCCTGTCTCTTGCGCGTCCTGCGTAAAAAGGCTCTTTATTCGGATAAAGAGCCTTTTTATGCCGAATAAAGTGCAGCAGCGCGATGAGTAAAAGGGGAGAAGCCCGCAGCAGACACGCGGCACATTCACCCTCATACGGTACAGTAGTGATATGCAGCATAGTAGATTGGGGAGGAAAGCATGAAGGTTATCCGAAGACTCAGCTCGGGGACCCTCCTAATGCTTATCGTGCTTACTCTTGTGCTTGCTGTAAGTTCGGTACTTGAAAGTGTGCTCATTAAGTACCTTTCCGATGCCGTTATCATGGGCGATCGTAAGTTTTTTCTCCTGATGGTTCTTGCCGTGCCCATATACCTTATCGTCGATACATTTTTTCATTACGCACGCCAGTATCGTGCCGCTCTCGCCGGGGTACAGATTCAGAATAATCTGCGTGCAGAACTGTTCCGTCGCATCGGGCTTTCTCCCGTAGCGCGGTTGACGGGCAGGAGCTCCGAATATTATTTTTCGCAGTTCACGAGTCAGCTTG
>ERZ773056.816-NODE-816-length-16302-cov-17.757617_pt1 | contig 16302 bp, 14 predicted proteins | sample MGYA00580857_ERZ773056 | MGnify/ENA primary metagenome ERZ773056 (study PRJEB29015, sample SAMEA2737996) | human oral metagenome | biome: human oral; feature: human-associated habitat; material: dental | place: China | collected 2114 ... | reverse complement strand
CCAGCAATCCTGCCTTTCTTCGCAATTCTTCAAGTGCCGCAGGATCAGTCTGTGGTGTAATCAGCCCAGTAAACGGATCTCCTGGCATAAGTTTTGCCAAAATGAAGATTAATACACTAAGTATGAATAATTGCGGTATCATAACAAGTATTCTTCTTAAAACTGTTTTCCACATTGATTATTTGCCTCCTTTTTCATTATTTCCATTATTTCTCAGATTTTTATCTTTAAAAGCAACAAAATGTGTATCTGTCAATTTTTTCAGATCAAAGACACGTCCATTTTCATCATAATATTTTTTTTCATTTGCTAAATATTCTTTTTCGATTTTTAACCGTCTTCTTTTATTTTCTGCCCGCTTTTCTGGATGTATTTCTGGAATCGCTGCAATTAGCCGTTTTGTATAAAAATGTTCAGGATTTTTGTAAATATCATTTTTCTCTCCTGTTTCCACAAATCTTCCGTGGTACATTATAAACATGTAGTCACACATATGCTTTACAACTCCCAAATCGTGAGAAATAAAAAGATAACTAAGCCCAAACTGCTCCTGAATGTCCTTCATATAATTCAAAACTTGTGCCTGAACTGACAAATCAAGTGCCGACACAGGCTCATCCGCAATAATCAGCTTAGGCTTTGTTGCAACAGCTCGTGCAATTCCCAGCCTCTGCCTCTGCCCACCAGAAAATTCATGCGGATATTTAAAAATATCTTCCCTGTTCATTCCTACAATTTCCAGCAGTTCCGATACTTTCCTTTTTTCCTCATCTAGCGTCAAATTTTCAAAATTTCTCAAAGGTTCTGAAATTAAATCAATTACTCTTTTTTTAGGATTTAAGCTAGATAGCGAATCTTGAAATATCATTTGCACATTTCTATTATATTCACTTCTTCTATTTCTAAATTTTCTGTCAATTTCCCTTCCTTCATAAATAATCTTTCCGCTTTTTATTTTTTCCAGCCCAATTATCGCCTTTCCAATTGTAGACTTTCCAGAACCCGATTCTCCCACAAGTCCATAAGTTTTTCCCTTTTCAATAATAAAACTGACTCCATCTACAGCATAAACATAATCAATTATTTTATTAAAAAATCCTCCACGAATAGGATAATGAACTTTTAAATCTTTTACTTCAATAAAACTCATATTTCTATTTTTTCCTCTCTGAATTTTTAAAATTTTTTTATTTTTAAAATTTACTTTTCAAAATGAAAATTTTTCCAGCAAGTACATCTTACAAAATGTTCTGGCTCAATTTCATGCAGCTTTGGATTTTTTTCATGTTCATTTTCCTTTATCCAAGGGATTCTTTTAGAAAATCGGCAGCCTGTTCTCTCCATCTTAGTTATTGATGGAACAATTCCCTTAATTACATGCAGCTTTTCGTGTTCACTGTCAAGCTGTGGAATTGAACTTAAAAGTGATCTTGTATAAGGATGCTTTGGATTGTCAAACAATTCTTTCACATTGGCAATTTCTACAATTTCTCCAGCATACATAACTGCCACTCTGTCCGCCATTTCTGCAACTACACCCAAATCATGAGTAATTAATATAATCCCAGCATTTATCTCACTTTGCAAAGTTTTTAGCAAATCCAGTATTTGTGCCTGAATTGTAACATCTAATGCCGTTGTTGGCTCATCAGCTATGATAACTTCAGGCTTACATGAAAGCGCTATTGCAATTATAACCCTTTGTCGCATTCCTCCCGACAATTCATGCGGAAATTGTCTTGTTATACGTTCAGCATCTTTTATTCCAACGTGATTTAGCAGTTCAAGTACACGTTCTTCCCTTTCCTTTTTAGATAGTTTAGTATGATAAATCATCCCCTCTTCAATCTGATCTCCAATTCTCATAAGTGGATTCAAAGCTGACAATGGATCTTGAAATATCATCCCAATTTTATTCCCACGAATCTTATTGTATTCTTCCTCCCCAATTTTCAAAAGATTCTTACCCTCAAAATTTATTTCTCCCTCTAGCTTTGTATTATTCGGATTATGAAGCCCAATAATGGAAGTAGCAAGTGTGCTTTTCCCACATCCCGATTCTCCCACTATTGCCAGTATTTCATTTCTTCCAAGTTTCAATGAAACATTGTCAACAGCTGGAAAATATTCATCTTTTATCCGAAAACTTGTAACAAGATTGTTAATTTTTATCAATGTTTCAGTTTGTTCCATACTTTTCTCCTCTAAAAGTTCTTTGTTAAAAATTTATTTTATACAGACATTGTAGCATAATTTTTATTCTTTTTCCTATTATTTTTCAAAATTTATCATTTTTTAGGAAATATTTTCCACAAAAAAAATAGAGCTGGTCTGAAGATTCTCTCTTTTCAACGGCTCTATATTATTTTCAGATAATCCTATTTTTTGGCGGCGTTATTTATGTAATCACAGTATCTCCAGTTTCCTGCATCACCGTTTCTACATTTTTCCCCTCTTTCCTGTCTTTCTCTCTCAAGATTTTCAAAAGAGGCGCAGCTTGCTAATGAAAACAGCAAGATACCTAGTATAGAAAACATAATTGTTTTTTTCATCAAGATCACATCCTTTTAACTGTATTATTATTTAGTTATATTTTACATTATTTTTTCATATTTGGCAAATTTATTTTTACTTTTTTCACATTTTAATTTGACAATATGCCCAATAATTTTTTTGTTATCAAAAATTCCTTTAATTTCCCCATTGATTAGACTTTTTTTTTATGATATAATTTTCATATAATTAATTTAGGAGGAAAAAATGGGAAGACATGGTACAATAGCAGGGCGTAAGGAAGCACAGGACAAAAAAAGAGCTGCATCATTCACAAAACTGGTTAGACTTATAACAGTGGCAGCAAGAGGCGGAGAAAATCCTGAATTCAACGTAGCCCTAAAACACGCAATCGAAAAAGCAAAAGCGATTAATATGCCTAACGACAATATTAACAGGGCAATCAAGAAAGGAGCAGGAACTGACGGTTCGACAGCTTTTGAAACGTTAAATTACGAAGGATACGGACCAGCAGGAGTTGCTATCATCGTAGAGGCTCTTACTGATAATAAAAATAGAACTGCTTCATCTGTAAAAGTAGCTTTTGATAGAAATGGCGGAAATCTTGGTGTTTCTGGATCAGTTTCGTATATGTTTGGAAGAAAAGGTGAGATTATTATTGAAAAAACTGATGATATTGATGAGGAAGCATTAATGGAAGTAGCACTTGAATCTGGAATGGAAGATATGGAAACTCTGGATGACAGTTTTTATATCACAACTGAACCATCTAACTTTGATGCAGTAGCAGATGCTTTAAGAAATGCAGGATACACATTGCTGGAAGCAGATATTCAATATTTGCCATCTATCGAAGTTGATACTCTTGGCGAAGAGGATTTGCAAAAACTTAAAAAATTAATTGACACTCTGGAAAATGACGATGATGTTCAAAAAGTTCATCATAACTACGCTGGAGAATTATAATAAATATTTATGAATTTACAAATTTTAATTGCGGGAATTATTTTCCGCATTTATTTTTATAATAAATTACAGTATTAAGATATTTTACAAAATTTATTAAATATTCCCTATTTAAATAGGGAATAGCATTAGTATAAAAAGAAAAAGGAGTTACATTTTATGAAAAAAAACGGAGAAGAAACAGTTACTCCAATAAAAAATATGAAAGTTATTCAACGAAATGACTTTCAAAACTTTACACTTGATTCTGTCCTGCTTGCAGACTTTGTAAAAATTAATCGAAAAACTAAAAAAATCCTTGATATTGGGACTGGCTGTGGAATTATCGCATTACTTCTGGCACAGCGGTCAAAAGCTCAAATTACAGGCATAGAATTACAAGAAACAATAGCAGAAATTGCCATAAGAAATATTAATGGCAATAAATTTCAAAATCAGGTTAAAATAATAAACGAAGATATAAAAAATTATAAAAATATTTTTAACCGCGACGAATTTGACACCATCGTTACAAATCCACCATATTTTGAATTTACCGGCGACATTTCCCAGACAAACAATTTGGAACAACTGGCAAACGCAAGACATAATATTAATTTAACACTTGAAGAAATAATAAAAATTTCTTCTTACTTATTAAAAAATATGGGAAGTTTCTCAATTGTATTCCGAAGCGAACGTCTAGTAGAAGTTCTATCACTTTTACAAAAATATAATTTAGAGCCAAAACGAATGAAGAACTGCTATACAAAATGGAATGAAAATTCAAAAATCTGCCTTTTAGAAGCAATAAAAGATGCAAAGAAAGGATTTTCTATTGAAATGCCAATTTTTGTTTATGATGAAAATGGAAGAAAAAATGAATATGTTGAGAATTTGTATAAATAGAAAAATTTTAGAATACATCTTTTCGTATTTAAAAAATTAAATTTAAATATTTTCCTATTTATATTTTTAACAGATTAAAAATTGAAATTTAAACATAACAATCTTTATATTTAATGTAAAAATGTCGTGATTTTTTTGGAATGAAAACGATTGTTTGAGCGAAGTGATACGGAGCGAGTTTCGTTTTTATTTCAAAAAAATGCTTAGACAAGCCAGGATTGCAAAGGGGATGGCGACTGTTCCCCTTTGCTTAAAAAAAGAAAAACATAAAAATTAAAAGAAAATTTTTTATATAATTTATATAATTTTAAAAATTATAACAATTTCTTATATAATTCTTTTATATCTTCTAAATTTGTATCCCGTGGATTTCCACCTGTACAAACGTCATTTAATGCAGATTCAGCAATAAAGTCCAAATCCTTTATATCCATAATTCCTTTTAAGTTGTTTGGAATTCCAACATCGCTTGCCAGTTCCCTTACTTTATCAACTGCAGCTTTTCTATATTCTTCTGGCGACATTGTTCTTGTATGTTTTACGCCAAATGCTTTTGCGATAGCTTTAAATTTTTCTCCAGTAAATTCAGCATTGTATTCCATTACAGTTGGAAGAATTATTGCGTTTGCAATTCCATGTGGAGTACCATAAAATGCTCCTAGCGGATGTGCCATTGAGTGTACAATTCCAAGTCCTACATTTGAGAATCCCATTCCAGCCAAATATGAAGCAAGTGCCATTTTTTCACGTCCTTCAGGTTCATTATTTACAGCGCTTCTCAAATATTTTGCAATTAATTCAATGGCTTTTAAATGGAACATATCAGTCATTTCCCAAGCGGCTTTTGTTGTAAATCCTTCAATTGCATGAGTTAAGGCATCTAGTCCAGTCGCAGCGGTAAGTTCTTTTGGCATGCTTGTCATCATTCCAGGGTCAACAATTGCCACAATTGGTAAATCATGCGGATCAACGCAGACAAATTTTCTGTCTTTTTCAACATCTGTGATTACATAGTTAATTGTAACTTCTGCAGCAGTTCCAGCTGTTGTCGCAACAGCGATAATTGGTACACATTTATTTTTAGTGTCTGCAACACCTTCAAGGCTTCTTACATCAGAAAATTCTGGATTGTTGATAATAATGGCAACTGCTTTTGCAGTATCCATTGGTGAACCTCCACCAATTGCGATAATGTAGTCAGCACCTGCAGATTTGTACTTTTCAACACCATCTTTTACATTTTCAATAGTCGGATTTGGCTGAATATCAGAAAAAACTTCATAAGCTAAATTTTCCTTATCCAGCAAATCTGTAATTTTTGAAACTCCGCCAAATTCTAAAAGCCCCTTGTCTGTACATATAAGCGCTTTTTTGAATTTGTTTTTCTTAACTTCCTCTGGGATATGGTTTATTGCTCCAAAACCATGATACGAAATTTCGTTCAAAATAATTCTTTGTGCCATTTTTTTACCTCTTTTCAATTTTTTTTAGTAAATATTTTCATTCTAATTATACTACACTTTTTTCATTTTTCAAGTTTAATACTAAATTTATTTTAAATAATTTTTAATTACTGTTTTTTACTGAAAAAAAGTTTTTCTTTAAAATGACACAATAAATATGCAATTTTAAAATTTAATGCTCCAGCTCCTATTGCTGCAATATTTGTTAAAACATGACTTTCAAAATATTTTTGACTAACTTTCCCAACAATAAACATTCCAAGGCAAAATATAGCCATTCGTTTTAAATATTCAAAATTTCCCCTAAACTTTGGATTATTTTGAAAATAGAGAATTTTATGCACTCCATTTACAAGTAAATTTATATTTATTATAGAAATAATGGCTCCAATTAAATATCCAAAATAAAGTTCCACACAGTTAAAAATTATTCCCATAATAAAAAAAATTGCCATAATAAAAATAGAAATAATGTATGCTTTTTTTATATTTTCTGGCATTCTTTCAAGCATTTCATTTTTCCTTTCCTCAATTTATTTTTAAAATTAATAAATTATTTTATATTGTTCACTTGTTTTATAAGTGACCAGTATCCTGAAACTGCCCCTATTATTAAAAATACAATTAAAACAAGTGGCTGATCTGTCTTAAACAAGTATCTTTTTAATAGCATATAAAATCCTAACATAATTAATATTGGCAAGGCTAAAATATAAACCATATTTGTAGCAAGTGCAAAATATTTCATAATTTTACTATTTCTTTTATTTTTTATTTCTTTTTCATCGTTATGCCTACCCAGTTTTTTTTCTATTTCAAAAAGTCTCTGTTTTCTTTTTTCTTCTTCATCAATTATTTTTTCATTAGTTAAATCTTTATCGTTATTATTTTCTAAATTATTTTTTTCATTTTCAAAATTCATAAAACTTACTTCCTTTTTTATAATTTTTTTAAAACAAAAAATATCCTGCTTTCCCCAAACTCAGAATTAGAAGCTGTATCAAATATTTCAAATCCTTTATTCTGCACAGTTTCCACAATCCATTCAGGCTCATAAATAAATTTGTTTTGAACTTCGTTATATTTTCTGAACAAATTATCATTTTTATTTTCACGAATGAATAAATCAATTTCCACAAGATGTTTTCTTTTGCCTAACTTTTCATGCCGCCAAATACTTGTATATTCAGGCTCTTCATCCAAAAATATATCATTTTCAAATATTTCTTCAAAAATATCTTCCGTCACAGCATCAAAAATCAAATATCCACCTTTTTTCAGATTCCGATTACATTTTTCAATAAATTTCAAAAATTCCTTTTCATTTTTCAAATAATTTACTGTATCAAAATTACAAATAATATAATCAACCTGATTTATTTCACTTTTATTATTTTTGTTGTTTTCAAAATTCTGATTTTCATTTCCATTTTCATCAAAATTTATTTTATTTTCATAATTTATAATATTTTCGTTTATCAGACTATAATTATTATTTTTCAAATTTTTCTCTTTTAATTTTTTTTCAGAAATTTCCAGCATTTTTTCTGACAAATCCACTCCAATAACTGAAAATCCATCTTTCAAAAATCTCCATATAAATTCTCCAGTCCCACATCCCAAATCCAGAACTGTTCCCTTTTTTTTAATAAATGTTCGTAAAAATTTATACCATTCATCATAATTTACATATTTCATAAAAATATCGTAAATTTCTGCAAACTCCTTATGCATATTTCCTCTTTTCAATTTTACTGTAATATATTTGAATCTTTTTTTAATTAAGAATTAGATTTATTATAGCACTTTTAGTATAACTTGTGAACTATATTTATTTAAAACTGGATTTAAAAGAAAAACTCTCAAAATTTTATTGAGAGCTTTCTATTTTTATTTTATTCGTTTGAAAGGGAAGGTTTTTCTAATTTACTTTCCCATTCTGCAACTTCATTTGGGAAATAATCTAAAAATCTATTGACATTTTTTCCTTTGATTTCGATATCTAAGATTTTATCACCTTGTCTTAATAATCTTACTATTCCTAAATCTTCACGTGTTTTTGTTCCACCAATGATAGTATGCTTCCCGTCCAAACTACTTATAGCTTGCATTGTTATAAAAAATTGGCTACTATTAGTATTAGGCCCAGAATTTGCCAAAGCTAATATTCCTGCATAATTAAAATTTAGCCATTTCACAAATTCATCATTTACATAATAACCTGTTGTTCCCGTTCCATCACCTTTATGATCTCCGCCTTGCACTAATCCATTCGGAATAACTCGATGGAAAGGTAAATTATTATAAAAATTTTTCTTTGCCAGAAATACAAAATTTGCGACATTTTTAGGAGCTGCTTCAGGATATAAGTAAAATGAAATATCCCCTTTTGTAGTTTTTATAGTTGCTTCCAGCCGAAATTCTTCCATTATTTTATTAAATTTTTTACTTCCTATTTCTACTTTTTCTACTTTTTTATTTTCTTCTGTATTTCTTGTCTTTTTGGTTTTGTTTCTTTTAGCATTTGCAACATTTACAATTAATAACATTAAAATGCTAAATAGTATTACTATTTTTTTCATGATCTTTCCTAACATTTTTTTATTTTAAAAATAGTGGCTTTAATTATATATTGTTTTTATATGTCCTATCATTTCCTCAATTTCCATTTTACCATTAAAATCAAATTCCAAAATTCTAAAATTAATTTCCTCAATTTCCAGATTATATTTTAAAAGCTCCTTTTCTTCCAAAATATTATCATAAATAACAAGTACAGAAAATTGATTCCCAAAACCGTCCACTAATTCTAAAGTATTAATCACTCTATTTTTCTTTATTTTAAGAGAATTTCTTACTATTTCATCTGCAATTCTTTTACTTCTTACCGCCTTGTAAAGCTCAGAAATAACTTCAGGCAATTTTATTGCAAATAATATTTTTAATTCTTCTCTTCTTTTTAACTTTACTATTGCCATTCTTTAAGTTCCTTACTTTTTATTTTTGTAATTTTATCCTTGAATTGCTTTTGTCAATGGCGGAATAATTTGTTTCTTTCTTGAAACTACACCTCTCAAAGTTACTAAATTACTGTCAACTTTTTCTCCAAATGCCTTTTCAACAACATCATTTCCATCACCAGAAATTAAAGCAGCAGAATCATTTGTCAAAATATTTGTAATTGCAAGCATAAAGAACTTTAGCCCTTCTTTTGCAATAATGTTATCAATTTCAGCTAATAATTTTTCTTTTCTTTCCAAAACTTCTGCTTCATTTACAGTATTAACTTGTGCCACACCAATTTTTGCACCGTCAATCTCAAAGATTTTCATATCCATATTAAGAAGTTCCGCTTCAGATTTATCTCCAAGTGCAGTTCCAGCTTTTAACATTTCAAGTCCATATTCCTTTAGATCTACTCCAGCAATTTCAGCTAATTCCTTTCCAGCCTTCGCATCACATTGTGTACAAGTTGGAGATTTGAACAATAATGTATCTGAAATAATGGCGCTTAACATGAGCCCAGCAGTTTCTTTACTTGGTGTAAGACCATTTTCCTTAAATAATTTTAAAATAATAGTTGCAGTACACCCAACAGGCTCTACTCTTGCATACAATGGTTCATCCACATTAAAATTTGAAATTCTGTGATGATCAATCAATTCCAGAACTTTTGCTTCTTCAAATCCATCAGCAGTCTGGGTTCTTTCATTATGGTCTACTAAAATAATTTCCCTTCCAGCCACATTTTCCATCAATTCAGGCTTTTCAACTTTAAAATAGTTCAAGGCATATTTAGTTTCTTCATTGATTTCCCCAAGTCTTACAGCCTTTACATCTTTTCCCAATTTATTTTTTAGTTCTACATAAGCAATTGCCGAACAAATTGTATCTGTATCTGGATTTTTGTGTCCAAAAACTAATATTGACATATTTTTTCCTCCTAAATTTTAATCATTTTATATTATTATAACCTATTAATCTTATTTTTGAAATAGAAAAAGCCATTTTTTGAAAAAAACTTAAAATAATAGATATTCTAAAGCAAGAGTTCTCGTTCTCTGTTAAATCAAATACTTTTATAATTTATAGTAAGAATTAAAACTGAATTTCAAAAGCTATGACTATTTTACTCAAATCCTAAGTTTGTATAATTTTTGACAGTTTAATTTTGAATGGGTTCAAGTATATTTTTAAACTTCCAATAATTTTACATCAATTTCATAATCCTCTGAAACTTTTCCCCTTAAAATATTCTTATATTCCTCAATTTGCTCCTGATATTCTTGTTTCGTTTCAGGCTCAAATCCAGTCTTGTAATCATAAATATAAATTTTCCTGTTATTCTCATCAATATTAATTCTATCAATAATACGCTTTTTTCCATCAGAATCATAGATTTCAAATTCTGTATAAACTTTGTATTTCTCATCATAAATACCGCTATTCTTTTCAATAAATTTATCCATTCTGACAATCAGTTCTTCCACAATTTTTCTCCCCAGCATATTCCCATATCGGCTCAAAAGTGCAGATTTTGCTATTTTTTTCTCATTTTCTAAATCATTCAGAATATGCTCAAAATAATAGTGCATCGCAAGACCTTTTTTACGCTTAAACTCATTTTCCAACGTATTTAGCGATGTTTTTACAATAAACTTATCATCGTCAAAATATGTCTTAAATAAACTATTGCTAATTTTTACATCTGAAGTATCTGTTGTTTCTTCAGGAATTTCCGATTCTATGATTTCACCTGTTTCATATCCATTTTCATCTCCGTAGACATCAACCATTCTCTTTGCTAGAGTATCCGTATATCCATTTTTGTCAGTAATTTCAGCATCGAATAACAATATCAAATTTTTCTTGGCACGAGTCAATGCGACATAATCGTTATTAATTTCTTCCATTTCTTCCTTTTGAGCATTTTTATCTATAATTTTACTCAAGTCATTTTTAATCATTTTCTTATCATAACCTGAAAACAATAATATAAATTTTTTCACATCAAAAAATTTTTCATCAAAATCTAAATAGCTTTTTAAATTTTCTTTATCGTTATTTCCCTTATTTGATTTACGCTTATAATAAAATACCGTATCAAATTCCAATCCTTTTGAAGCATGAATTGTCATCAAATTTATCGCATTAATGTCTTTGCTGCTAACCTGTCTAAAATTGTCCTTTTTTTCCTCAATAAACGTAATGAATTCATACAAATTATTGTATTTTTTCAAAATATTAAAAAATATGAAAATATTCTTCAAATCACTATTTGTCGAATAAAATTTCGTTATCTCAAAGTTCTCAACAAGTTTTCTCGAAAAATTTTCCTCTTCATATTTATTATTCAAGTCAATTGATAATGCTCTCAATTCCTTAACTTTTTCAAGAATTTTCTCAAAAATCAAGCCATTTCTTTCTAGAATATTAATTCTTTTATATTTCAAAAGTTCTTCTTTTGTATTTTCATCTTCCTGCATATCAATAAACTCTTTAAAACTAATTATTTTTGAATTTTTATTAACCTTCTCAAAGCTATTTCCATTAATATACTTAATAATCTCATTTTTATTTTCAAGCAAATATTTTACATGGCTATTCAATCCACCTATCAAGTCACTTCTCATAAATTCCAACAGGTATTTGAAATTATCAAATGCATAAAATTTAATTAGCTGATACATCGGAACAATTGGCTTATACTCTAAAATTGTTGTTTTGCTTTCAAGCGTATACGGAATTTTTGCCTCATTCAGCACATCCGCAATTTCTTTCAGGTGTGTGTTCGTACGACAAATGATTGCACTTTTTCCTAAATTTTTTATTTGACCATTTTCTATCATTTCAATAATTTTAGTATAAATTTTCGGTGCTTCTTCTTTTGTATTTTGAATAAAATATCCAAAATATCCCTTCTGGTACTCTTCGTCATCTCTGTAATTTGAATCAGCATAATTCCATTTTGTATCATAGCCATTAAAGATTTTATTAACATTTTCAATAATAGCCTTATAACTTCTATACGATTTATCCAAATTCTGAACATTTCCTTTGATCATCGTCTCCAATTTCTCAAATAACTCTTTCTCACCGCCACGCCAGTTATAAATACTCTGTTTTTCATCACCAACACAAATAATATTTTCCGAAGTATTCATCAGCAATTTCAAAATTTTCCATTGTAAAACACTCGTATCTTGAAACTCATCAATCATAATCGTATCTATTTTTCCACCAATTAATTCAAGAAAGTCTTCTGTTACCTTATCATCTTTTACAAATTTTAAATCTTTATTGAAAATAAATTCATACGTATACACTAGAATATCATTATAAGTAAGTCTTTTGGAAGAAATTTTTATTTTTTTAGCGATATTAAATATTATTTGGGCTATATTCTTTAATTTTTTGTCTAATGGCAAAATTTTTGTTAAATAGATATATTTAGACAATCTCTCTTTTAATTGATCCTTACTTTTTTCAGCACTTTCCCTTTCATCCGACATATCTATTTTTTTAGTATCACCTACAACAGCATTTATCCAATATGGTTCTTTATCTTCAACCATCACTAAAAGAGCATCATTTTGTTCAACTAATTTTATTTTTTCTTTTAATTTTTCATTTTCATTTAACTTTTGATTTTCTAAAATTTTTATATATTCACAAAAGAAATTTTCATACTTTTTTCTGTATATGCTTTTACTTTTCTTTTTATCATGTGCTTTTTTTAATGTATTCACAATATCATCTAGATTATTTAAAAAATTATACGATACTTTCTCTTCATTTTCCATCATCTCAAAATCTTTAGCCAAAACAAAATTAGACTGCATCCCCAATATCTCTTCAATAATTTCCATATATTTTTTAATATTTTTCTTCTCTTTTTTTTCATCAATAATAAATTCAAAATCTTTAAAAATTTCCTTATTTTCAATAATTTTAATCAAGATTTTTGAATAAAATTCATCAGTTTCCTTATCTAAAATTTCATAATTATAAGTATTAAAATACGGTGCAATCGCATTTTTAAAAATTTGATTCGTAAAACCATCTATCGTGGAAATCCGAATATCTTCTTTATTTTTTATCATCTCAAAATAAATATTTTGCAATTCCTTTTTATTCAAATTATCAAATTTATAAATTTCTTTTAAGTTTTTTTCTAGTTCTGCCCCATTTCCTTCATTAAAAGCAATTTGATGCAAAAAATCATAAATTCTCTCTTTAATTTCAGCAGTCGCCTTTTTTGTAAACGTCATTACAACTATATTTTTATAATTAACACCTCTTATTAAGTTAGCTATAAATTCTAGCGACAATCTGTATGTTTTCCCTGTTCCTGCACTAGCCTTTAAAATTATATTATTCTTCCTCATCACCTACTTCATCCTCCCCTCTGCAAATATTTTTATACTCTTTGTAAAAATAATTTTTTGGATCTTTAAAATTCCCTAAATCATAATATTTTTCAGTTTGATATCTTGTAATAATTTCCTCAACAGTTTTTTTAGTCAATATCTTATCTTCATTTCTTTCATCTGACACCAATTTCCCTTCCCAAGTATCAACAACTATTTTCTCAATTTTTTTCTCTCCATTATTTTCCAGCATTAACGAATAATAATCTAACTGTTCCAATGCCTTGTCAACCTTATAATTTTTATAACCTTTTTTACTGTCCTTCAATTTCCCAGATTTATAATCAAATAAATAATCCTTATCACTAGTTTTTATATGTAAATCCGTAACTCCATTAACAAACACATTTTCAAACAATTCTTTTTCTGAAGAGAGCTTTATTCTTTCCTCAAAATGAATTTCGATATCCTCTTCCTCTTTCAATTTTTCAGTAAATTCCCTGAAATATTTCTCTGCCGAATTTAAAATTTCTTCAAACGAAACTTTTCTATAAAATTCTAAATATTCCTTAGGAACCTTGTAATCAAATGAATTTAGAACTCTTTTCAAAATTTCTGATAACTGATTCCGATCAATCTTAAAAATTTTATTTTCCAAAGCAACCTTATTTTCCATTACAACATTTTCATAAAATGCATGAATTATCGTTCCAAAAATCTTAACATTTATTTCATCTTCAATTTCTTCTGCTTCCTGCTCACCTATCGCTTTTTCCAAATAATATCCATACTCAAAATCTCTCATTTTCTCAAACGAATAATATCCCAAACTCAATTTTTCATTTCTTATTTTCTCAAAATTTTTCTCCAATTTCGATGGAATAAACTCACCAATTTCCTTTTGCACCCATTTCTCTGTTCTGTCCTTCAAAAAATATTTCTTTGCAAAAAAAAGTTCTTCTGCTTCACTTATCTCACCTTTTATAACTCCAATTCCATACTTCAACTTCAATTCCTCAATAACACTCGCCGAATCAACATTGCTTTCCAAATCCTTAACATACGCCAAATACACATTTTTCGCTGCAAGAATATTTTGATAAATTTTAAATATTTCAATCAATTTTTTATCATCACTTGTAGGAAGACCCATTTTCGCACGCTGAACTTTTGAAAACAAAAAGTTATGAATTTTCACCTTTGGAAATGAATCTTGTAAATTTAAAATAATTATATTTTCCTTCGCATTTTCAGAAATATTTGCAAAGGAATTTATTGAAAAAGTATCTTCAGATTCATCTTCAATACTGTCTTCCAAGTTCAATCCAATTGATTTTTTATCCAAGTATTTTAAAAACAATTTCAATAAATTAGATGAAACATTTTCATCAAAAAATTTATCCCACAAATTGTCAAAGCTAAAATCTTCCAGCACAACCATTTCTGACAAAGCCTCAAAATACTTGTCTTTTACATTCTTGTCCTGTTTCACTTTCTCCTCATTATCCAAATAAATTTTTTCCAAATAATCACTGTATTCCTTCAATGTCGTATACCCATAAATCTCTTCTAACTCTTCAACAAATTTAATAATTTTACCAACAGCCATCATTCTTTGCTTGTAAATTTCCTTAAATTTTTGCTTTTGATTCTCTTTTTCTAATTTTTCTAAAACTTCTTGATTTATTCGTTCCAATTCCTCTTTTGAAATGTACTTATAATCCTTTGAAACCAAATCTTGAAAAATATAATAACTTTCCTTCAAGTCAAAAATCTCCAATAAATCATTCGATTTATAAGCATCATAAAAATCTTTCACTCGAAATAAAAGTAATTTTCTCTTATCTTTTTTATCAATTTCCTCTTTCACATTATCTAACAAATTGTAAATCAAATTCAAAATTCGATAAATTTTCGTATCCTTCATCGTTATTTCTAAATTTGAAGAAATCTTTTTCTGTCTTAAAAGCTGATAATCACTTTTTGACTCTTCAGCATTTTCCTGTGCCTCAAAAATCCGATAATTTTCTTTCAAATCATCATTTTCTCTGCTCACTTTTCTATTCTCTTTCTCAACTTCCTCCAACTTTCTAACTAGCCCCAACAATTCTCCAAATTTACTACTAAATTCATGAATTTCCACATTTATATTCTTTTTATCAAAAATTTCCTTCGCTGGCAATGAAAAATTTTCAGATATTTTCAATTCTTTTTCATTAAAATCATTTTCTGATAATTGCAAGATATTTTCCACAATCAGACCTTTTTCCTCAAATTTTTCCACAATTTCCTTTTCAAACGGAGAAAATCTCACTTTATTCACAAAATAAATTTTTTTGTATCTTTTCAACAAATTATCTGAAATATTTTCCACATTTCTAAGCATATATGGCAAAATCAGTCCTTTTAACTGACAAGTTTCTTTCACCTTTTCATCCACCATTTTCAGCGTTTCAAACAATTCTTCCTGCCATTTTTCCAACTCAACTTTTTCCAATTCAATCTTATATTCTTGTAATTCCGCAAACAAGTTGTAATAATTATAGGCAATGTCGATAATATCGTAATAACTCGACACCTCCAACTTTTTTTTCAACTTCTCGTTCAACGAATTGTAAAATAATACAACCTGCTTTTCCTCTTTCACAACAATTTTGTCTGTAACAAACAAATTTTCATAAAAATCATAATTATTCATCATCTTAAAATTCTGAAAAATCCCTAATTCCCTCTGCATTTCCTCATCTCGTAAAAATTCCCTTTTAATCTCAAAAAATGAAGCCGAATTTTCAAACACAAAAAGAACATCTTCATTTTTCCTAAATTCCTCAAATAATATCGCTTTTAAATCAGATCCAATATTTTTGTAGTTAATTTCCATAATATCCTTCCCTCCCTAATGTTGAAATTTTCCTCTTTCAAATTTTTAATTCTATAATTAATGTTTTATTTAATAATTTTTTCTAATTTTCATAAAGAACTAACTTAATTAATAATCCTATTTATATTTTTAAACTTTACTTGAAATTTATATTAAGTGAACTATTCCCGCTTTTAGAAGCGGGAGCTTCTTGGGAAGTATCTGCTTTTGCTAGCCAAAT
>ERZ773056.815-NODE-815-length-16305-cov-6.792862_pt1 | contig 16305 bp, 15 predicted proteins | sample MGYA00580857_ERZ773056 | MGnify/ENA primary metagenome ERZ773056 (study PRJEB29015, sample SAMEA2737996) | human oral metagenome | biome: human oral; feature: human-associated habitat; material: dental | place: China | collected 2114 ... | reverse complement strand
CGAACCCGCGACCCCCTGCGTGACAGGCAGGTATTCTAACCAGCTGAACTACCACTCCGCACAAGTGAGGTGCATAATAATGTTGAAGGATGGCAACGTCAACTCTTTTTTGTTTTTTTCCGTCTGTTTGTCTAATCAGTGAACGATTCTTTTTACTGCAAGGTTTCCTCTTTTGTGCGGCGATCCCACAGACAATTTTCTTTGCTTTTTTTGTTAATTAATTTGAGATATTCCAAATGGGCTTCCAATTCTTCTTCAGTCGGTGTGAGCAAGCGTAAATGATGCGAAAAAACCACCGCACTTTTTACCTGCTGATGCGTTACCGCTTGTTGAATCACGTCCGCTTCGTTTTCATCAAATAAACTGGTTTGCCCGCCGGTCATGGCAAGGTAAACGTCTGCTAAAATTTCTGCATCCAGTAATGCGCCGTGCAAGGTACGCTTACTGTTATCAATGCCTAAACGGGAACATAACGCATCCAAATTGTTCTTTTTGCCGGGATACATTTGGCGCGCCATCACTAAGGTGTCGGTAACCGTGCAAATATCGTTGGTTTTTATCGGCAAATTCAGCTTACGAAATTCATAATCCATAAAGCCCACATCGAAGGGCGCATTATGGATCAATAACTCGGCACCTTTGATGTATTCAATAAATTCATTCGCGACTTGGCTAAAATCCGGTTTGTCCGCCAACATTTCATCGGTAATGCCATGCACTTTAATCGCCTCGGGATCGACCGGCCGATCAGGTTTAATATAAATGTGGAAATTATTGCCGGTGTAACGACGGTTAATTAGTTCCACTGCACCGATTTCAATAATACAGTGGCCTTCATAGTGAGCGCCTAATTGATTCATACCGGTGGTTTCTGTATCCAGTACGATCTGACGATTTGGATGGGGTTGAATACTCATATCTTGACTTTTTATCCGCAAAAATTTCGGGTATTATCGCCTCATTTTCAATAAATTAGTAGTCAATATGCGTAAACAAATCGAAATTTTTACTGATGGTTCCTGCCTTGGAAACCCGGGCGCCGGTGGTATTGGCGTTCTGCTTCGTTACAAACAACATGAAAAAAGCCTCTCAAAAGGTTATTTCCTCACCACCAATAATCGCATGGAATTATTAGCCGTCATCGAAGCGTTAAATAGCCTCAAAGAGCCTTGCGACATCCATTTATACAGTGATAGCCAATACATGAAAAACGGCATCACGCAATGGATTTTCAACTGGAAAAAAAACAATTGGAAAGCCAGTAGTGGCAAACCGGTAAAAAACCAAGATTTATGGATAGCATTAGATCAAGCTATCGCTCGTCATAAGGTTGATTGGCGCTGGGTTAAAGGACACGCCGGGCACCGTGAAAATGAACTCTGCGACCAGTTGGCAAAACAAGGCGCGGAGAACCCGACATTGAATGATGAAGGGTATCGGCTGGAAAACGGAGAGGCTTAAAGTCTCTCCAACTTCGCCAAATGGGCGATCAGCCATTTAATTCCTTGATTCTGGAACGCAATTTGTAAGCGCAAATTATTGTCCGCACCTTCTAAATTAATCACCGTACCAAAACCGAATTTTTCATGTTTCACTTTTTGCCCCATTTTCCATTCGCTCTCATTGGCAATCGGTGAAACACTGCCTACTTTGGCTTGATTTAAGGCGCGGGTAACCGTGCCGCGTAAACGGATTTCCTGCAAACATTGTTGCGGCAATTCGGAGATAAAACGAGAAGGCAAATGGCGTTCTTCTTTGCCATATAAACGACGACTTTCCGCATAAGAAATGGTGAGTTTTTGTTTGGCACGGGTAATCCCCACATAAGCCAAACGACGTTCTTCTTCCAAACGCCCTGATTCTTCAAAAGAGCGAAAACTTGGGAATAATCCTTCTTCCACGCCAATCATAAACACTCGAGGAAACTCCAAGCCTTTTGCCGAGTGCAGGGTCATCATTTCCACACAGGCTTGATGCGGTGCTGCTTGTTCTTCACCTGCTTCTAATGAAGCATGCGTCAAGAACGCGGTGAGCTCTGTCATGTCTTCCGCTTCCTCAGGCTTGATAAATTCGCGGGCGGCAGAGACCAATTCTTCCAAGTTTTCGATACGCACTTCGCCTTTTTCGCCCTTTTCCTGTTTATACATGTCATACAAACCGGAATGTTTAATCACAAAATCCGTTTGTGCAAACAACGGCATTTCTTCCGTATCCCGTTGCAGAGAATTGATTAATTCCATAAAGCGAAGCAAGGCGGTCGCAGCTCGGCCTGCCAGTTTATTTTCCTGTAACGCCAAATTGGTGGCTTGCCATAAGGTGATTTGATGTTCTCGAGTCAGATTACGCAAGGTGTCCAACGTGCGATCGCCAATGCCCCGTGGGGGCGTATTAATAACGCGCTCAAAGGCGGCATCGTCTTGGCGATTAGCAATTAAGCGCAAATAGGCTAACGCATCCTTAATTTCCTGACGTTCGAAGAAGCGCATGCCGCCATAAATACGATACGGAATTTGTGAACGAATTAACGCCTCTTCAATCACCCGTGATTGACTGTTACTGCGATATAAAATGGCACAATCGTTGAGTTTGCCGCCGTCTTCAATCCAGGTTTTAATTTGTGAAGCAACAAACAGCGCTTCATCCAATTCGTTAAAAGCGGCGTAAATGCCTACAGGGTCGCCTTGATTGCCTTCCGACCATAAATTTTTCCCTAGTCGATTGTTGTTATTGGAAATCAGCTCATTCGCCGCTTGCAAAATATTCATGGTGGAACGGTAATTTTGCTCTAATCGAATAGTTTGTGCATTGGCAAACTCTTTTAAAAATAACTGAATATTTTCGATTTTTGCCCCGCGCCAGCCGTAAATCGATTGGTCGTCATCGCCCACAATCATCACTTTGCCGGTTTTGCCCGCCAACAAACGAATCCATTCATATTGAATTTTGTTGGTGTCTTGGAACTCATCCACCAAAATATGCTGAAAACGTTGTTGGTAACGTTGCAAAATCAGTGGCTTATGTAAAAACAATTCGTACGAGCGCAATAAAATTTCGGCAAAATCCACCAGTCCTGCACGATCGCAAGCATCTTGATAAATCTGATAAATCCGAATCCATTCACGTTCTTGACGATCGTGATGATCATCAATTTGATTCGGACGCAAGCCTTCGTCTTTTTTATTATTGATATACCAAGCGGCTTGCTTTGGCGGGAAACTTTTTTCGTCAAAATGATGTAATTTCATCAGGCGTTTGAGTAAACGCAATTGATCTTCCGAATCTAAAATCTGGAAATCTTGCGGCAAATCCGCATCAAGATGATGGGCACGCAGAAGTCGATGAGCGATACTGTGAAAGGTGCCGACCCACATACCAAATAACCGCTGATTGCCGTCGGACAAGACGGATTCAATACGATGACGCATTTCTGCGGCAGCTTTGTTGGTGAAGGTCACCGCCATAATGCTCCCTTCGGAGACACCTTCAACGCCAATCAACCATGCGATTCGGTGCGTCAATACGCGGGTTTTACCACTCCCCGCGCCGGCCAACACCAAATAATTGCCCAACGGCGCACTCACCGCTTCCCGTTGTTTATCGTTTAAACCATCTAATAATTCTGCGAAATCCATTATGTTTACTCACAAATACTGTTTTTTTGTACAGGCGAAATTATAGCGAGTTTTAGTAAAAACTCAATGAAGGAAAGGGAAAAGAAGAAAAAGTGCGGTGGTTTTTAAATACGATTCGTTGCTTTCTAGTCTAATAATGCAAAAATCAGGTTCGCATATCACATTGCTTTTTCGTGCTAATTGACATGAATTCCAGTAGAATAAGCCCCTTATATCACAAAGGGTAATCATTATGGCTCGAGAATTCAAACGTAGCGACCGTGTCGCACAAGAAATCCAAAAAGAAATCGCGGTGATTTTACAACGCGAAGTGAAAGATCCGCGTATTGGCATGGTGACGGTGTCCGACGTGGAAGTGTCCAGTGATTTGGCTTATGCAAAAGTTTTCGTCACCTTCTTATTTGATCACGATGAACAAGCGATTGCGCAGGGCATGAAAGGCTTGGAAAAAGCGGCGCCTTATATTCGCACACTGTTAGGCAAAGCCATGCGTCTGCGTATCGTGCCGGAGATTCGTTTTATTTACGATCAATCTTTAGTGGAAGGTATGCGCATGTCTAACTTGGTGACAAATGTTGTGCGCGAAGATGAGAAAAAACACGTTGAGGACAAAGACTAATGTCCAAACCGCGTAAACGTGGGCGTGATATTCACGGCGTGTTTTTGTTGGATAAGCCGCAAGGTATGTCTTCCAATGACATCATGCAAAAAGTGAAACGTATTTTTCAGGCAAACAAAGCGGGGCATACCGGCGCGTTAGATCCGCTGGCCACCGGCATGTTGCCTATTTGTTTGGGCGAAGCCACCAAGTTTTCGCAGTTTTTGTTGGATGCCGATAAATGTTATTTAGTCACGGCAAAACTGGGAGAACGCACCGATACATCGGACGCGGAAGGACAGATTGTCGAAAGCCGTGAAGTAAAGGTTAAAACGCCTGAAATTTTGACCGCACTTGAGCAATTCCGTGGGAATATTTTGCAAGTGCCAACCATGTTTTCGGCGTTGAAGCACAATGGCAAACCGCTTTATGAATACGCCCGTCAAGGTATTACGGTAGAGCGGGAAGCACGTCCTATTACGATCTTTGAACTGAACTTCATCGAATACAATGCGCCTTATTTAACCCTTGAGGTACATTGTTCCAAAGGCACTTACATTCGCACCTTGGTGGATGATTTAGGTGAGGTTTTGGGCTGTGGCGGCCATGTAGCGATGTTGCGTCGCACGGCGGTGGCGGATTATCCGACAGAAAAAATGCTAGATTGGCACGCTTTACAAAGCTTGGCAGAACAGCAAGATTTGGCTTTATTAGATGCTTTATTATTGCCGATGGATACTGCTGTGGCAAAATTGCCGGCGTTAACCTTAGATGAAAACCAAACACAAGGTATCGGATTTGGTCAACGTATAAAATTCGATAACCCCAACAGGTTGCAAGGACAAGTGCGGTTATTTTCCCACGAGAATCGTTTTCTTGGCGTGGCGGTGATTGATGAAAATAACGTGATTCGTCCACAGCGATTAGTGGTGTATTGATAAACCCTTAAACGTTAAAAGCATTGCAATGAGCAATGCTTTTCGCTTAAGTGATTGATTCAAGAATTAAAATCGGACACCGGTTCCCACACCAATGCCTACGCCATTTGATCCGCCACCGGCGCCCACGCCGAATGAACAGGCGGTCAAACTCAGGCATAACAGACCAATCATGAGCCCTCTTTTCATATGAGATGTCCTCCATTTATTAAGCCCAATAACGGCGTTATTGGGCATTCATGTATTGTGTATTTATCCTTTATTTTTTACTTAAACTTAATTTTGCAACGCGATTACCGCTTAACTGACAATCCATTTTATAAAATTGATTACCGTTTAAACGCACATCTGCAATTAAGCGAGAATCACTTTTCGCCATATTTGCCGAACTACGGAATACCCGTTGCGTTTGAACCACTTGTTGCAGTTTAGTAATACATAGATAATTTAATTTTGCATCGCTGCCGGTTTTAATATTCTCAGCATTTTTATCTGCACTATTTAAACCCAATATTTTTTGTAATTTCGCCCCTTCTTGAACAAGCGATGGCGGAATATTTTTATCCTCCGCACGATAACGTTGTTGTTGATGTTCAACTAATGTAAGCGCACCATTTTTATAGGCAAACGTCGTCATTTCATTGCCTTTATTGACTTTAATGAGTTCCGGTTGTGGATTCAAAAATGCCGTATATTGCGTATCCAGTAAAATATACTCAAAGCGCGGTAAGTTTTCTGCCTGTTTTATGGCATTTTGTGATTCAGCCATTTCTGCTTTTGGCGATTTCGCTTTAGGGGATTCACTCTGCGTCTGCGGAGCTGTTGCAGAAGGTTTTGGCGAGTCATCACCGATCATGGAATTCCATGCAGACTCTAATGATGAACATCCGGTAAATAAAAATACCGAAGAAAATAAAACGGCTTTCGTAATAGATGAATGCATCATAACTCCTTATTCATAATCAAATTTGGCATAGTTTACCGATTTTTTCTATTTTCACAATATGACGGCACGGGGTTTATTATGCGCATAATCTTTCGTGTGATCGTTAGAAATTTCTACGAAATAAATCTTTACTATAAATGACCTCAGTAGGATTGGATAAATCATAGCCGTTTAGGGTAGGATGAAGATAAATAGGGATCGTAGTTTGATATAAGGGCAATACCACATTTTCTTGTTGCAGAATTTGTTCGATTCGACTGTAAAGTGCGGTGCGTTCTGACGATGGAATCCGTTGCAAACTTTGCTCAAATAAGCGATCTACCTCTTCATTGTGATAACCGCTTAGATTGTCCGGGCTGTGGCTGTAAAACAAACTTAAAAATGCCGAAGGATCGTGATAATCGGCGCACCAGCCGGCACGGGCAATCTGAAAATCGCCTTTTGCCATCTTCTCTAATAATTGTTGTTTCGGCAGTTCTTCTCCGCTGACCCGAATCATATCCGATTGTGCCCACATACGCATTAATGACTGCGCCATTTGATGTTGAAATTCGGTTTGATCATAACTTAACGTGATCTTTAACGGTGATTTCTCATTAATATCACTTTGAATTAACAACTGCTCCATTGGCGTTTGCTCCCAATGGCTTTCTATTGTTTGCATCGATATCGGCAAGAAATTATCACTTAAATAAATAAAATTTTTGCCACTCAGATTCACGTGACGGGAAGAGGCCATAATAGATAACGCTTTTCTGACCGAACTTTGCGCCAATTTCGGGTGTTTCATATTAAAGGCGTAGAAATAAGTACAAAGTTGCGGAAAGTATTGCGCTTGCTCGGCTTGCGTAGGATTAATGACCACATCTAAGTCGCCAAGCTCTTGTTGCGTCGTCATTTTTTGGTAATCCACCTGTTTAAAAGACACCTTTTCTTGCGCCCAATAATGCGGATTTTTTGCCAAGTGAATCACATTATTTTCTTGCCCTGTCACATAATAAGCGCCATTTGTAATAATCTCTTTTTGTTCTAATGAATACTGAGGTAATAAACTAACATGCGCTAACATTTGAGGTAAATAAGGCGTCACTTTATCTAAACTAATAAGCAAAGTGCGGTCATTTTCTGCTGCGATTCCAAGCCGTTCGGCAGGTAATTCGCCCTTTAATACCGCATCGGCATTGGCTAAATTCATGTATGCCAAATACGATTTTAATGGACTCGCCGAAGTGGCTAAAGCTTGCCAACTTGCCACAAACTGTTGCGCCGTTACCGGTTCACCATTCGACCATTTAGCCTCTTGTCGCAAGATAAATGTCCATGTTTTGTTATCTTTCGTTTGCCAGCTTTCCGCCACCGCCGGAATCACATTGCCACGCGGATCGTAAATCACCAACCCTTCAAATAAATCACGCAAAAGTGCCACTTGTGTGACATCTTCTGCTTGAGCAGGATTGAAGACAAAATCCTTATATCCTGCACGCAATAAAAGATGCTGATGAGGTTGTGACGGAGTTTCTTGTGGCGTTGCTTGTGGTATGAGTAGCGGCGTGAACTGCGGCTGTGCGGATTCCATTGGAAGAGAGGAAACAACAGGTTCGTTTGGCTTTTCATCACAAGCACTCAAGGCAAAAACGCAGAAAAAAAGCACCGCACTTTTTAATGGAAGAAGACGAAAAGGCGCGCGAAAAAAGTGAACTCTATGCATGGCAATCATTTCATGAAAACAAAACTACCCTATTCTTCTTCCAGCGTTTTAATCCAGAAAAAGAAGAACCAATATTTGATCAATAAGACAGCAACGATAATGCTTTTACCAACAATGCTCGGTGTAAAATAAAACCCGATCATCAACATCGTGGTGGAAAACATGAGAATGGTCATTTTCGCTTTTTTCGTTAATGCCCGCCGTTCATGGAAATCTTTCAGATGATTTTGATAAATCTTCGTGCCAATAAACCAGTTATGAACACGTTCAGAGCCTTTTGCGAAAAAGAAAACGGTTAACAATAAAAATGGCGTGGTAGGTAAAATCGGCACCACAATACCGACTAAACCGAGAATGAGAAAAAGAAAGCCTAACGTGAGATAAAAATACTTCATAGATGCCTCAAGATAAAAATTATTCGCAATTATCCCTGAATGGCTGGATTTTTCAACCTTGAAATCATAAAATCCTCCCCAATTTATTTAACGTTTAGTCGTTATTTCCGTTTTTTCTTTTTAAGGAAGTCTTTATGTCAAATCCGCTACTTACACCAACCGATTTACCTGCTTTTAGTAAAATTGAACCGCAATATATTGAGCCTGCCATCAAACAACTGATTCAAGAAAACCGCGAAACGGTAGAACGCGTTGTAAATCAACCGCACTTTACTTGGGAAAATTTCATTCTACCGTTAACCGAAGCCGGTGATCGTTTAAGCAAAGTATGGTCGCCAATTTCGCATTTAAATTCGGTTAAAAATAGCCCTGAATTACGTGAAGCCTATCAAGCCTGCTTGCCATTATTAGCCGAATACAGCACGTGGGTCGGTCAACATCAAGGGTTATATGAAGCCTATTTACAATTAAAAAATAGCCCTGAATTTGTCGGTTACACTCAAGCGCAAAAGAAAGCTATTGAAAACAGCTTGCGCGATTTCAAATTATCGGGCATTTCCTTGCCGGCAGAAAAACAAAAACGCTATGGCGAAATTGCTGCCCGCTTGTCCGAACTCAACTCACAATTTAGCAATAACGTATTAGACGCCACCATGGGCTGGGAAAAGATCGTTGAAGATGTCAGCCTGCTCAAAGGCTTGCCGGAATCCGCCCTGGAAGCAGCCAAACAATCCGCGGAAAGCAAAGGTGTCAGCGGCTATCGCTTCACCTTGGAATATCCAAGCTATATTCCGGTCATGACCTATTGTGAAAACCGCGAATTACGCGAAGAAATGTATCGTGCCTTTGCCACCCGCGCGTCCGATCAAGGGCCCAATGCAGGTAAATGGGATAACTCAGCGATTATGCAGGAGATCCTCAGCCTACGCGTGGAATTAGCCAAATTATTAGATTTCAACACCTACACCGAATTATCCCTTGCCACCAAAATGGCGGAAAATCCGCAACAAGTGTTGGACTTCTTAGAAAATCTCGCCACACGCTCTAAAGCCCAAGGCGAACGTGAATTACAAGAATTAAAAGACTTCTGCAAAACACACTATAATTTGACCGCACTTGAACTTTGGGATCTGTCTTTTTATAGCGAAAAACAAAAGCAACATTTATATGCCATCAACGATGAAGAATTGCGTCCGTATTTCCCGGAGGATCGCGTATTGAGCGGTTTATTTGAATTGATTAAACGCATTTTCAATATTCGCGCGGTAGAGCGCCATGGCGTCGAAACCTGGCATAAAGATGTCCGTTTCTTCGATTTGCTTGATGAAAAAGACGAGGTACGCGGCAGTTTCTATCTAGACCTATACGCTCGTGAACATAAACGCGGTGGCGCTTGGATGGATGATTGTATCGGTCGTCGTAAAAAGATTGACGGCAGCCTACAAAAACCGGTGGCGTACTTAACCTGTAACTTCAACCGCCCACTTGGCGACCAACCTGCTTTATTCACGCATGATGAGGTTACTACCCTATTCCATGAATTCGGCCATGGATTGCATCATATGTTGACACAAATTGATGTGGCGGATGTTGCCGGTATTAATGGTGTGCCTTGGGATGCCGTGGAATTGCCAAGCCAATTTATGGAAAACTGGTGCTGGGAAGAAGAGGCGCTACAGTTCATTTCCGGTCATTATCAAACCGGAGAGCCTCTACCAAAAGAAAAGCTCAGCCAATTACTCAAAGCCAAAAACTTCCAAGCGGCTATGTTTGTTTTGCGTCAGTTAGAGTTTGCGCTGTTTGATTTCCGCTTGCACCACACATTTGATCCAAACAAGCAAAATCAAGTGCTGGATATGTTGCATGAAGTGAAACGCCAAGTTGCCGTCATTCCAGGCGCAGAATGGGGAAGAATGCCGCACAGCTTCAGCCATATTTTTGCCGGTGGCTATGCAGCAGGCTATTACAGCTATTTATGGGCGGAGGTTTTATCGGCTGATGCCTACTCGCGTTTTGAAGAGGAAGGGATTTTCAACCCACAAACCGGTCAATCCTTCTTGGATGAAATTCTCACCAAAGGCGGCTCTGAAGAACCGATGACCTTGTTCAAAAACTTCCGTGGCCGTGAGCCGCAATTAGATGCGTTATTACGTCATAAAGGCATTGCCTCATAATCGGTATGACGAACTAAAAAACGGCGCACTGTTTAATGCAGTGCGCCGTTTTCTTTTCTTCAAATAAGTAATAACGCCTTTCTCAATCTCAAAATACGGTGAAAATTCACCGCACTTTAAGTCAGAAAATTACGCGCCCGGAATGAAAAATTCGGTAGCAATAATCACGCAAATGAAACCGACTGCCATTGGTACGGACATCCGTTTGACAATTTCAAATGGGGAAATTCTTGCCATACCGGATACGGCAACCACAACACCGGATACCGGCGATAAGCCGCGCCCTAAGTTGGAGGCTTGTAACATTGGCACGGTTAAATAGGCCGGATTTGCGCCCATTTGGGTGGCAAGTTTTGGAATTAATTCGGCGAAGGCATAAAATGCCGCGTTGCCCGAACCGGTCGCCATAGTGGCTAAAATCGTAATCACCGCCAAAACTAACATCATAAATAATCCGCTACCACCGAAGGATTGGGCAGAATTAATGAGGTTGGTAATGAAGCCGATGGTGCTTAAACTTTGTGCGAACACGCCGGCAGCAACCAATAACATCACCACGCCGGCAAAGGCATCTGCCATGCCGCGATAGGCAATCACTAAATTGTCGAAGGTTTTTTTCGCACTAAAATTACGGATGAAATCAATGACTGCAGTGATCACAAAGCAAAGAATAATGACGGTGACGATGTGTAATTCAGGTAAGTTAAACCATTTACCATCAAACAGGATCACGCCGATGATCGGCAATAATGGCAAAATGGCGTAAAAGGTCGGTACATCGGTTCTGATTTCGGACATATCGATCGGTTTTGCATTGACTTTTTCTTTGCGATCCAAATAACGTTGCCAGAAGAAATGAGCCGCACCAATGCCACAAATCGCCACAATGGACACCGGCAAGCTGGTGGAAAAGGCGAATTCGCTTAATGATTGTTTGGAAATCTCCGCCGACAACACCACGTCTCCTGAGGTTGGCGATAAGATGATGGAAATCGGAGAGGCACAGATGGCTGCCGCTGCGCCACGAGAAATGCCCATATTGACCATGACAGGAAACAAGGTTGCCATTAATAACACGCCCAAGCCTGTTGCAGAGGCAACCGCAAAAGACATCAAACAAGCAAGAAAATACGCGAATACCATCAGCACGTAAGGGGAGCGAATATTTTTTAACGGCATGGAAACGATTTTTACCACCATGTCGTTGGCGCCTAAGTGGGTCATGTAGGCAGAGAAACCGCATAAGATCATGATCATTAAGCCTAACCCACCACTGCGGTTGGAAAGCAAATATTTCACATATTCAAGAATGTCAAAATAGGCTGAGCCGGTGCTTTTGACGTTTTCCGGCAAAATGGAATGCCCCATTAACACCGAAATCAATAACAAGACTAAACCGCCGAACATGAGCACGCCCGTCGCAGAATAGCCTTTCACGATATAGTAAGCGACTAGAATAATCGCCACTAAGCCAATGATTAAATCCATAATCTCTCCTTAGGTTTAAAATCAGTTACGAGGGAAAATTTAGCGAAAAAATAGCAAGTTTGTAAACGACCTTATGTGGAAAACTTGAAATAGATCATAGAAAAAGTGCGGTGATAAATTCCAACGTTTTTTTAGACGCTTTTATCACCGCACTTTTATCGCCTATTCGTTTATTTTTCCGTCAAATAAATGCTTTTATCTTGCTCATCTCGTGGCAGAATTAAATTTAACACCACTGCTGTAATTCCGCCTGCCGCAATGGCATTACGGAAAACTTCCGGCAACATTTTGAACACTTCAGGCTCAAAAGCGACACCTAATCCCACGCCAACGGCTGTTGCAGCAATAACCGCTTCACGACGATTGATGCCGTGAGTCATAATAATCCGCACACCGGCAATAGCGATTAATCCGAACATTAATACCATAGCGCCGCCGAGTACCGGGCTTGGAATGGTAGTGAAAATGCGACCAACAATCGGAAATAAACCAAATAACACTAAAATCGCGGCGATAAATTTCCCTACATGGCGGGAAGCCACGCCGGTCATTTGAATCACACCGTTATTTTGAGCAAAGGTGGTCAGCGGTAAAGAACCTAGTGCAGTGGCGATCACAGACACTAATCCATCGGCAAACACCCCGCCGCGTAAACGTTGACGAAATGCTTCGCCTTCATAAGGCTGACCTGAAACCATCGCTGTTGCAGTTAAGTCGCCAACGGCTTCGAAAACGCTTAATAAATAGATAATGGCCGCAACCCAAAAGGCTGACCAATCAAACGCAAAACCATATTTAAACGGCACTGGAATGGTGAAAAAATCCACGTCTTTTAACGGTGAAAAATCCACCATGCCTAAGGTTAATGCCACGATGTAGCCAGCAATCAGCCCTACGGCAATGCCGCTCATACGTAAAAACGGGTTACGCATACAGTTAAAAATGAGTACGACAATCAAGACTAAAGAAGCTAAACCGATATTTTGTAACGAGCCAAACGCCTCCGTACCTTTGGCTCCAAACCCGCCGCCAAAATCGGTAATACCGATATCAATCAAACTCAAACCGATTAATAACACGACCACGCCGCTCACCGTTGGCGTGATCACACGTTTTAAATAAGGCAGCACCCAAGCGGCAGCGCACACAAGAAACGCCCCGACAAACGACACGCCAAGCAAGGTGGAAATCATGGTGTTTTCGTCAATGCCGTTACTTTTCATACTAAGCCCAACAGCGATCATCACACTGACGAAAGAAAAGTTTACTGATTGAATGGAAAGCATACCGGAGCCGATAAAACCGAAACGATGTACTTGAATATAGGTGCCGATACCTGATGCGACCATTGCCATGGAAACCAAATAAGCCGTCATGTGGACGGGTAAACCAAGCGCACCACCGACGATAAGTGCAGGCGTAACCATGGGGACGAAAATCGCCAATAGATGTGTAATGGCACTGATTAAGGCATTAAAAAAAGGCGGTTTGTCTTCTAAACGATAGACCAAATCCGCTTCCGCAGTTTGTTGTTCATGTTCCATGAGAGGATCCTTAGAAAGGGAAAGTGATAAGAGAATAACAGGGGCGAAATTTTAGTGGATTTTCACCACTTGCGCAAACGTTTGCTTTTTATTTTTCAAAAGCAACGCTTTAAAACAAAGCGCAAAAGTGCGGTAGATTTTTATAATGAATTTTTGTCGCTAGATAAAATTAAATAAAAGGCATAAAAAATAATACGTTAATGCACCGTCCCCGTAGTGTGCAACTTGTTGCACGAAAATGTAACAACAGCTCCCAAAAGTCAGCTGCTCTGATCCACCGTCGCCGCGAACTCGCAGACAGAACGATTGATGTATCGTTTGGGGGGAAATGGCAGGAAAGAGGTACAAGGCTATATAGACGAATTGACCGCACCTTAAAAGTGCGGTCGTTTTTTAAAGTTTTGAACCGATAATCAAAAGCAATATGACATCTTTAGGATTGCGGAAGAAAGCAACGACTGCCCACATAAGGGCATAAAACAAGGTGCCGAAAAACAGCACTTGGACGAGGGTGATAGCACCAAACAGCATAAACAATAAGCCAATTTCATACGGTAGCAACACAACCACCAAACCAATCCAACGGACATCAATGTCTTTATCCATAAAGGTTACCTCATGGCAGATAATTTAACGTTCACATTCAAGATTAAGTTCAACGCTAACCTTGAACTCATGCGAAATGATTTTAAAACGTTTAAACGCAACTGACAACGCAGCCACTTAGAAAATATAATATCCCTCGTAGCGTGCAACTTGTTGCACGAAAACATCACTCACAGCCGTGCGAAGGCGGTTGCCTACTGACTTTAATCCGCAAAGATTAACACCTAAAGAGAAAGTAGATGCTATTATCAATGCTTATAAAGTCGAAAACTTTGGAGATGTATTAGGAGCAATAAAAGGTGGGGTATATATAGTACTGAAAGGAAAACCTTAAATAACTTAAGCACCGGGGCAGGACTTGAACCTACAGTATATAGGGCTTTGCAGCCCTACCGCTTTACCATTTCGCCACCCAGTGCTTAAGATAACTAGATTAAACCCCCTTTAAAGGAGTAAGTCAAGTGGAACTCGACATCAGCTTTGACGAAAAACTTTCAACACACAGCCGCGCGGAGGCGGCTGCCACTAGACCTTATTTTAACCGCACAAGCACAAATGTTTCAACACACAGCCGCGCGGAGGTGGCTGCCCCGATCCGTGCCGTGTTGACAATTTCAGAAATTGTTTCAACATACAGCCGCGCGGAGGTGGCTGCAATTATTTAATGAGATGCAATCACTAGGAATTATTGTTTCAACACACAGCCGCGCGGAGGTGGCTGCAATCCCCATTATCGGGGATTTTTTTTCATTTTTGTTTCAACACACAGCCACCCGAAAGTGGCTGCCTCCCACGAATACCGCAAAGTAATGGCGCTGGCGGTTTCAACACACAGCCGCCCGAAGGCGGCTGCCTCAATCGCACCAAGTCCTGCGGTTACTTTGGTTTAGTTTCAACACACAGCCGCCCGAAGGCGGCTGCAAATTCTGAGGGTAAATGACTTGGGATTATAGGGTTTCAACACACAGCCGCCCGAAGGCGGCTGCTGCGTGGAATTTTAACCGGCATTAAAGCGCTTGATGTTTCAACACACAGCCGCCCGAAGGCGGCTGCATCTTCGAGTTCTTCTGGTACTGATTGAGAAAATGGTTTCAACACACAGCCGCCCGAAGGCGGCTGCATTAAATATTGTTTTTGGTTATTCTTATCTACATAGTTTCAACACACAGCCGCCCGAAGGCGGCTGCGTTCTTTAACTTCACCGGTATCACGATTGGTAAAAGTTTCAACACACAGCCGCCCGAAGGCGGCTGCACATTAGTGCGACATTGTCACGGATGTAAGCGTAAAGTTTCAACACACAGCCGCCCGAAGGCGGCTGCCATCGTAACTCAATAGCTAGATTACATACTAATGGTGTTTCAACACACAGCCGCCCGAAGGCGGCTGCTGGAGCGCTCTTGATATTCTGACTTTACTGGCTCTGTTTCAACACACAGCCGCCCGAAGGCGGCTGCAAATTTAAGGAGCGTTGTAACCACTTAAACGTGGAGTTTCAACACACAGCCGCCCGAAGGCGGCTGCCATCTAATTGTTGTTTAGATACTTCACCTTTAGCAGTTTCAACACACAGCCGCCCGAAGGCGGCTGCGCTAATTGCCATATTTTCTTTCCTCTTTTGAGTTGTTTCAACACACAGCCGCCCGAAGGCGGCTGCAAATTTATCTTTTACTAAATCACCCTTATTAAATGTTTCAACACACAGCCGCCCGAAGGCGGCTGCAGCAACATCATTCGGTAAATTCTCTAATGCAACAGTTTCAACACACAGCCGCCCGAAGGCGGCTGCCTCCTTATCTCTACCTTTCCCATACTTGCGACAAGGTTTCAACACACAGCCGCCCGAAGGCGGCTGCTTTACGCCCATTGTGAAAAATTTTTGTTCACTACACGTTTCAACACACAGCCGCCCGAAGGCGGCTGCTGATTAAACAACTTCGATAAATAGGCGTTATCCTCAGTTTCAACACACAGCCGCCCGAAGGCGGCTGCTGATTAGCCAAGTTGCAGGTGCGTATAGTCAAGCGTTTCAACACACAGCCGCCCGAAGGCGGCTGCAAAGCAAAGACCGCACCGCTACTTTCAACACTGAGTTTCAACACACAGCCGCCCGAAGGCGGCTGCGTCGCCAGTCGTTAGATATTAACTTGAGATAAGGTTTCAACACACAGCCGCCCGAAGGCGGCTGCCCAAACACTGATTTTGACAACCCATAGAGAGGAAGTTTCAACACACAGCCGCGCGAAGGCGGCTGCGGCAACATTTAAACAATACAA
>ERZ773056.812-NODE-812-length-16352-cov-30.102718_pt1 | contig 16352 bp, 26 predicted proteins | sample MGYA00580857_ERZ773056 | MGnify/ENA primary metagenome ERZ773056 (study PRJEB29015, sample SAMEA2737996) | human oral metagenome | biome: human oral; feature: human-associated habitat; material: dental | place: China | collected 2114 ... | reverse complement strand
ATAGCCCGCTGCCTTAAAGATGTGATAGATGAGCGAGGTGGCGCCCTCGACCAGCACGCCGTTCTCGTAGCGCAGTGTGGCCGCCAGACCGTCGAGCTTGGGGGTGGCGCTGTAGTCCTGCTCGCCCTGCAGGTCGAGCAGGGACTTCAGGCGGCGGTCGAAGGCCTGGACGTCGCCTTCCGAAAACGCATTGGCCAGCGAGCGCATCGGCACCCGGTGGGTGACGGTACCGAAACGGCCGGAGGGAGCGCCCCCCACCCGCTGGGTGGGTGAATCGGGCGTCAGCAGCGCAGGCCACTGCGCCTCGAGCTGCTGCAGTTCGATGAACAGCCCGTCGTAGACGCTGTCCTCGACCGTGGGGGCGTCTTCTTCGTAGTAGGCCCGGTTGTGGGCCTGCAGCTGGGCGCGGAGTTCTTCTGCCCGCGCGCGGATATCGGACGGCACATCGGTCACTGCCGGCATGTCTGACGCGGAGGTCGGGTCGTTTTCGGATCGCATCGCGCGAGTGTAACAAGCCCGACGTGATCAATCAGTGAAATACTCGCAGCGCTGCTGCACCGCCTGCCGTCAGACCGGCCTGGGACAACTCGGCATAGCGATGGGCCAGCTGGCGCGATACGGTGCCGATCATGCCCACCGACAGCCCGCGGCCAGCGCTGTCGACCAGACGACCACCCAGCGCCTGGGCCATGCTCTGGGCACAGGCCACCATGCCTTCCCAGGCCTCGTACTGCTCGGCCGTGCGCGGCACGTCCAGCACGAAGTCGATCTGGTCACGCGGTTTGTTGAAGGCCAGGGCGAACAGCGAGTCGCCCGAGTCGGCAAAGGCCTCGTAGCGGCCATTGCCCCGGTCGGACAGGCCCAGATGGCGGACGATGCCCGACACCTTCGACGCCTCGGGCGCTTCGGGCAGCTCCACCCGCACCTCGATCTGGGTGTCGAGGCGGGCGGCCAGCGTGTCGAGATCACGCGCGTTGCGCAGGATCGGCGCCATGTCGGGAATGTTCACCGGGGCCTGCAGCTTGCCGGCCAGCGATTCGATGGCGGCGTAACCAATCGGCAAGCGTCTTGTGTAACGGTTAACAGTGTTAATCGCCGCAATGCACGGCCTGCGAGCCGTGGCCCCATGTCAAAGGGTTACGTTTACAACTGGCAAAACGCCCGCCCTTGCCTGTGGCCTAGCACACCACCTGCAAGACAGCGGCCCTACTGTCAACGGAATGACCAGGCATATTATCAGCATATGCCTTGCGTGTAGGTAGTGTATCGCCTGCGACGACGACCGCCGCGCACACTCAAAAAGCGACCGATAGAACGCCGTGTAACCTAATTAAGCGAGCGGCGCGAGCGAAGGACAACGCGCACAAATGGCTGGCCCCCGTGGCTGGCCCCCGTGGCTGGTGCCCGTGCCGTCCGTAGCCAGTTGTATCGGGGCTGATTAAGCGATAGCCGCCTGCGGGCCTGCGCACACGGCTATTAGTTGACAGGCATCAAGCCTGCCTTGCCCTATCAACGGGCGAGGCAGAGAACGCAAGGGCATGGGCACAAACCCGTGCAATCCGTGCCCTTACATTCTCTCAAACCGCCCATGCTTGCCGCATGGGTATCTTTAACCATGTCCATAACCAAAAGGAGTAAGACATGAAAAACATAAAACGCCCCCTGACTGCCCCCCGTGCTACCCTCGCCGAAGGGCTGAATGAGGCCCCCGTTGACCGCGACGCCGCCATCGAGGCATGGCGCTTGCTGGACGCCTGCCTTGCTGACCTTGAACGGGCATTCCGCCCGGCTACGCCGTGGACACCGTTTAAGCGGTGGACGCCAGGCCAGCGTTCACGCTACATTGCCCGCGTGCGGGATGCGGTATTCCGCGCCCGTGCAGAGTGGCAGGCGGCAACGCCTGCTGATGAGGCTGCCCGCGACGTTGAAAACTGGGGGTGTATCTACCCCCGTTCCGTGTTGATGCTGGCCGGGCTTCGTTCCGGCACGGTGTGCTTTCCGCCCGTGCCACATCGCCGCCGCGCCTACGCAGCCCCCTACTACGCCCCCCGCCTGGCTAACCCCCTACGCATTCACGGTGAGGTAGGGATAAGCTCCGGCGAGTTCCGGGGCACCTACTTCGACGGCGAGCAGCGCCGTCCGTTCTGGCATCGTAGCGGCGAGCTGGACGGCCTGCGTCTTACCTGGGGCTGGTATAGCTACCGCCGTCGTACCGCCGGGGCGCAGCGCGCGGCAGTGGAATATCCCGACCAGGCCTCGCCGTGGCTAAACAGCTTCCTTGTGCCTGCCTGCCGCATGGTAGGAGGTGCCGTATGACAATTTCCCTCAAGAAATCCGCCCCCGCCCCGGCGTATGAAATCCGCCTGCCGTTTTCGGGGTTCTACGGGTCAACCCATGCGGGCGAGGCCGAGTGGATAGCAGACGACCAGCTAGCCTTGCTCAACCTGGACGCGCCGGACTACGCCGAACAGTACAAAGAGGCAGAGGAGCAACTGGACGCCATCAACTGGCCCGCTTACTTTGACTATCTGGCGCGTGAATACGCGGCATGGTTCATGGGCGAGCTGTGCGAACGGGCGGAAATACCCGTGCCGCAATTCCGCACACGGCTAGACCGTCCGCGCGAGTATAATTTCAGGAGCGACGAGATTTACATCTCACCGCTGCCGCCCGCCGACCTGCCGCATATCGGGCGGTTTATCCCGTTGCTGGGTTACGAGTACATCACCGCCTGGCCTGCCCTTCTATCCGTTTGCCTTGCTCACATCGAGGAAACCCTGCGCCCCCGTGAGGGCTTCGTGCCGTTCATCACCAACCGCCCGGACATCGCCGCCATGTTTAGCGACGTCCGCTACTTGTGGCTGGTGTTAGAGGTAGTGGCCGCTCGCTACTGGGACACCACACCGGGCGACCTGCCGCGCGTGCTGGATGAAGCGTTTACTGACTACGCCCAAGCGCAGGGCATCTACCATGCGGCCTACGACGCGGCGGGCGGGTATTACGCGCCTGTCGCTGACTGACCCTCCTCACTTCCAACCCTATCAATACCCCCGGCCATGCGCCGGGGCCACACTTAAACACAACTAAAAGGAGTAATCAAATGAGGATTTTTCCTGCCAATGCGGAAATCGCAACGTTTGTTGACTTGAAAAACGCCGCCACCAACTGCGGATACCTTACACAGTACCCAGATGGCTTTTGGTCCGCGTTGTTTGCTTATATCAAGGACAACGGGCCGAGCGACCAGACGCCCTATGTGCTAGACATAGCGGCCCTGATGGATACTGTAGACAGCCTTGAAGCTGCGGACCTTATTCACGGTGCATGGAATCAGCCCATACGCGATGCGGTGCATAACCTGGCTATGGCGGACGACACCTACGCCGTGCTGGAGTCTTGCCCGCCGGACGATGCGCCTGCGCAATGGTGGCTTGACCGCCTCGCCGGGGAAGATATGCCTGCCCTAGCGGAGCTTATGACCAACGTGCTGACAGACGGCGGCAAGATAGTCATTTACACCGCCCGCGATGCCGGCACGGTGTACTTCATCAAATAACCACGGGGCAGGCAACTGCCCTCCATAAATAAAAGGAGTCAACCATGACTAATAAATCTTACCGTTTGCCCGCCATCGCTTACCGCGCGGGCATCGACCTTGTGAACGGCCTGGCCGTGCAGCACCTCGACCGGGACAGAAACGGCAACCCACGCATTGCGGTGTGTGTCTCTGACGTGGCGGCGTGGACGGGCAAAAACCCCGGCGCTGTTCGCGACGCCCTGCGCGCGACCGGCTGGTACCAGAAACGCGGCGAGGGCGGCTGGGTTTGGTACAAGCAGACCTATAACGAAGAAGCCACCATCACCAACCTGCGCGAGGCAGTCATCCGTGCTGCCCGGCGCGTGACCCGGTGGCAGCCGTATACACACCACAACAGCGCCGGGCGCGGTGGGTTTGAGGCAGAGGTAAATTCCGACGGCACGCTTGGCCTAATATTTTGGCGGGGCGACTTCCTGAACAGCTCACCCCGTGCGGACAAAATCCGCGCCTTGCTGACTACCATATTAAACGAGGAGTAAACCATGAAAGAAATCGACTACTGCGACTTAGCCAATTTCGGTTGGCGAGAAATAAATCTGGCCGCTGACCTGCTGCGAAGCTACGCCTCCGCCGGGCAATTCCGCGACGGGAAACAATACAACTACCTGCCGGAAAGCTGGGATGATACCGGCGTAAAGTTGGCGTTTGACCCGAACAGCGGGTCGGTGTTTTTAACGAACGACGACTATCAGGTGCTGGTGAACACCGATGCCGGCGTGGCTATGTGGTACAACACGCCCTACTACGGCGTGGAGGGTACGATGGAAGAAGTGGCAGAAGTGTTTGTAAATGATGCCACGGACGCCGAAGGGAACCCGCTGCCGCCCGAACGCTGGGGCGGCTGGGCGAAGGACAACTACGAGGACGCCCGCTACCTGTTAGACATTATCCTTACCGACGCCCCCGCAGACGCCCCCGCAGACGCCCCCGCAGACGCAGACGCAGACGCAGTAATCGGGAAGGCGCGCAAGATACTTGCTGCCCTGCCCGATGAAGGAGAGTAAATCATGACATCGCCTAAATACCGCAGGAGCTGGCTTAACCGCCAGCTTAAATCCTCACTTTACGCTCTGCTGCTCAAGGAGCACGGGGAAGACACTGCCGGAACCTACCGCCACTACACGAAGGCGGAAATGGTGGACGACCTTGCTGTGATTATCAAATAGGAGAAATCCATGATGCTGAAATTAAACACCTGCTGCCCTAAATACCCTACCCCGTTCGCAACGGTAAGTCTAAACAAAGCCCCGCCGATACCAGACGCGGTAAGAACGTTTGCAAAAACGCATGGGCATGAAGTCTTTCCGCAACGCGCCGTAGAATGGCTGGTGAATGCGGTAGCTTCGCCGATAGCGTTGCGAGCGTATGCCGAGCGCATCCTGCATAACGAAAATGCGGTTTCGCGCAAACTCGCTGCCGAGTGGTTAGGGATAAAACTACCCGTATCCGCCCCGCATAAAGCGTGGAAACAGGCGGTGGAAGATTTAATCGCTGCCAATATCAGCGCTGAAGACAGCGCCCGATTTGAAGACTACACGGCGCGCATGGAAGCAGCAGCGAAAAAAGCCGCGGCGGAAGAACAACACAGGGAAGCGGTCAAATACTTTATACATCTGACCGACCAACTATATAAAGAGCCGTTTGTCGATAAAGTAAAGAGCGGAGAGATTGACCATATTGAACGGCGCAATACGGACTTCTTCGGGTGCGGCGACGGTACGTTGTGGCGAGTACGCCGCGTTAAATCTGCGGCGTGGTTGCGCGAGTGGTGTTCTTACGCGTTAAGGCTGTTTAACGGCGAGGGCGCAAAGATTCGCGAGACCTTGCAGCAACTATGAGAACTATCATCACCCGCGCCAACCGACGCCTCGCCCTCGTTGCCATGTGCCTCGCCTGCTTCATGGCGGGGCTTTACACCGCAGACCTGACCCGCGCGCCCACGCCGTCTACCCCTGCCCCGGTCATTATTATAGGAGTACCCCATGCAGAACTATAAACCCCTACGCGCCGGAGTCTTTGGCGCAACGCGCGCCACATGGCGCGAGCTTTACCGCGCGGCGCGGCTTGATGCTGCCCGTGAGCGGGACTACATGGCGTTTGTCCGTATGTTTCCTGGCTTGCTGCCTAGCTTCTACACAGCGGCTGTCGACGCCGCGCGCAGGTCAAACCCTCTGGCGGAGCACCCGCCTTCAACCCGTCTGCGTGCCCGGCTGTGGCTGCGCAGGAGAACACAGCTACCGTTCCTGTCGGACGTTACTGCATGGGTCGCGCTGCCGCGCGACGTGCAGCGCTGTGTAGAAGCATATGACGCACATTATATGGACACCTTGACGCTCACCCCGCCGCCACGCTTCCACCTACCCGACATAAGGAGGGAACCATGATGCGAACCCCTGACCCCGAAGAACGCCAACTCGCGCAAGAAATCCGCGAGCTATCCATGACGGCATGGATGCAGAGCCGGGAACACTACGCCCGGCTCTTCCGCGAAGCCTACCCGCTGGCCGCCGCCGTGCTGGAGAAACAATCCCAGCCCCTTGCAGAGCTGGGCGACCCGGTAGAGAAACTGGCGTCCGTTCGTGCCACTTTAGGCGACGTGGCGGACTTTTTACAGGCTTTATCAGACAAACCGTTTGGAGATTACTAATGACCTTCACCCCTTACAACCCGGCAAATATCGACACAAGCAAGCCGTTTACCCCCCGCTGTGGCTTTGACCTGCGCCTTGCCCTTGTCCCGCGCGGGCAGGGAGAATACCCGCAGGAAGTATATGACGCCCTGCATACCTACCTGACCGGGCAGCATGGCGAGTACAACTTCACCCCAGACGAGATAGGTAGCCAACTGGAGCGGATAAACCTTGCCTGCTGGAACGAGCGGTGCGACATGAACGGCGAGTACAACGCCCCGCTGTGGCAGTTTGTGACAACCGCCGGTATCGACTACTTTGTTCGATACGCCATGCAGGGGCGGGTGCTGTACAACGACGGCGATGACATCTATTACTACGGCGCGCAGCGCAGCGTGCCGGACATACTGGCGAAGCACAACGAGAACCTGCTGGCTGACTGCCGCCGGCATGACCGCGAACAGGCGATAGAGTATGAACAGCGGCGGCAGGTGTATTTGCGCCCGACCCGGTTGGAGGAGTTCAAGCGCACAATAAAATTTTCTGAAGGGATGTGCCTCACCCATCGGGGCGGGGAGCAGGTGGACGTGCGCATCAAGGGCAAGAGCGGGCCGCCCGCCGCCCTCTTGCGCCTGGGTGAGGCCGAACAGAAGGCGCTTCAGGCAGTGGCCCGCTACAACGAGCTGAAGCGGTTCGAGGAGTGGTTATCCGGCGTGCGCTCCGCCTGCCGCGGGCCGTTGATAAAACTGTACAACGCGCTGACCTACGACGGCAGGCAGTGGTTGCTGGACTGCGCGCTACGCGGCGAGACATCATCCGTAGCAGCGACCATGATGCAGAACTGGGTTAGCGCCGCGCGGATGATTAAAGACCTTTATGGGAGGGACAAATAATGGGCATGGGGATAAACCGCTGGGAGAAAGAAGCACGCGGTAAGAGCGACCCGGCAGGATACATGGCGGACAACGTGCGCGACTGGTTGCGATTTATGAAGCTATATCACCCCGACCTTGAGGCAGCGGCTGAAGTGGTGCAGGCGACCAACCCAGCATTGGCGAACGTCCTGCGCAAGCTCATAGATGACCTGGAGCCGTGATGGGTGAGTTACTGATAATCTGGGCGGTGCTGGTGTGTGTCGCCTACATCAAGCGGTGGCGGGGTTGACGACGCCTCGCTATGTGGTATAATTGAGTAACTTGATAACCGAGGAATACTATGGAACAACCGAACGACGGGGCAAGAAAACTGCTTGACCTCGTGCAACGACTGACCCGTGAGCTGGCCGACCTGCGCAATCGGGTGGAAGCCCTGGAGCGTAAGCGGCAGCGCACGCTGCGTGCCAAGCCGCAGGCGATAGCCCTTGCCGCCCACCTGTACTGGGTGCGCGGTGTGCCCGCCAAGCGTGTGCACCAGGCGGGCGTGCTGTCACAGGCGCAGATGCAGAACCTCACCGAGTGGCCGAAGCAGGCGGTGCAGGACTTCTGCGCGGACAACCGGGTGCTCACCATCCTGCGTGAGGGCTTGCCTGACGAACAGGCAGAGATGCTGGCACCGGGCTGGGCGCAGGTGGTTGAGTATATCAACACTAAGCGTGACGGCGTGAAGACACCGTGGGAGGTGTGAGGTGGACAGTTTTACCTTAAAAGAGCTGCGCCGGGAACTGGTGCGGTTTGTGCAGGCGTTGCAGCGTCATCCTTCGCCCGGCGGCGTTGAGTTGCCACGGTTTATCCACGGCTTGGTTCTGCTTTCATGGCTAGGCGACGAGAAGTGGGAAGCTGTAGGGGAGGAAACGTTCGAGCTGGAAATGCATGACGGTGATGCTCCGTTGTTCCGGTTGCGGGCAAGGACCACGCAGGACGGTAATCCGGAGCTGCTGTATCAGAACGCGCCCTACGACGAGCACGACGTGGAGATGATAATTGGAGATGCCTACCCTGAGCGTGGGGTCATGACAGACTGGCTTGAGGGGTTTGTGATTAAGGTGGCAGCAGGTGATACGTCTAGCCTCGGAGGTATAGAGCGCCAGCGCGTCATGTCACACGCGCTGTTAGGACACAACCAGATGATGACAGCCGCTGTTGTCATTCTGTCAGCGGCGATGCTGGAGTTCAAGCGCTGGAAGGAGGTGCGGGATTCCATGCACGCTGCGCAGAATATCCTGAACGACCTGTACAGTTTTATCCCGTGCCTTGAAGCTGTCTATGACAGCACCGCCAAGACCTACGCGACAGCAGATGTACGTTGCCGGGAGCTGGTATCGGCGTTCACCGAGACAAAAGTCGGAGATTTGAGTTTATGCTGGGACGCTAACGGTTGCTTAATCCAGACCCCGACGGGACTTTGAACAAGAGAACCCCAGCCGCCGGGAAGTAAGGTGGACACGGACAAGCGGTGAGTGTCCGTGCATTAGGAACAACCGCCGCAGTATCCGCAGTATAAGTGAATCCTGGTGCTGTGTGGATACCGACTGGTCGCCGTAAGCGGCTTTGTTAAATATAAACTTACCGAGGTAAATACTATGAAATTAAGTAACAAATACAAGACCGTCCTGTTCTACGGGAACATCCTGTGCGTCGAAACTGGCGCTTCTTTTTTAGCCGCTGACGATGACGGGGAAGTTTGTGCCTACGATAGCAAACCAACCTGTATGGAGTATTTGGGGGTCTGGCGTGGCGAAGATGTTTCTAGCACAGGTGCAGTGATTACATTTGGCGTGTGTGAAAGCTGGAAGGACACCCTGACATACTGCGAAGGCGAGGGGCAGGAATGGATGCTCGATTTGAAAACTAAGATAGCCGTGCAGTGTGCGTTGCTGCAAGATGGTTCTATTACGCAACAGAAAGCCCTGTGTAACGTTATGGAAGCCTCGCCGTTCGTGGAGTCTTTTATCCAGCCGCAGTGGGAAGGTTTCCGCAAGCATTCCGGTGTAGAAGCTGTGGCGGGCAAGGAATTCCTTGATGCGCTGGAAGAGAAGATTAAGCGGGCAACGACGCGATATATCGAGGTGGAGAAGCGCGAGGGTTTCACAGATGACGGCCTCTTTGTTTGCAATTACTACGGTGCTGAACTTGTTATTCCGGCGTGGGTAAATTTTATCGCTATGGACAACGACGGCAGAGTGTGGGGGTATGAAGAACAACCGGAAGCGGGTACGGACGGCGAGTGGTCAACGGAGGGTTGTGGCAGAGCACGCACGGTAGGTTTGCGCGGTAGTAAGACCGGTAAAAATGAATGGCGCAACAGTCTGCGTGAGGTGCAGCAATGAAACTCAAAAACTTCAAACCACGCCTAATGCGCGAAGTTGAATACTTCGGCGTGAAAATCAGCATTCCGGCACATCATGAATGGGTGACTACTGACGATACCGGGCAAGTGGCGGCGTGGGAGAACAAACCCGATGAGCAGCATGGTATTTGGACATACGCAGACGACAGCGGAATAGAGTTACCGTTCTTCGTGGGTGAATTTGACCCGATAGACGAGAACGACGCCATCAAGACGCTTAGGCATTACCCGATAGGAGAGCCAAAATGCAGTTATTAACACGCTTCAAAACCGTAGTGTTCTACGGGAATATCCTGCGTATCCCAACAGAAGTCCAGTATATCGCGGCGGATGCGAAAGGTACGGTGTGGGGGTTTGAGCACAAACCGTTTATATCCACCGCCCGACCGGATACGTTTACCGCTGCGAGAGACGGCAGGCGCATCCTGCTAGGTGCGGCGGTGAAGTGGTCAACAAAAGAGGCCGCCAATACTGCGTGGAAACAGTCCTTGCACGAATGCGTAGCCGATGAACGTTGGATGATTGAAGCGGCGGCGGTATTGAAGACCGCTGTGAACCTGATGACTGACAACAAACCCGCGTTCGCCGGGGCGTGTTTGCAAGCAGTAGCCGACCGCATAGCGCTGGCTGCGCAGAAAAACCCTTACTGGGGTATCGCAAGTTTATCGCAAGTTTACCGTGAGTTTTTGCAGCACGGCGCGCCGATGTTGGAGAAGGATAGCTATGCGGAATTGCGGTTGCGGACAAGGGTTTTTTCGGGTCATACCGGCTAAAACACGGGAGAACAATCATGGAGAAGTTTGAGACCCTGTGGGGGCGGATAGAAGTAGAAAACGGTTCTTTGTGCATCGTCATTGACGATTATGAATTACCGTATATACGGGTAGATTTGACAAGGCAAGACACCGCAAAATTTGCCGCGTTTCTAAATACAACTTTGGGAGAACAATCATGAAAGTATCAACAACATTCAATACCAAGACCGTTTTATACGGAGGGAAAATCCTTAGAGTAAGCGACCGGGTTAAATATATCGCGGCGGATAAAGACGGGACGGTTCACGGGTTCCGTACCCGACCTGTCGCGGTTAAGGAGAACGGATTTTGGAACGACATCAGCGACAGGACAAACGTGTCGGCTGAGGTGGACTGGACGTGCAGGGAGCATGATAGAGGAGCGTGGGTGCATAGCTTGCGAGCGTGCGATAAAGACGAAGGCTGGATGCTCTTTACTGCGGGAAAGGCTGCCGCTGGGTTGGACTTATTTATCGCAGGTCAGCGTGATGCGGCTAAGGAAGTTTTTAAGGAAGTAGCAGCTTGTTTGGAACTTGCGGCGAAGGCTGAGGCGCTCAATTTGCAGGAGCTTTACAAAATATTTATCACGCATTCCGGTTGTAACATAAAAGAGGGTAGTGAAGCGGAGGCTGAGTTGCGGAGGAATGTTCTTCCAGCGCCAACTTACCGGAAAATTCAATACCACGGTGCGACGTTTTTTGTACCGCCGGGCGTGGAGTGGGTGGTAACGGACTACAACCAGGCTACTGGCAACGGTATGGTGCTGGCTTACATTGACCGCCCGATGAGAAGACCCGCTGCTTTTTACTGGTACACCACTACCAAAAGTAAATACACGACGATTGGCTGGCTACCTTCGACCGTAGCGGAAGTCGCTTGGAAAGAAGAGCCGCAGCGTGTAGAAGACTTGGAGGTGGAGTAATGACAGTAAGTCTTAACAAACAACAAGCGTCGGAAACGGCAGATTTGCTTGCCCGCAGGTTCAAACTTGACGGGGCTAGCGCGTGGCGGGTAGATAAGTGGTTGGCGTTATTGTGGGTTGACCGGGCGTTAGCTAAACGTGGGCTATGGTTATCTGTGGATGTTTACCCGCGCTGGTTACGTCCGTTTGCTATATGGTTCTTGACGAGGTGAAGTAATGACAAAGAAATACATATTTGAAGGTTATTCAGACGATACTTTTGGAGAGTACGGTATTACCAACATTGACCATGACGACTGCGGGAACAGCACGTTGCGGGAGTTTACCGTAGCACGTCCTAGCGGCGAAGGGGTGAGTGTCACAGGCATTTACTGCGATAACGGTATGTGGAATATCGGCATGGCAGTGCTGGACGAGGAAAAGCCCCTAAACGCGGACTGGTATATCTACTTTGAACCAAATGAGGAACGCGCATACCGTAACCGGTTGGTGGTCGTCGCACCCGATGATGCGAAATTGAAATGTTTAACCAGCGGGGAGAGCGAGAAATGAAAACCTTACGCAGTATAGAAATCGCATTCCACGGGATGCAAGGGGAATGCCAAGAGAGCCTAGCGTTCCATACGGCATGGCAACAGGTGCAGCAGGCTAGATTGCTGCTGGCGCAGGCAGCGTGGAATATCGGAATTGTCTCTAACGACCCGGCGTTTACCCAGATGTTTGCTGACGGGCAGGACGATAAACGCCGTGTAGCCGCAGAGAAGTGGTTGAGTGACATGGCTAAAGATATAAATGACGTAACCGGGGAATTGTAGGAGAACAACTATGGACGTGATGAAAGAGATAGATACTGCCTGGAGAAACTACACATACCGCACTGGTAGGGACCCGACGTATGTTGTATTAAGCCCCGTGGCTTACGAGCTTCTGCGCGGAGGTTCGTATCCACTCGCAATTCGCGACATGGAATTAAGCAACGAAGAAAGAATAGAAACAGTGTTTGGTATGGAGATAGTTATTGACGACGACGCCTTCTATACGCCGCAACGAATTTCATTTGCCAGACGCCCTTCCAAGAATTAGGGGAACAATCATGAAAAACGAACAGAATGTCGTGGTACACATCTACGGAAATATACACGTGGAAATGCCGTTACGGACTTGGTTAGGGGTAAAGTATCTTGCGCATGACAGAAACGGGGATTTATACGGATACGACAAAAAGCCACTGCGGAAAATGAAGCATTGGGATGTCGCCAGCCAGGGTGATAAGAGCGTGTTTATTGTAAAATTAGGTACGTTCACCCGTGATTGGACGGCATCTTGCCTGTCAGTAGAGCAGATACTGGAAAGCCCGGCGAACGCCGAATTGGCGGCTTGGGAGAAAGAAAACAATATCGCTCACCCGGTACCTGAAGAAACCCTAGAGGTGTTGTTGGACATCCTGATGAAAGCGCAGAAGCAAGCGCAGAAGCAGGCAGCCGAACCGACCACGAGTGAAGACCAAGCACCGGACGAAGATGAAGTCCGTGACGACGCCCCGTGCAGAGAGCCGCCTTTGGCGGAAGCGTGGGATGCCATTCCGTGGGGAGGTAAATACGCTTACGGCGGGCCTAATCATAATAACGCCACTGACCTAGTGAACCACCCACCGCATTACCAATCCAACGGTATTGAATGTATCGACGCTATCCGTGCGGCGTTGACGCCGGAGCAGTTCGCGGGATATTGCCGGGGAAATGCTATGAAGTACCTGTGGCGGGCAGGGAAAAAACTACAGTCTGGGCAGCTTGCGGCGGACGCGTGGAAAGAAGACCTGGAAAAGGCGCGTTGGTATTTGAACAAGATACTGAACGACCAGCCTTCTGATTAACAAAACCCTTTAATCATTTTTACCTAACGGAGACAAACCATGACTACACAAACTATCCAACTGACGGCTGAACAAGCGGCTTTGCGTGACCGCATTCTGGCGGTGCTGGTGGAGAATCCGCTGGCCGACGCGAAGAAAGCCGAGCTGGTGCACAACAACTTCATCAAGATTGTGCACTGGATGATGAACGGGGACGACGGGCGTTACCCCATGACCAACGAGAATGTGCGGTCGTTGTTCACGGCGCATAAACGCGTCGGCGAGCTAGAGAACCATGTAAAAGCCCTAACAGAGCTGGTGACAAGCGTGCAGGCAGAGAAAAACGAACTGCTGCGCCGCGTCGAGGCAGCGGAAGCCCGTGCCGCAGCCTGCGAGACATCGCTGAAAGCCGTGCACAAGACGCTGGAAGAACTGTCTGCGACGCTGACAGCGGCGGCGGAAAAGCCGAAGACCAAGAAGGCAACCAAGAAAGCCGCGCCTGAGGACGACGCTGACCCGCAGATAGAAGTCCATTCTCCTGAGCCGCCTCCTGCCTCGCAGGCTGCTACGGACGACCTGATGGCCGACCTCGGCGTGCTTGACCCGGCACCCCCGGTGGGTGAGAAAGCCCCAGCGGGGTCAGTGCCACCGGCAGTGGAACGGGCAGCACAGGCTGCCGCGCAGTCGGCGAGTGCCATGTCCTCGCTGGATGAACAGGTAGAGCTGTTGGCGAAGGACGTGGACGCGGGAACGGTGAGCGCGGAAGCGGTGAATGCTCTGACCGCCGAGCTGGATGCACTGATAGGCGGTGGGTCGTGAGCGCGCCGCTCGCGGGAATCCTGAATAATCCGAGGCAAGTCCACTGGGGCTTGCCCATCGTCGCAGACTTCGAGACATACTACGACCAGGACTACAGCCTGAGTAAACTTACGACGGAGCGGTATATTCGGGGTAAAGAGTTCGAGATGATTGGCTGTTCGCTGAAGGTGGGGGGCGAGCCGACGCGGTTTTATCGCGGCGAGGAGGTTATCCCTGTCCTGCGGCGTTTGGTAAAATCCTTTCCAAATCAACCGTTTATAAGCCACAATACATTGTTCGACATGGCAATCCTCGGTCTGCGCTACGGCATCCAGCCGAACCTCACCGTGGATACGGCGGTCATGGCGAAGCTGTGCGGGCTTGACCGGGTTGCAGGCGGGGCGTCGCTGGCGAAGCTGTCGGCAAAGCTCGAAGAAATGGGCATCGTGCAGACTGTGAAGGGCACGACCGTCCATGACATGAAGGGCGTGCATATGGCCGACATGACCGAGGCCCAGTGGCAGGCATATGGTAAATACTGCACGCTGGACAGCGACCTGGCCTATGCTGTGTATATGTACTGCCTGCCGCTTGTGCCGCAGGAGGAGTTGTTCATGGCGTCGCTGACCACGCGGATGTTCACCGAGCCTGCGTTCGAGCTGGATGTTCCGCTCTTGCGACAGTACGCAGTGAAGCTGGAGGAGGACAAGCAGGCGATGCTGTCTAACCTGAGCGTAACGCTGGGCTTTGCCTCGCCTGCCGAGTTGCACAAGAACCTGCGCAGTAGTGCGAAGTTCACGGCGCTGTTGGAGCGGCTGGGTGTGGACGTGCCAGTGAAGTGGTCGGAGAAGAAGCAGTGCACCATTCCTGCGGTATCGAAGACCGACACGGAGTTTCTGGAGTTGCTAGAGCACGAGAACCCACTTGTGCAGGCTGTGGTAGAGGCGAAGCTTGGAGCACAGAGCAGCCAGGAGCAGACCCGCACGGCGACGTTCCTGGACATCGCGTCTAGGGGCAAAATGCCTGTACCGCTTCGCTACGCCGCAGCGCATACAGGTAGATATGGCGGGTGCTTCGTAGGGGAGACGCAGATATATGTGCGGTATAAGCGGGATGTATATGAAGCGTCTGGGCTGCATAGACTACCTATACCGTATGAATGGCACATGATGAGTATCCCGATACGAGACTTGACGGACGAGCATCAGGTATGGGACGGCGAAGAGTGGGTTGACCATGGCGGGCTGGTGTGCGCCGGGATGAAGGAGTACATAACCTGGGACGGTCTTACCGGGACACCGGGGCACCAGTGCTTCCTTGCGGCAGACAGCAACGAGACTATGAGCTTGGAAGAGTTTATGCAGCAGAATAGACCACTGGTTGCAGGGGAAGACCCGTTTTCCAACCTGATGCGAACCCTGGGCGAAGATGACCAGATGCGCTTTTTCCGTATATTTGACAGACTTAGCCGCCATACACCGAGATTTAATTATGCTGCTGGTGGGAGTGTTCTAGTGTTTGACATTCTGGACTGCGGCCCGCGCAAGCGCTATATGGCGAACGGAAAACTTGTACACAACAGCGATAAGGTGAATGTCCAGAACCTAAGCAAGCGCAACAAAGACCCCATGTTGCGCCGCAGCATGACGGCGGGGCGTGGGGAAGTTGTGTTGGCGGTCGATAGTTCGCAAATCGAGTGCCGGGTTAACGCCTATCTGTCTAGGCAGGAAGACCTCACGGCGCTGTTCCTCGAAGGAGGCGACCCTTACAGCGACATGGGGGCGGCTATCTTCGGCAAGACCTATGACGAGGTTTACCATGCGGCGAAGGTGGAAGGCTCGAAGGAGGGAAAACACTGGCGGGCAGTAGGTAAGCAGGCCGTGCTTTCATGTGGCTACGGTATGAGCGCAGCAACGTTCAAGTACCGCATGGAGCTGGAAGGAAACGCAGCAGCGGCGGAAGCGGCGAACCACATCGTGAACACCTACCGCATGAAGAATACCTACATTGTAGGTTTTTGGAAAACCTGCCAGCGGGTGCTGGATATTATGTACGCTGGGGCACATTGTTCCTTCGGTGGTAAGAACCAAGACCTGTTCTACGCTGACGGCGCGAGTGTCTTTCACGGTGTCCGTATCCCGTCTATCCGCCTGCCAAACGGGACATATATCTTTTACCAAAACCTGCGCAAAGAAGCTGACGCCGACGGGAAGGTGAACTATGTGTATGACCAGATGAAAGGCCGCAAGTTTGTACCGACGCGTATGTGGGGTTCCAAATGCTGCGAGAACCTTTGCCAGGCATTAGCGTTTGCTGCGCTGAAGTGGCAGGCGTTGGAGATTGCCCGTAGGGGGGTACCCATCCACCTGAATGTCCACGACGAGTGGGTGAGCGTAGTGCCGCGAGACGCCGCGCCGAAGGCGATGGTGGTGTACTACGAGTGCATGAAGAAAAGCCCGCCGTACCTGCCGGAC
>ERZ773056.810-NODE-810-length-16387-cov-210.677749_pt1 | contig 16387 bp, 10 predicted proteins | sample MGYA00580857_ERZ773056 | MGnify/ENA primary metagenome ERZ773056 (study PRJEB29015, sample SAMEA2737996) | human oral metagenome | biome: human oral; feature: human-associated habitat; material: dental | place: China | collected 2114 ... | reverse complement strand
GCGACCATCGTGGTCGGATGCGGCCCCGGGGGATGTGGCCAAGATCGTCATGGGGAAGATCGCGGCCGGGCTGCGGGAGCGTGGAATCGTGGTCGAGGAGGGCCGGTTTGGGGCAATGATGAGTGTGGCTTCTATAAACGAGGGGCCGGTGACGTTATTGGTGGAATGTTAACCGCTTGCGAACGTCGCAAAGTTGTTATAAAGCAGATTTGCTGTGTTATTTTTTTGTTACCTTTGAGCTGTAGGAATACCCGATTTTTACGATAGTTTTTGTCCGCCAGGAACTTTTTGGGAATTCACGTCGTTAACTTAAGTAGAAGCGTCGCGGAATATAAGGAGGCCATAGCCATGACTAGCTCTGCCCTTAAAGAATTCGACAATGAAGAAGATCTTGATGTTGTTATGGGGGATGAGCCCACAGACCTCGTAGATGATGATCCGGGGGCGGATGACATTCTGGACCCCACTGATGAAGAGTCCGCTTTTGATCTTGCGGTAGATCGTGGTTCACGTCGTGGCCAAAACAACGACAACCCTTCGGCCGATCTGGTTCGCGTGTATTTGAATGGGATCGGGAAAACTGCCCTCTTGACGGCCGAGGATGAGGTGCATTTGGCGCAAACCATCGAGGTGGGGCTGTATGCGGAGTATCTACTGACGGATTCGGATGAGCCCTTGACCCGGGCGAAGAAACGGGATTTGAAGGTGCTTGTCAAGGAGGGTCGGAAAGCTCGGTCGCATCTTTTGGAGGCAAACCTGCGGTTGGTAGTATCGCTGGCGAAGCGGTACACGGGCAGGGGCATGCCCCTTTTGGACCTGATTCAGGAGGGAAATTTGGGTCTGATTCGGGCAATGGAAAAATTCGACTACGCCAAGGGGTTCAAGTTCTCTACCTATGCCACATGGTGGATTCGGCAGGCCATTACGCGCGGAATGGCAGATCAGTCGCGCACGATTCGATTGCCAGTTCATTTGGTGGAGCAGGTGAATAAGCTGTCGCGGATCAAGCGGGAAATGTACCAGCAGTTGGGTCGGGAAGCCACCAATGAGGAGTTGGCCGAGGAATCCGGCATTGACGAGTCCAAGATTGAGTTGTTGCTGCGTCAATCGCGTGACCCGGTGAGCTTGGACATGCCGGTGGGTGCCGATGAGGAGGCTCCCCTGGGTGATTTCATTGAGGATTCCGAGGCTGCGGATGCCGAGTCCGCGGTGGTGGCATCGTTGCGGCACTCCGACATTCGGGACGTCATTGGCACCCTGGAGGACCGGGAGCAGGATGTTATTCGCATGCGCTATGGGCTTGACGACGGCGTGCCCCGCACCTTGGACCAAATCGGTCGGCAGTTTGGCCTATCCCGGGAGCGGGTGCGCCAGATCGAACGGGAGGTCATGCGTAAGCTGCGGGATGGCCAGCGTGCGGAAAAGCTCCGCGAATACGCCATGTAGGATTCACATAATTCGGCGATAGCCGCAACCTATACACCTGGCTCCCATTGGTGGGGCCGGGTGATTTTTCATGGAATCTTTAAAAACCACTGCCCATGGTCAGCCGTTTGTCATCTGACGCGCCGATGGGTTTTGCAGTTAGGCTATACTTGCGGTGGATGGTTAGGCAATACACGCCAAACAGTGAAAACATATCTTTCAAGGTATTCCGGCGGACCAGATGGGTGACATTCTATAGGCATGCGAAGCTGCCTGGAATATTTTGGTTGGGTATCGACTTGAATCTAAATGTTCTCGGATTTTCTTAAGAAACCGGCGGGAACAATGGTTTGGGTCGAAAAGTACATCACTGACACATACACATGGACAGAAAGGTATAAGCAACTGTGAAGGACCTGGTTGATACCACCGAAATGTATCTGCGCACCATTTATGAATTGGAGGAAGAAGGCATAACTCCGATTAGGGCCCGCATCGCGGAGCGGTTAGAACAGTCCGGCCCCACCGTGAGCCAAACCGTCGGCCGGATGGAGCGCGATGGTCTCGTCGTGGTCACTGGAGACCGGAGTCTTCGCATGACCCCCGAGGGCCGGAGCCTAGCCATTGCTGTCATGCGGAAGCACCGGTTAGCGGAGCGGCTCCTCACCGATATTATTGGCCTAGACATCCGCAAGGTTCACGACGAGGCCTGCCGGTGGGAGCATGTGATGAGCGACGAGGTGGAGCGTCGCCTCGTGGAGGTGCTCGACACCTATGACCGTTCCCCCTTCGGTAACCCGATCCCCGGATTGCAGGCGTTGGGCGTGGATCAGGCCGACTTCGTAGACCCGGGGCTCCGCACCATTGACACCGAGGAAAGCGATATTCCCCGCCGGGTGCGGATCACCCAAATCAACGAGATTTTGCAGGTGGATTCGGAGCAGTTCAAGGAGATGTTGGACGCGGGCATGACCGTGGGCGCCGAGGTGGATTTCGAACACATTAACGGACAAATCCGGTTAATAAATGGCGATAAAGTTGTTGACCTAGTGGATGATCTAGCGCACGCGGTGCGGGTCCAGGAAATCTAGCAGGCTCTAGGCCGCCGCTCCCCTACCGACGCTCAGCCACGCCAAACTAGCTGCCACCGCCTCGACTAGGCTATTGAGGGTATGTTGCTTACCGACCATCCCAGAAAGGCCAAGACTATTATGAAGCTGCTTGTCACAGGTGGTGCCGGCTATGTGGGCAGTGTGTGCGCCACAGTGCTGTTGGAACAAGGCCATGACATCACGATCGTGGATAATTTCTCTACCGGCAACCGGGATGCGGTGCCCGCCAACGCTACCCTGATCGAGGGCGACATTCGGGACGTCGCAGGCGATGTGCTTGCGGGGGGCAGTTTTGATGGCGTGGTGCATTTTGCCGCCCGTTCCCTGGTGGGGGAATCCATGGAACGGCCCGAAGACTATTGGCACCATAACTTCGTCACCACGCTCACGCTTCTCGACGCCATGCGTGCCCATGGTGTGACAAATCTGGTGTTCTCCTCCACCGCGGCCACCTATGGGGAGCCCGACCGGGTGCCCATCACTGAGGATATGCCCACCGCCCCCACCAACCCCTATGGGGCCAGCAAGCTTGCGATCGACTATGCCATCACCTCCTACGCGCACGCCCACGGGTTGGGTGCCACCAGCCTGCGCTACTTCAATGTGGCCGGCGCCTACGGTTCGGTGGGCGAAAACCGTGAGGTGGAAACCCACCTCATTCCCCTGGTGTTACAGGTGGCGTTGGGGCACCGGGACGAGATCTTCATCTTTGGTGACGACTACCCCACCAAGGATGGCACGTGCATCCGCGACTACATTCACATCAAAGACCTGGCCGACGCCCACGTGCTCGCCCTGGAATCAAATACGCCCGGCACGCACCGGATTTTCAACCTGGGCTCGGGCGACGGCTACTCGGTGAAGGAAGTCATCGACAAATGCCGAGAGGTCACCAGCCACCCCATCCCCGTCACCATGGCTGCCCGGCGCGCCGGCGACCCGGCCGTGTTGATTGCCTCGTCGGCGCGGGCGAAGGCCGAGTTGGGGTGGCGGCCGTCCCGCACCGATTTAGACACGATTATCGCCGATGCGTGGGCGTTTACCGCAGCGTTGGGTGATAATGCCCACAGCACCCACCGGAAGCCCTAGGTGGCGGTGATGGTGTTGTCGGCGTTCGTGCCGGTGGTTGCAGCACTGCCGGCACCGGTATCGTGCCGGCCCGGAATGGTGAGCCCATAGTAGGCGGCGGCCGCGGTACTGCCGTCTCGTACCTTTTCGATCAGGTTTTCGGTGAGTTCGTGCTGGTAGGCGAGCAATAGGTAGCGGGTGAGCGTGTGGTTGGGTTGTTCCGCGCGGGCCACCATGAGGGCGTGGAGTGCCTTGGGGGTGTTGTGTCGGCTGAGGGCGCACAGGGCGAAAACGCAGAGGGCTTCGGTGCGGATGGGGGCGTCGAAGTGTCGGGCGACTTCGAGCGCTAGGGTGCGGGCGGCATGGTCGTGGTCGAGGAGGAGGTTGATGGCAACGTCACGGATCCGGGTGATGCTGAGCATGGCGGCGCAGGTGTCGATGATGTCAGCCCCTGGCCCTGGCGGGGTGGGAAGGGGTTGTTCGAGTCGGAGGAGTTCCGTTTCCAGGGTGGTGAACCAGGCCTGGAATTGGCTGGGGCAGCATTGGGCGTCGACGGCTAATTGGGCGGCCAGGTTGGCAACGTTGCTGGCCCGGTCGCGCCATGTGGTTGGGTCGGTGGTGGCTTTGTCGAAGGCGGTGAAGCAGTCGTCGCGGGTGAGCTCGGGAAGGTCACCGTCGGCGAGGAGGTGTTGGGTGGCTTGGGCTGTGGGGATGTCGGCGATGCGGCCGTGGTGCCAGCCGGCGGTGGGGAGTCCACGGTCGGTGAGGGAGGGGGTTTGTTCGAATCGGAGCTGGTAGGTCCCGTTATTGGTGATGGTGGTGGCGTGCCAGCAGGCGTCGATGGGCACGATATGGGTGTCGGCGGCTTGGGCCAGGGTGGTGGTGATTTCATCGAGGGTGGTGCCATCTTGGGTGGGAAATCGACCGATGACGAAGGCGAGGACCACGTCGGCGTGTTCCGCGGTGAGGACTTCACCGACCTCGGGGAGCGCGTCGAGACTGTCAATGTCGATACGGAGGGTTGGGCCTAGCGCCCACCGGCTGTGGGTGTCATCGCGGTGGTGGCGGAAGGTAACAAAGATGATGGATTGGTGGGGGTAGTAGCCTAAAACCCCGGGAATGTTAGCGAGTGTTTGGGCAGGAAGCGAGTTCATGGTTTTATCCCAGCATGTGGGTTTCGGCTGGGGCTAATTTTGCGCTTGGGTGCAAAATTTTGGTGGGGATGGTGGCGCCACCTGGGACAAGTTATGCACAGGGCAATAAATTATGGGCTTTCCTTGATTTTCTAGTTGGTGGGATTACATAATTAAGGGTTAAGGGTGGGAAAAATAGTTGATATAGCCCAAAGATTTGATTGCACACCAATTATTGTTGTGGTGTTGAGCGCCGGCGGAACGCGTCGAAAAGCTGAACGGAATAATACAACCCCGATCATTGTTTAAGTTAAGGTATAGTTAAGAACTTTTAAAGGAGAACCAATGGAAGACAATAACCGGAAGATGTACGAATTGGAGTTTCCGGTGCCGGCGGTATCACAGCCGGGCAAGGAAGGCCCCACGATGGTGGTGGCGCTACAAGGCTATGCTGATGCGGGACATGCGGTGGATCAAAGCTCCGCGTATTTGCTTGCCGCTCTCGATCATCGGCCGGTGGCGTCGTTTAATAATGATGAGTTTATTGACTACCGGTCGCGCCGGCCCATGACCACTATTGATCATAATTCGGTGGCCGATGTGGAGGATATTAACCTAGGCATTCAGGTGGTCCTCGACGCGAACGATAAACCGTTTCTACTGCTTACCGGGCCGGAGCCGGATTTGCGGTGGGAAGCTTTTAGCCAGGCGGTTGCTGATCTTATTGAGCGGCTTGGGGTGACGCAAACCATTTGTCTGTATTCCGCGCCCATGACGGTGCCCCATACCCGGCCGATGGTTATTAGCGCACACGGCAACTCGTTAGAACTATTGGAGCCCTATTTTAAGATGGACACCAGGTTCAGCATTCCGGGTTCGGCATCGTTGCAGTTGGAGTATTTGCTCAATAAGCAGGGCCGTAACGTGGCGGGCTATACGGCACATGTGCCGCATTATTTGGCTGCTTCCCCCTACCCGCAGGCAACATTGAAGCTGCTGGAGGCGGTGTCGCAGGCTGCCGGGCTCGCCATTCCGCTGGGGGCATTGGAGGAGGATTCCCGGCGGATGGCGGCGCAGATCGCGGAGCAGATTCAGGGCACCGCCGAGATTCAGCAGGTGGTGGACTTATTGGAGCAGCAATACGATGAGAATCTGGAGCAATACCATGAGGATCACCCGCACATGGCGCTGCCCGGCCATAGTGCCGAACCCATGCCGAGCGGTGACGAGCTAGGGGAAGAGTTTGAGCGGTTCCTTGCCGCCTTGGACACCCCGGATGATTCCGCCGACGATGAGGACGATAACTAGCCAGCTTTTCGACGCCACCCCAGGGCCAACCATCGGCTTCAGGGTGGCGTCGTTGCTTGGTAAATTCGATTAGGGTTAATGGGTGTGAATCTAACACTTGCCCAAATGCTGCCCGACTTGGAAGAAGTGCCCGAATCCCTCATCGACGAATCCATTTTTGATTCGTTCCTCGCCTGGGCGAAAGACAAGGGGATCACCCTGTATCCGGCGCAGGAGGAGGCCGCATTAGGCATCCTCGCCGGCGATAATGTTATTTTGGCCACACCCACTGGTTCGGGGAAATCCATGGTTGCCATCGCCGCCCATTTCATTGCCATGGCCCGCGGCCAACGGAGTTTCTACACCGCCCCGATTAAAGCATTGGTGAGCGAAAAGTTTTTTGCACTCTGCGATATTTTCGGCCCGGAATCCGTGGGCATGATGACGGGAGACGCCACCGTGAACTCCCAGGCCCCGATCATTTGTGCGACTGCCGAAATTGTGGCGAACATGGCGTTGCGAGGTGGAGAGCGTGCCGAAATTGACCAAGTCGTCATGGACGAATTCCACTACTATTCGGACCCGAGTCGGGGGTGGGCGTGGCAGGTTCCGCTCCTGGAAATGCCGAACACGCAATTCCTGTTGATGTCCGCCACGTTGGGGAACACCAGCATGCTTCAGGAGGATTTGACCAGGCGCACCGGTCGGGTTACTTCGCTGGTTGGTGCGGACGCCGATAGGCCGGTACCGCTTGATTTCGAATTTGTTTACACCCCAATACATGAAACCATTGAGCGGCTCCTAAAGGAGGACAAGGCACCGGTTTATGTTGTGCATTTCACCCAGCGGGAGGCCGTTGAGCGGGCACAATCACTCACCAGCCTGAAAATCATCGACAAGGAGACGAAGGAGAAAATCGCCGAAGAGATCGGTGATTTTCGGTTCACTACTACCTTCGGGCACACATTGTCGAAGCTGTTACGGCGTGGGATTGCGGTGCATCACGGTGGGATGTTACCGAAGTATCGGCGGCTCGTGGAACGGTTGTCACAGACTGGTTTATTGAAGGTTATTTGCGGCACGGACACATTGGGGGTGGGCATTAATGTGCCAATCCGTACCGTGTTGTTTACTGGATTGGCGAAGTTTGATGGCAGCCGGCGCCGGATTTTAGCGTCGCGGGAATTCCACCAGATTGCCGGGCGGGCAGGCCGCGCCGGGTTTGATACGGTGGGTTATGTTGTCATTGAGGCAACCGAACATGAGATCGAAAACTGGCGGTTACGCCAGCGGGCGGGGACGGATCCGGCGAAGCTGAAAAAGCTTCGGAAGAAAACGGTTCGGGACGGTGAAGTAGTGTGGTCGGAGAAGACCTATCAGCGGCTTGTGGCCGCGCAGCCGGAGGGATTGGTGAGTCAGTTTCGGGTGTCGAGTTCCATGTTGTTAAACGTGGTGTGCCGGCCGGGTGATGGGTTTGTCCACATGAGGCATTTGTTGCGGGATAATCATGATTCCCGAGAAAAGCAGAATAAGGATATTTTGCGGGCGATAGAGCTGCTGCGGGGGCTGGTGACAGCGGGGATTGTGGTGAAACTAGACGAGCCGGACCCTACCGGCCGGGAATACCAACTTACGGCAGAGTTACAGCCGGATTTCGCGTTGAACCAGCCGTTGGGACCGTTTGCGCTGGCGGCGTTGGAGCTTTTGGACAAGGATTCGGACACGTACACGTTGGATGTGATCAGCGTGTTCGAGTCGGTGCTGGAGGATCCAACGCCCCTGTTGATTGCGCAACAGAAGCAGGCGCGGGGGGAGGAAATCGCCGCGTTAAAGGCGGAGGGTGTGGATTATAACGAACGCATGGCGATTGTGGAAGAAATCACATGGCCGATGCCGTTGGCCGACGAACTGGAAGAGGCGTACGGCATTTACTGCAAGGGGCACCCGTGGGCGCGGGAGTTCGACATTAGCCCCAAATCGGTGGTGCGGGACATGATCGAACACGGTATGACGTTTTCGGATTTGATCGCCACCTATGGGTTGGCGCGGGCGGAGGGGGTGGTGTTGCACTATCTCACGGATGCGTGGCGGACGCTGCAGCATTCGGTACCGCAGGAGTATCTCACCGATGACCTGGAAGACATCATTGTGTGGCTGGGCGAATTGGTGCGGCAGGTGGACTCGTCGCTAGTGGATGAATGGGCCCAATTAGCGGACCCAGATGCCCCTATTTCCCGCGATACGCTGGCCCGGGAGCTGGCGTTTGGCGTGGAGGATCCGACGGCGCTGACGGCCAATCAGCGGGCTTTTGGCATTATGGTGCGAAATATCATGTTCCGGCTGGTGCAGTTGTTTGCCTACGAGCAGGAGGACACATTGACGCAGATGACCGAGTATTTGGATGATGCGCCGGATTTTGGGGCGGCAATGGACGCATATTTCGAGGACTACGCCGATGTGGATGTGTCGCCGGCGGCCCGGGGCCCGGAGTTCTTCCTGCTGAAAAAGACAGGCCGATCATGGGAGGTGCGGCAGATCATCAAAGACCCTGAGGGGGATAATGCGTTCAGCTTCGCGGGGGTAATTGATTTGGATGCTTCGGATGCCGCGGGGGAGGTGAGGTTCGCAGACTTGCGAATTGATTTTTAGCGTTAAGTGATAGATATTTGGATAATTAATGATGTGGGAATGTGATACCGTGGGTGCCCGGATTTTCCGGTTTCTCACCCCCAATTTCACCCCTGTTGGGCCTTCGAACTGGCGTTTAACCGGCCATTTCTTAGATAATTTTAATTTATTTTAAGTTTTTACTTTAAGTTTGACTATACTGCACTCATTGCAGCCTTTACGCCAGCTTGGTGGTTTCACATCATAAGAATCACCTACCCGCGGGGGTAAATTTATTGCATACCGCTATCCATTGCATTTAAGATTGACATAAATCAAACCAGACTTTGCAAATAGGCGAAGAAAATGAGTAATAAAGAGTATCGACCAACACTTGCACAACTGCGTACCTTCGTAACAATTGCCGAAAACAAGCACTTCGGCACCGCTGCCACCAAGCTCAACATTTCACAGCCTTCACTGTCGCAGGCTCTTGTTGCGCTGGAGACGGGTCTTAACGTTCAACTTATTGAACGTTCCACCCGGCGCGTCATCGTCACCCCAGCCGGCGAAAAGCTTCTCCCCCTGGCGAAAGCAACTCTCGACGCTGCAGAAAACTTCCTCTCCCACGCGCATGGCGCCACCGGCACCTTGTCTGGGCCCTTGTCCATCGGCATCATCCCCACCATCGCCCCCTACATCCTGCCGACACTGATCGAACTGGTGCGGGACAAATATCCGGATTTGGAGCTGCACATCATCGAGGACCAAACCAAGCACTTGGTCCAAATGCTGCGCGACGGCGGTATCGACTGCGCCATCCTGGCCGTTCCCACCAACACTGCTGGTTTGCAGGAGATTCCCCTGTACGAGGAGCGGTTCCGCATGGTGGTGCCGGCGCACCACCCGTTTGCGGGCCGGAAAGATTTGAAGCTGAAGGATTTGAAGGAAGTCTCCCTGCTGCTGCTTGACGACGGCCACTGCTTGCGGGACCAAATCGTTGACTTGTGCCGCAAGGCAGAATTCAACCCCATGCCCCCGAATCACGCCGAAACCCGGGCTGCTAGCCTCACCACAGTCCTGCAATTGGTGTCTGCCGACATGGGTGCCACCTTGATCCCGGAGTCGGCGGTACAGACCGAATGCGTGCGTCCCGCTGTAGAGACTGCTCGGTTCCACGATGCCGCATCCGCCTACCGGAAGGTGGGTATCGTGTTCCGTGGCTCGTCAACCCGATATGATGATTTCTCCCTGTTGGGTGATTTGGTAACCAGGTCCTTTAATCAGGTTGTTTCCCAGCTGCCCCGCTAGTAGTGGGTTAATTAAAGACTGCTGATTCGCAAGCGCAACCGGGTGGGGATTTCCTCAAGAATGGAAAGATCCCCACCCGTTGCGCTGCCTCATAGAAATAAAAACTGGTTCAGGAAGAGAAAATCTTCTTCCTGAACCAAAGGGAGCTTGCCTCCTACATTTGTGGGTAAGGGGCGCCAGACATCTGGCGGTATACATGTCCCATGGAGTTAACGAGCACTGGAGTAATAAACACCACAAGGACAGCACCAACGATCATGCCAATGATTCCGCCAAGGGAGACGATAAGAGACGCTACAACGAAGATGACCCCCCAGAGCAGCAGCAGTCCGAGGAACCAGAAATATGACTTTTTCACTGCGCTAAAACTGGCACCGATCGAGTTCAACCCGGATGCCCGAGACTCGGATGCCAACCACGGGGCAAGACCAAGCATTGGTGCCACAACAAGCATTACCAATAACAACACCAAATTCACGATACTTAATGCCTTCCACTGCAAAAACATTGATGCCAATACGGAAATCCCAACGAAAACAATCGGGACTAAACCAACCAACACTGTTGAGATGAGTGTTTGTACGTAGTTCATCCGAGCCTTCACGGTTTCCATCGTCACCGCCTCCCCGTCCAGCTGCGTCAGGATTGCAGCATACAGGATAGGAGAAACCAAAATAACCACAAGCAGCAAGACTAGGGATACGATTGACATAGCAGGCGGCATAACCGTTACGTTAGCGCTGGTGCTAGAGCCCGCCATCATGTTTTGCATTTGCTCCTGAATCTGGGCCTGCAGTTGACGCTGATTCCAATAATTCATAGCAGCCATGATCACACCAACCACCGCTCCAAGAACCAGCCAGAGCACCGGGTTTTTCATGATGGCCTTGTAGCCATAGGTAAGTGTCATACCAATGCTGAGCCCGGATTCCCGTTTCAGCATATTGGTTTCGTACAGCGCATTCTGGCCCACTACCTCGACGCCCGCCACGGGAGCAGGTGACTGCGGACCGCTCTGCGGTTGCGGCGCATACTGGCCTGCCGCCGGGTCGAAACCACCCTGGGGTGGTTGCTGACCATACTGGTTCGCGCCAGGAGCTTGGGGCTGGAACCCGCCACCAAAATTAGGCTGGCCATAGCCGCCAGAGTTTGGTGGTGTTTGTTGCACATAGCCACCGCCCTGGGGACCCTGCGGCCCCTGGGGCTGCCCATACCCGCCCTGCGGCTGGCCGTAGCCGCCAGAACTGGTAGTAGGAGCCTGACCACCGTAACCGCCCCCCTGAGGCTGACCGTAGGGGGCGCCTCCTGGCATTTGTTGCGGAGGTTGACCATAACCACCAGCAGGCTGCCCATAGCCGCCCGATTGCTGACCGTAGGGGGTACCGGCCGCCGAGGGGCTGCCGTAGGGGGCGGAATTATTGGCGGGTGGTTGCTGGCCACCATTGCCATAGCCACCGGATTGTTGGCCGTATCCACCGCCGGATTGCGGGGATTGCCCATAGCCCGTCGGCCCACCGTAAGGGCTCCCCGACTGAGGTTGGCGAGGCTGCTCGTAGCCACCAGTTGGACGGTTGTAACTACCCGAATCGCTTTGCTGCGGCCGCTCATAGCTGCCAGTGTTTTGCTGCGGACGTTCGTAATTACCAGTGTCGTTTTGTTGTGGACGCTCGTAACTCACGGTTTCTTGCGGTTTGCTATAGCTACCGGAATCGTTTTGCCGTGATTGCTGCCCGTAGCTTGACGAGGAATTCTGTCCATAGGGGCTACTACTCCCCTGCTGCGATTGGCCATATGCCCCGGTAGGACGGTTATAGCTGCCACTCTCCTTGGATTGATCCGACGAGTTAGACGACTGACCATAGCTGCTGTACGCGGAACCAGATTGTCCGGTTCCGGAGGTGGAAGAATGCGGGCTCCCATAAGGACTATTGCTTTGAGATGGTTGCCCATAACCGCCCTGCTGGCCGTAGCCACCAGCAGGCTGCCCATAGCCGCTCGAATTACTCCCATAGGGGCTACTACTCCCCTGCTGCGATTGCCCATAGCTGGAAGAGCTTTGCCCGTAGGGGCTGCTGCCAGAGCCGGAGTAAGGGTTGCTCGATTGCGATGGTTGCCCATAGCCGCCGTAAGAACTACTTCCAGAGCCCGAACCAGTGAGCCCATCACTATAATTGCCGGACTGCGGTGAATAAGGATTCTTCTGCCGCGGATCTGTGGGCTTGCCCGACCCCTCCCGATCTGACTTATCCCGCGGCTCCTTGCCGTCATCATTGTTGTGGTTGTCTGTCACAACGTAAATCCTTTCGTTACTTCTCTCATCCGTATGAGGAAAATCCGTGAGGAGCGAGTTCCCTCCCCCACTTCGATTGTGATCTCACAACGGCGCAGATGGGCCGAATGCACCCATATCGGGCTGAAATACCTTTGGGAAACCCTTATCGCTGACGGTCCCAACACAACGTGTAATCAGCAAGGAATTTCTTTTTGTATTTTTAGACAATCAGCCAAATTATCATTTTATGCCGTTGCGACAGCAAAAGGTAGACATCCCACCCACACCCACTAACCTTCATAGAAGATTTACGACCATGCAGGCGGGTGATGTGAGGCAAATACTCACCCCACATCGGCCGTGGAAAACTGGTTTATTGCTGCTAGAAGTATCGCCAACACTGAACGATAGATCTTTCACACCACAATTCTATTCAGTTTACTTAAACGCCACTTCAGGTACCCCTTTTTACCCCATTCTTAGAACACACATACCAAGCAAACTATGGTTGGGATGCATGTTTCCTACCGTAATTATTGGGTACGATGCCACGCCCGGCACGCAGTAACCGCATCCATCGATCACACCATTCACCACTATTGATAATGGTAACCGTGGTGTGGCACGCTTACGGCCAACTGGCAATCTCAGTAGAAAATTAGCCCCGCCAGCTACCCCCTCTACCTGTGGCCGCCCTGTCATCAATGCTCGCCATCTGGTTGCCGCTTGCCTAGTAAAGCTCTGCGGGGGTAATCCTTGCCATAATAATGGCGGCAGCTGCAAAGAGGTAAACCTTTGATGAGGATACCGAGCGGGAATAACGGGCGGGGACCATTGCCCACCGATCCGAGAAAACCCGCGTGATATTGCTAGAATCATTGTCCGCAGCAACAGAACTTATATTCATGACCGTAGAAAACACATATATATGCCTAGTAAACAACAATTAGAAGACGAACTTTCCCAACTGAGTATTGCTGATGAGCGCAGGTTCCGGCGTCGATTAGCGAAGGCCCGCTCTCCTAAAGCATTATCAGCCATTGCGGCGGACATGATGACCGCCCGAGAAAGCGTCGACAAGCGGGCTCGTAGCATTCCAACTATCACCTACCCGGAGCAGTTACCGGTATCCGCACGTAAAGACGATATCGCGGATGCTATTAAGGACCATCAGGTAGTAATCATTGCTGGCGAAACCGGGTCAGGCAAAACCACGCAGATTCCGAAAATTTGTTTGGATATTGGTCGGGGTAGGCGAGGACTCATTGGACACACCCAGCCGCGCCGGTTGGCCGCTCGGACTGTGGCGGAGCGCATTGCCGACGAATTGGGGCAGCGCATCGGCGAAAGTATCGGCTATGCCATTCGGTTTGACGATCAGGTGGGCCCGCAAACCGCGGTAAAGCTTATGACTGATGGCATTTTGCTCGCAGAAATGCAGCATGACCGCTACCTTAATGCTTACGACACTATTATCATTGACGAGGCCCATGAGCGAAGCCTCAATATTGATTTTTTGCTCGGCTATCTCAAACAATTACTGCCGAAACGGCCAGACCTCAAGGTTATTATCACCTCTGCAACAATCGACCCGGAGCGGTTTGCGGCACATTTCGCAGATCAAGACGGCAACCCGGCGCCGATCATTGAGGTGTCGGGCCGCACCTACCCCGTCGAAGTGCTCTACCGCCCGCTCCAGGTGGAGTCCGGGGGTAAACTCATCGACATCGACCCACTGGACGGGTTACTTTCCGCCATCGAAGAACTCATGGAATATGGCGATGGTGACATTTTATGCTTTTTCCCGGGGGAGGCGGACATTCGTGACGCCATGGAAGCCATCGCCGGGAAACGGTGGCGCAATGTTGATGTGGTCCCGCTTTTCGGCAGGTTATCGAACCAGGAACAGCATCGCGTTTTTAGCCCCCACGCCCACCGGCGCATTGTGTTATCCACCAACATTGCCGAAACGTCGCTGACCGTGCCGGGCATTCATTTCGTGGTCGATACCGGCACCGCAAGAATCTCCCGCTATTCCACAAAAACCAAGGTTCAGCGCCTCCCTATTGAAGATATTTCGCAGGCCAGCGCGAATCAACGGTCGGGTCGATGCGGTCGGGTTGCCGATGGTATTGCCATCCGACTCTATTCCGAGGAGGATTATTTAAGCCGCCCCGAGTTTACGGACCCGGAGATTCTGCGCACCAATTTAGCCAGTGTTATCCTGCAAATGGCGGCGCTCAAACTGGGCAATATTGAAGACTTTCCCTTCGTTCAGGCCCCCGACACCCGCGCCATCCGGGATGGCATAATATTACTTAAAGAATTAGGCGCCCTAGAGGACTCGGATAATAACACGAATCTGCCTAAACTTACTCCCATTGGTCGGGATATTGCGCGGCTGCCGGTAGACCCGCGCATGGCACGAATGATCATTGAGGCCCGACGGCTGGGCTGTCTTCGGGAGGTTCAGGTCATTGTTGCTGCGCTGTCGATCCAGGATGTGCGCGAACGTCCGCTCGAATACCAGGCGCAGGCAGATCAATTACATGCCCGTTTTAAAAACAAAACCTCGGATTTTCTTGGTTATCTAAAACTGTGGGACTACATTGCTCGGAGCCGGGAAGAACTCAGCGGCAATGCCTTCCGTAACCGAATGCGGAAGGAATTCCTCCATTACCTGCGCATCCGGGAATGGTTCGATTTGGTGCGGCAATTAAAATCCGTGTGTGGGCAGCTCGGTTGGACCACCGACGATGCCGCCCTCGACCGGTACGTGCCCGAGGCGAAACAGCTGCACAGTTCCCAGCCTGGCAACCGCGGTAACCACCAGGGACAACGGGGTAGTGTGCAATCCCCCACCAGCCAGGCAGATGCAGACGATGTGATAGACGCCGAACAGGCCGATGCGGTCCACCAGTCTCTGCTGTCCGGGTTGCTGTCGCATATTGGTATTCGGAATGTTGACACCCGGGAATACCAGGGTGCCCGCAACACTAAATTCATGATCTTCCCCGGCTCCGCACTGGCGAAGACCAACCCGCAGTATGTTATGGCCGCGGAGTTGGTGGAGACCTCAAGGCTGTGGGCCCGCGACGTGGCCAGCATCGACCCCCGCTGGGTGGAACGCCTCGCGGCAAACCTGCTGAAAAGCACGTATTCCGAACCGCATTGGTCCAGCAAACGGGCCGCCGCCATGGCATACCAACGCTCCACACTCTATGGGGTGCCGGTCGTGGCCGACCGGCTGGTCCCCTACCACACGATTGACCCGGTGGCGGCCCGGGACATGTTTATCCGGGAGGCGTTGATCGCCGGGGATTGGCGCACCCACCACAAGTTTTTCCACCGCAATGCGGAAAAACTTCAAGCTGCCACCGAGTTGGAGGAGCGCGCCCGGCGGCGTGACATTGTGGTCGACGAGGACACCCTGTTTGACTTCTATGATTCCCGACTGCCGGAGCACATCACCACCGGCACCCGGTTTGACCAGTGGTGGAAGAAGACGCAGCGCACCCAACCGAACCTGCTGGATTTCGATCCGGCAGCCCTAGTACATCATGCTGCAGATTCCGTGACCGAAACGGATTTTCCCACCACCTGGTTGTATACCGCCGGTGGTGAAACGTTGCATTTTGATTTGACATATCGCTTCGTCCCAGGCGAGCCCGACGATGGGGTAACTGTGCACGTGCCGGTGCCATTATTGGCGGGGTTGCAGCCGACCGGTTTTGAGTGGTTGGTCCCGGGCATGCGGGAGGATTTGGTGACCGAACTGATTCGGTCCTTGCCCAAGCAGGTGCGGCGGCATGTGGTGCCCGCGCCGGATTATGCCCGGCGGGTAGTGCCGCTGTTGGATTCGCGCCGAACCGAACCGCTGCGGGCGCAGTTGGCAGCCGCGTTGACCGAGGTGAGCGGCCATGTGATCAGCCCGGAGGAGTTCCGGTTCGATTCCCTGCCTGCCCATTTACGCATGCTGTTTGCCGCGGTGGATCGGCGGGGGAAGATCATTGATTCCGATAAAGATCTTTCGGCCCTCAAGCGTCGGCGGGCGACACAAATCCAATCATCGGTGTCGCAGGCGGGACGCCGGGTGGAGCAGGATTCCGTGTCGGAGTGGACGGCGGACACCCTGGGGACGATCCCGTCGGAGATTTTCACGAAGGTGGATG